>OGRK01000359.1_pt1 | contig 47658 bp, 48 predicted proteins | sample 1553471 | NCBI WGS metagenome assembly OGRK01 (sample SAMEA2580080, study PRJEB22360) | human gut metagenome | biome: human gut; feature: human-associated habitat; material: faeces | place: Denmark | collected 2008/2010
CGGCATCCCGTCTGTCCGTAATAACGTCCTGATAGGTGCGCTGGAAAATATCTTCTACCAACCAGTCTTTGAAGTTTTCCCAGTTCTGGCTTGCTTCCAGATACAGCGGAGCAGTTTTCGCATTCTGCTCTAACAGCTCGTCGATCTTGTTCCGAAGTTCCTTTTCCGCTTCGTCTGCATCCACATCGCGGTCGCGGAGATACGGATAGATTTCACTCTGCTGCACCGCATCCAGCATGGAATACAGACATTCCTTGTAAACGCAGCGACTATCTTTCAGCGCAGATTCCTGCCCTGCCAGAAGATAATCATTCAGCGGATTCTTTGCCAGTTCTGCATCATACTGGTTCGGTCGAAGCACCCGCGCCGCCCATGCAGGACGCTCCATATCTTTCAGATAGATCAGAGAATCCGTAACACGTTCGATTTTATAAAGGCGGTCATCTTCCAGATAGAGATAATCCCCGACATTTCTGCTGTACTTTGCCGCCTGCTTCTGGGGTTCTTCAACCACTGCGGTGGTTGAATGCTCTTTCGATTCCTGTTCCTGCGCCCAAATATCGAAAAGCGATATTTGTCCTGTCTCAGAAACAGAAATCTCAACAGCCTTTTTCTTTTCCGGGAAGATCGTGTACGTTCCCTCAACATACTGGTGCAGTTCAGCAAGCGTCTTTGATTTTTCCGCATATTCCGGGGAATCCAGCGGCACGGAAAGAAGTGCTGCATCCATCTTTTCCAGAAGCTCTACCGCCTGTTCCGGGTCAGCCAGCATGGTGGGCAGTTTCTTTCTGGCATCATCATTCAGCAATTCCCGCTTAAATGGACGCTCTACTTCATCGGGCAGACGATGGTAGAAACCGATTACCCGATTTGCCATCTGCTCACGCTCGTAACTCGGCATCCGGCTGTAATCCGCAGGCTTCAGATACAAACTCTGGTCAATGAGCTTTGCAACTCGTTCAGCCGCCTGGTTCCAGTTCAGCTTTACCAGCGCATCCGGCTTTCCATAGATGCCCCGTGCCAGTTCAAGACCTCTGCCGTCATAGCTGGCATGGGAATTATCTGCACGGGAAAGTGCATGACTGCTGCCGCCCACACCGTATCGGTCTTTCAGAAATGCCGCGCGTTCTGCTTTCTCTGTATGGGTAAGGAAGAAACTGTACGTTGCCAGCCTGCCATCCGAATACGGCCCGCCGCCTGCAAGGAAAGCATTGATCTCATCTTCCGTGATAAAGACTTCCTGCTCATTCCACTGAAAGCCCTCTCTTGCCTGATACGGCTGGAACGGGAGGGCAAACTTCTGAAACTGTTCGGATACTTTGTCCGGGCGATAGAACGGCATCCGCATCACGCTTTTATCTTCGGCGTAGGCTTCTGCCAGTCCCAAAAGACGTTCGTTCAGGTCAGCCAGAAATTCCGGCTGGTCAATCAACTTTGCAAGTCGTTCTGTAAGTTCCGGGTATCCGCCGGAGAAGATGGACGTATCGGCAAAGACCATCTCTGCCACGCCCTCTGCCATATCGCGTTCCATATAGCTTAGGGCTTCTGCGTGTTCATGCAGAGCATTGCCACGGGCTGCATCCAGGACAGACTTTGGTGCGTACTCTCCCTGCTGCAGAAGCTGATGGATTCTGCATCTGACATCTTCCCAGGACAGAAATGCTTTGTTTTTGGGGTCGTTCCGAACCGTATCTCCAACGGCGATCTGCATACCCAACTCATCGAACCAGACTGCATATTTTGTGCCGCCGATCTCAAAGCCCTTGCCGCCCTCGCCATACTCTTTTTTGACGAAAGCAGTATACTCTTCCGGGGTCTGTTCGGTCATAAAGTTATAGATAAGGCGGAGCTGGCTTTTGCTTCGATTGCTTCCCGTCCGCAGAATTTCATCCACAACTTCTGCCGGAATCGTGATCTCATCGGCATACTGGGCCTGCATCGGGGCTTCGATTGCCCGAATCTGCTGTTCCACGGTCGGCAGACTGGGCAGAGAAAAAGCAGAGGCAATTTCTTCCTCTGCTTCGCTCAAATCCTGTTCGGTTGTGTCAGCGGTTAGTTGTACACCAATTCCTTCAGCACGATCTCTTCCGCCATCGCGGTCAGATTGTTCTGATGTGCCACCCATGCCATCTGTTCGGTTTCCTTGTTCGGAGCCGGATACTTCTCGTTCAGGCTCTCGATCAGTTCTTCCATCCGGTTCTCCGCCTGCTCGTCGATCTGCGCCAGATGCTGATTCAGCCTGCCGCTCATCAGCATACTCTGATACCAGTTCTTCTTGTTTTCCCTCAGATAAGTCCTGCGCAGCATCCCGTACTTCCCAATGCTCATCGGCTCGTCCTGTACGGTCAGGTTCGGAAACAGGTAGTCCCCCTTGCGGTGATAAGTCAGTTCCATACGGTTTTCCTCCTTCAGTGATGTTCGTTTCGGTTTCACGCTTTAATGTGTTAAAGTCCGTACTGGTATTATACAAGCTGTCGGCAGTTTTTGCAAGATGTTCTGTGACTTCTTTTCGGTAAATTTTCTGCATTTCCCGTCCGATGTCACGGAGAACTGCTTCACACTGTTCCGAAACGGCATTGCCCAGGAAGGTCAAGACCGGAAGTTGGTTGAAATCCACAATACGGATAAAATCCTCATCGTCCAGCACTTCCAGCGGTTCCTGTTCGCAGCGTCGGGAAAGGGTATAGAAAATACTGTTGGTCATTAACTCCCGGAAACGGACACGGAGGTTATCTTCATCCAGTCCTTCCAGAAAAGTGTCTGTCACCTCATATTCCAGACCATCCATCGCTTCTTCCAGATTTTCAGCGGTCAACTGCTGTGCCAGTTCCATCAGCGCAGCATTCATGCTGTCCGTCTGCGTCAGAGCATAAGTATCTGCCAGATGGTCGAGGATCATCTGCTGGTGTTCCGAATCATCAATGCGCCAGAGGATCGGCGTTCTGCCGCCCTGCACCAGATGCGTGTCCGCAATGTCAAACACATAGCGCAGCTTTGCCCGTGGGCTGGCATCGTCCAAAAGTGCAATGCCTTTTGCGCCACGGTTTACCCAGCGGTTCATTTTCTTGTTCCAGACTTCCAGCTCTGCACAGGCGGTCGCATCAGGGCGCTGGGCATGGATCAGCAGAGTATCTTTGAACGAATAGCGGTACAGCCGTGCCGCCACATCCAGATAGTTCATCCAGTCTTTCGGAGAATTGCTTACCCACCGTGCGTTCTGCTGGGCAAGTTCCCGAATATCGTTAAATTTCGCCAATCGTTCCCTCCTTACTTCTTAGCTGGTGTTTTCGGAAATTCAAGACTGTACTGCGCCCTGCCATTTTCTATTGCCATAACAAGGTCTGCGGCAAAGGTCTTGTCCTTTTTGGCAGAGTAGAAGTCTTTTGCATAGGTACGTCCTTTCTTCAAAAGGTCAGTTGCCATCTTCTTTGTGAGCGTCTTTTTCATGCCGGAAAGGTATTTACTTTCTTTCCAGAGGGCAAATTTACAGTCCCGGTCAGAGCAATAGAAATTCAGCTTGCCTTCACAGACGGGCTTTCCACATACCGGACAGTTCCCGATAGATACCTTATTATAAATAGGTGATTCCTGTACGGTCGGAATTTGCCGGAGGTCTGCCAGCATTCGTTCCAGCAATCCACCGATGCCCTGCATGAAGTCGGCGGGCTTTGTTTCGCCCCGTTCCATCCGCAGCAGTTCATTTTCCCACTCAGCGGTCATGCTTGCCGATTTCAGGTAATCCGGGATATTTGCGATTGCCGTAACCCCCTCTGCACTGGGAAGAATCTGCTTGCCTTTGCGTTCCACATAGCCGGAAGATACCAGCTTTTCCAGAATCGCTGCACGGGTCGCAGGTGTTCCCAGTCCTTTCTTTTCCGTGTCTTTTTCAAACTCCTTGTTGCCTGCGCTTTCCATTGCAGAAAGCAGGGTGTCTTCGGTAAATGCTTTCGGCGGAGATGTAAAGCCCTGCTTTTTCTCCGCGCTCACCACAGGAATCACCTCGCCCTGTTCCAGTTTCTTGGGGAATGCCATATCCTTGCTTTTTTCCTGTTCTGCAAACGGAACAGGCATTGCGGTATGTCCCGCCTGCAAGACATTTTTGTATTTTGCAGTGAATTTCCTGTCCTGACAGCATACTGTTACCAGAACATCTTCATAGATGTATGGCGGCTGTACTGCCTGTTGCATCTTCCAGACGATGAGAGCAAAGACCTTTTCCTTATCCCCGGACAGGCTGTTTGACCCACGCTTGCAGCTTTCCAGTGTCGGCAGAATCGCATGGTGGTCAGTGACCTTTTTGTTATTGACCACCTGCTTTACTCCATCTGCTTCGCCGCCATAGTGTTTGAGCAAATCTGCCATGGTCTGCTGCATATCTTCCGTGATGTACTGGCTGTCCGTTCGCGGGTATGTCACCAGCTTTTCTTCGTACAATTCCTGTACGATCTTCAAAGTCTGACTGGCGGTAAAACCATAATAGCGGTTAGCTTCTCGCTGCAAGGTCGTTAAGTCATACAGCTTCGGCGCAGACTGTTCTTTCCGTTTGCGCTCGATGCTGCCAACTACGGCACACTGTCCATCACAAGCTGCCTGCATGGTATCCGCATCCTGCTCCTGTGCCATCCGTTCCGATTCTGCCACGATGCCATTTCCTATGATTTCTACTTTGTAATACGGCTCTTTCACAAAGTTCTGGATTTTGTTCTGCCGTTCCGTCAGCATTGCCAGTGTCGGAGTCTGCACCCGTCCAATGGTCTGCCGCCTGCCGTATTTCTTGGTAAAGGCCCGTGTGCCGTTCATTCCGATCAGCCAGTCTGCCTTTGCCCTGCACTCCGAAGCGGCAAACAGGTTGTCATACTCTGCGCCATCCTTTAAGAAATCAAAGCCCTGCTGGATAGCGGAATCTTCCATGCTGCTGATCCACAGCCGTTTGACCGGGAGTTTGCTGCCTGCCAGACCGTACACACGGCGAAAGATTGCTTCGCCCTCACGCCCTGCGTCGCAGGCATTTACCACATAATCAAAATCTTTGCTTCGGAGGAGCTTTCGCAGGATATTGAAATGCGCTTTCTTATCTTCCGAAACCAACAATTTCCATTCTTCCGGGAGAATCGGAAGATCATCAAACCGCCAGCTTTTATAGCGTTCATCGTAATACTCCGGGGCTGCATACTCTGCCAGATGCCCCAGACACCAGCTCACCACGCAATCCCCACCCTCCAGATACCCGTCCTCATGTTTGTATGCACCGATCACTTTCGAGATGGAACGTGCCACACTCGGCTTTTCTGCTATCACAAGATATTTCATATATCCTCCTGCTTGTTTGAAAAAAGCAGGGACAGTCCGAATCAGACCATCCCTGCACCACTAGATTATACGGTTTTTCTATTATTCTTCGCTTTCTGCGTCCTGCCCTGCTTCCTCATCCTCATTCTTTGTCGGCAGAGCTTCATATTCCAGATTTTCTTTCGATACTTCCGGCTCACTCTGCTTCGGCTTATAAATGTAGAAATAGAAGAATGCGCCTGCACCGCCTACACCCATAACAAATACGATTGCCAGAATCTTGGTCAGCTTTCCATCGTCCTGTTCCGGCTCTTCGATCTCGACATCCGGTTCCGGCTCAGGTTTGATTTCCGGTAGCACGACTGCCGGCTTCTCTTCTTCCTTGCCGTTGCGTTCCTCATCGGTCAGAAACTCCTGCAAATCGTATTCGTCGATCATGGAGAGCATATACACATTCTCGCTGTTCCTTGCCCGGTCGATCACTAGAAAAAAGGTATTTCCGCCCTTGGTCTTGACCGTGAAGAACTCCTTACTGGAATCGTCCGTGATGTTATCTTCCACCTCGCCGTTGCCCGCAATGGTGAACGGAATCTTCTCTTCCTCGGTGGGTTCCTCTTCCTCAATGACCTGCACAGGCTCTTCCTTGACTTCCGGCTCTACATAGGCAAATGCCGGAGTGGAAAAGCCGACTGCCATCAGCAGGGTCAGCACTACACTGGGAATCACAACATCCAGCTTTTTAAGCATCTTTCGCAATCACATCCTCCATTTCTGCTTCTTCCGAAGTCTTGTTCTCGTGGTTTACGGCTGTCTGGAACGTCACATTCCCCGCCTGAATATTTTCCAGCAGTGCCAGCAGGTCACGCCCACCCAGCTTTGTGCTGCGGATAGCCCGAACGATCTCATTGTCCTCTTCTTTTTTCTGTGCCGCCCGGACATTTCTCAGATACTCTTCCAGTTCCGCGATCTTGCTTTCGGTTTTCTCTGCATCATTCAAAAACTTCTTCAGCTTTTTGCTCATCTAGCTTCTCTCCTTTCCTTTACTTGATTCTGCCAAAACCAAGGAAGTGGTTCTGCCAGTAGGTCGAATTGATGCTGGTATAAGAAATCGGATCACCGCAGTGAATCATCATGCCGTTGCCAACATAGATGCCAACGTGCGACGCGCCGACGGTATTATAGGTTTTTTCAAAGAAGATCAAGTCACCCGGCTGTGCATTTGCAGGAGAAACGTAGCTGCACTTGCCGCGCAGTCCGTTTGCTGTCGTGCGTCCGACATTCCAGCCATTGCCGCAGTTATTGATGACCCAGCAGACAAAGCCAGAGCAATCAAAACTGGTGCTGGGCGAACTTCCGCCCCACACATACGGCATACCTAGATACTTTTCGGCTTCTGCAATCATCCTTGCAAACTTTTCATCCGACAGGGCTTCTTCTGGAATATCATATCGGAAACCACCGCCGGAACTGCCGCCTGTTCCACCCGAACCGCCAGAGCCAATGCTTCCTGTTGTGCCGCCGCTGTATGTAGGTGAGCCTGCGCCAAACAGTTCCGGGCGATTGCCATAGGTCAGATTGTAGGCATCATACCGCCCAGTCTGCTTCCGATCCATGTTCTTTCTGGCGATGGTGTCAAAGCCCTTGTTCTTCAGCAGGACGTTGAGGATTTTGTACTCATACTCCACTTCTTCCTGATAGGTATAGGTTTCCATGCTGACGTTTCCAAAAGCGTCAATCGTTGGCCGAATCCCTACTCTGGTTTCCACGCGTGTGCGAATCTCTATCGTTTCCCAGACTTTCAGGAGATACTGTTGCTCAAACAGCGACTTGATGACGGGTTTCACCTGTCCTCTGGTGAACTGCTCATATACGGCAGTCAGATGAGAGATCAGCTGATAGGGGTCATGCCCAATTTCATCCAACTGGTAACGGTATTCGTCATAGCCGGGATGTGTGGACTCCATCTGCCGTATCTGCTCATCCAGCTTCTTTTCCAGTTCCAGATAATCTTCTTCTGCACCTTTCATGTCAGCGTCCTTACTGGGATACGTCGTTCCGATAAAGGTACTGCCCGTTCCATGGATCGCTGCTGAACAGCTTGAGAATGCGCCCATAATCAGCATGAGCATCAGTGCTGCAATGCCAAGTCCCGCCCAGAGGGTCTTGTTCTGCACAACGATTTCCTGCACCGCCGCTTTTGCTTTTTCGGCAAGCGTGTTCGCCGCCGTTGCCGCCTGCTTGCTGGCAGCGTTTCCAGCTTTCCGACCTCGCTTGGCTGCTGCATAGGCATCCTTATACTGCTTTTTCTGATAGATTTTTGAACCGACTGTCTTTGTTGCTTCACCTCCTGCGGCAGTCGGTGGTGGCAGGTGCGGTTTCTTTTTCAGTGACGTTTCTGCCACTTCTTCGGCCATGCCGCCCTCACTCTCCGAAAATTTCAGACGGCTGGATTTTTTCTCGACCTCGACTTTTTTCTCAGCTCTGGCAGATTTTTCTCTGGTCTTTTTCCTGCCTTTAGAGAAGCGGTACAGTCCTTCCAGCGTTTCTTCACTCTTGTGCGCCGACTCTACGCCGGAGTTTTCTTTTTCGACCTGATGCACCTTGTTATGGGCAAAACCAGTGGCAGTATCCACTCCTTTCTTCGCCACTTTCTTAATGCCCAGCCCTGCGCCCCGGACGATGCCGCCCTGCTGCTCATCATCAAAGGATAAGCGGCCCTTTTTCTTGGGTGCAGGCTCTGCATCTTCGTCTACAGGCGTAGCATCTTTTTCTTTCGCTTTGCCATCCTCCTGATGGGCTTTATAATACTCTGTACTCTGTTTGGCTGTGCTGCGCCGTGGCTTTTCCTCCTCTCCCTCCTCGGCATCCATGCACACCTCTTCTTCCACAACAGGGGTTTCTTCTGCACTTTCCACAGCGTCTTTTTCCGAATCTTCCTGCTTCGGCGGTTCTTCTACAACTGCGGACTTGGTTTCCCCGGTGCGGAGATTCTCTTCCACCAGACCGTCTTTGGTCATTTTCTGGACGATTTTATCTCTGCCCCGGAATCGCTTGTCTGCCATTGGATTCACCTCCCATCCGGCAGGAAACTCACGCGATCAGGACTGCATGAGTCTCCCATTTATCGAGAATCCGCTCCAGCTCCCTGGCAAAAGCGATCAGCCGGGAATTGACCTCCGTGCGGTCGATGTAGCCCCGCTCTTCCATGTGGAATCCGTGGGTCAGTTCATCTGCCAGTGCGCCGACTGCGTAAAAGTCCTCCAGCACCGTATGCACCACCGATTCCTCATCGTGGAAGTTCAGCATTTTCACTTCCTGATAAGGCGGGCTGGAATCGCCATCGTATTTTGCCGCCTCAGCACGGTCATGCAGCTTCAGGATCATCTGGCTCAGTTTTTTCTCTTTCATCATGCGTCTTTCTTCTCCCTGTATTTTGCAATTTCATTCGGTTTCGTGGTCATAAGACCATAGAGTTTCAACGAAGTATCAAACTTGTCCTTGAACGGGATAATGGTGTTGCCGTAGAACAGCAGTCCCTCGCCCTCGTTGCTGTTCGTCACATAGGAAAGCTGGAACGGCGAAATGTTGAGCTGCTTTGCAAGAATCTGCCTATCGCCGGATGCCTGATTCAGCATATAGATGAAATCGCTATTTTCAAAGATGTTCTCGATCTCCCGGCTTGCCAGCAGGTCTTTAATGTTCTGCGTAATACCCGTGGGGATGCCGCCCCATTTTCGGAAACGCTTCCAGATTTCAACACTGTATGCGGCAGTCTGCTCTTCCTTTAGGAGCAAGTGGAACTCATCAATGTAGTATCGTGTATTTTTCTTTGCATTGCGGTTGATGGTAACACGATTCCACACCTGATCCTGCACGATGAGCATACCCAGCTTTTTGAGCTGCTTGCCCAACTCTTTAATGTCAAAGCAGATAAGGCGGTTATCCAGTTCCACATTCGTCTGGTGGTTGAACACCCGCAGCGAACCATTGACGTAGATTTCCAGTGCCGTGGCGATACGCTGCGCCTGCCGCTCTTTCTGTTCCCGCAGACAGTCGTACAGATCACCAAGCGTCGGCATATTCTCCGGCTTCGGGTCGTTCAGATACTTCTGGTAGACCAGCGGCAGACAGCGGTCAATGACCGACTTTTCTTCCGGCTCCATGCCATCCCGTGCGCCCATGATAAGTTCGCACAGGGAAAGGATGAAATCCGATTTCATACCTAGCGGGTTATCATCGTCCGCATAGTTCAGGTTAATGTCCATCGGATTGATGTAATCCCGGCTGGTGGATGAGATATGAATGACCTGCCCGCCCAGGGCTTCGACCAGCGGATAATACTCGCCTTCCGGGTCTGCGATGATAATATCGTCCGTTGTCGTGAAGAACACGTTTGTCATTTCACGCTTTGCGCTAAACGACTTACCACTGCCCGGTGTTCCAAGAATCAGACCATTCGGGTTTTTGAGCTGTTTTCGGTCTGCCATAATCATGTTGTTGGACACTGCATTCAGACCGTAGTAGAGGGAATCACCCTCCATGAAAAGTTCCTGTGTGGTGAACGGCACGAAGATGGCGGTGGAAGTTGTAGTCAATGCCCGCTTGATGGGAACCAGATTATTGGCCAGCGGCAGACTGCTCATAAGCCCCTGCTCCTGCATATAGTCCAGTCGATTCAATGTGCAGTTGAACTTCTGAGCGATACCAGCCGTCTGAAACACTGCACTATCCAGTTCCTGTTTGGTTTTCGCAGCATTGAGGAACAGCACCGTAATAAGGAACATACGCTCATTGCGGCTCTGCAAATCATCCAGAATCTTCTTGGCTTCACCACCATAAGTTGCAAGGTCACTCGGAATAATTTCCATATCATAGCCGGAACGCACCGCCTTTTTCTGTTCCTCAATCTTCATGCGGTCAAGGTCTGTGATCTTGCCCTTGATGAGTTTGATTGCCTTGAGCTGGTCTACCGACTGCACATGGATGCTGACCACCAGATTCTTGTCCATGTCCAGAAACTCTGCCAGAACCTTATCCGTCAGTTCCGGGGCAAGGATGTTCAGATAGGATACTGCGCCGATAGTATCTCCCATCTGGAAGTCCTTGCCGCTCTTGAACAGAAAACTGGTCGGAGCAATGAAGTCCTTGGTAGTCATGCCGCTTTGCAGGATGCGGTCATAGCTGAACTCAAACTTCCGTTCTTCCTCCTGATGGAACATCTCGTACATGATCTGTAAGCGTTCCACACCATTCAGCGGATATGCTTTTACGCCCAGCACCTTGAAATTGTTGAGAATATCGGTTTCGATACGCTCCAGCCGGGGCTTTGCTTCTTTCACGCTTTTGGCTTCAATGCTGAACGTGATGTACTTCGTCCGAACCAGACCGTTGTTGCCCTTGGCAAGCTGCTGTTTCAGCATCTGTGCATATTCCATGCGTACATCATCGAACTGGTCATGCTGCGGCTCAATCTGAATGACCTTGTTGTATTCGCTCATATCACTTTTATGGTTAATGAACGAAAGCTGAAAGCGGATGCTGGAATCAAAGTAGTTGAGGAAGTCACACCAGCTTTCAAAAATGGTGTTCTTATCTTCGTTTTGCGCGAGCTGATAGTTGATGTCATAGAAGCGGACGGTTTTGGAATACAGATGTTCCTCCACCCGGCAGATGCCGTCCCGTCCCATTTCCAGATACGGAATCGACCGCTGCACGGTCAAGTGATGCTCTTTCTTCTTTTTTGCTTCTGCCTTTGCAGACGGCTTGAAGAATTTCTGGAAGATGCCGCCGAACAGCGGCTTCTTATCCTTTTCTTTTCCCAATAATGCCTCCCTTCTTCACTTTTGGTGTTACAGGTTTCTCCGGCTCATATTCGTACAGATTTTCGATCTCGTAGCGGCGAACCGCCGGACGTTTGAAACGGACATTGATGAAGTTCGTCAGGATGGTTTCAAGGTGCATCCCGTTTTTCTCGAACAGCGCAAAGAAAAATTCCGGGAGCATCAGCAGCACCATGCCCGCCGCCGCGTTGCTTGTACCAAGCGTTTCCCGTGTAAGAAAGTAGAACGGGACACCGATGGATGCCGCAAAGCCCATACAGATGAGTTGTCGCTTTGTCAGGTTGAGAAAGACCTTGTTCTTCACTTTGGACAGGTCTTTCGGGATCGTCACATAAGCCATTCTTCACCATGACAGTCAGACACGCCGCCGGGATACGGCTTTCTGTCTGCTGTCTTTCCTTTCCTCGGATTTTCCCGGTTTTAGTGACTGCCGAAGATCTGTTTGGACAGACTTCCCGTTTTCATCAGGCTGAAGCACAGAATCACGGTATACGCTGCAACGCCGATCAGCGCGGAGTGCATATTGCTGGAAATCCGCACCGAAGAAATCAGTGCTGCGTAAATCGCCACACAGACCATCATCAGAAATGCCTGAAATGCAAGGGCGAACAGTCCTCTGAAATAGTTGGTTCCTACATGACCCCATTCACGGTTGCTCATCGTTGCGAACGGGATCGGGGCAAGCGATGTATAGAGATAAATCTCTATCATGCGCCCATAGACAATGACAGTTATCACCACCGACATAATTTTCATGCAGAAGCTGACAAGGAAGGTTTCAAGAGCCAGCACTACCAGTTCACCGATCTCCATGGTTGCCATCGCCGCCTGCATCTGCATGGACAGCGAACTAACATCAATGGCAGTCTCGCCGTTGATGATACCGGAAGCCGAATTAACTACCGATTGTCCAACGTCAAAGACTGCCATTGTAATTGTGAACGTATTGCTGACCAGATAGATTGCGACCCATGCCTTGACAAAATACTTGAAGAACATCCATGTATCTACATCATGCAGGTTGTTTCGCTCGGTCAGCATCGAGATCAGCTCATAGCAGAGTACCAGAGTGATGATGATTCCGGCAATCGGAACTACCACCGACTCTGATAAGTTCTGAATCATACTGAAAACGCTGCTGTTCCAGTTTTGTGGAGTGCGTCCAACCTGAGCCGCGATCTCACTTGTCTTTTCATTGACATCCGTGAACATCGTACTCATGTTGGACTCCACCATTCCTGTCAGAAGTTCCCGCATCCATTTTTCGATGGCTGCAAAGATATTATCGAACAATGGCGGGAGTACCTCCTATCGCGGGTGCTTAGCCGAACAGACCAGAGAGCAGAGGGATCAGCTGCGTACCGATGAGAATGACGCCGCCACCGCTCATGAGCTGCTTCATGCCCTGGGACTTTGCACCCGGATTGTCGTTGCCATATCCTTCCATCAGATTGACAACACCCCAAACGCCAAGACCTGCGCCAATAGCCACAACGAGAGTCTGCAGAACGGTAATAGACTGATTAAAGAATTCCATATATTATTTTCGCCAGACCGCAGATTTGATGAATATTTACGATTCCAAAAGGAAAGCGGGCTGGCACATCTTCGGTGCTGCCCGCTTCCTGCGATTCTGGCTTCTCCTTTCATTTTCAATAAAGTCAGCCTTTTGGAATCACATGATAGATGGTGGTTATTTCGTGTCGGTCATACGGATCACCTGTTCAGGGTCTGCCCGAACGGGTGGGAGGGTGTATCGCTTGCTGTTGATAAAAGCCTCCTTCCTTATCCTTGTGCCTGTTCGGTCACATCCACTTCATAAAGGTCAAATTCTTCCGTGGTGAGCAGCCGCAGTTCGTGTTTCAGGTAGCGTTCTACGTCGAACTCGTTTTTCTTGTCGAAATCCGAAAGTTCCTTGTACCGCTTATGTTTGGTAATGTCAAACTTATCGCTCAGGAATGGTCTGACACCTCTTAACTGTAAGATGCACTTGCTGCCGTCCATGACTGCAAGCTCATCCCGGCTCATCAGTTCTTTTCCGGTCTTTTGGTAGTTCGTGCCAAAAGAGGGGCTGTTGCCGCGGGTATCCGATGTGTTGTAAAGGTCGATGGTTTCCTTGCCCAGAGTTTCAGAAATCTCCTTGAGGGTGGAGCTTTCCTTGCCGCCAAGGAACAGCATCGTGTCGCAGTTGCCAATGATGGTTTCTGCGGCATCCTTGTAAATGGTCTTTAGCTGGCTTTGCGATTGGAGAATAATCGAAGCAGAAATCTCACGGCTGCGGATGGTAGCGATCAGTTTATCGAACTTTGGAATCTGGCCGATGTTTGCAAACTCGTCCAGGAGTAGCCGCACATGGTACGGAAGTCTGCCACCGTGTTCATCGTCCGCCTTATCACAAAGCAAATTGAATAGCTGTGTGTACAGGATCGACACCACAAAATTGAAGGTATCATCTGTATCGGAGATAATAACGAACATTGCCGTGCGCTGATCTCCCAGCATATCCAGCTCCATCTCGTCGTATGCCATCAGGTCACGCAGTTCCTTAATGTCAAATGGAGCCAGTCTCGCACCGCAGGAAATCAGAATGGACTTCGCCGTTTTACCGGCAGCCAGCTTGTATTTCTTATACTGGCGGACTGCAAAATGCTCCGGCTTCTTCTGTTCCAGTTCCTCAAAAAGCTCATCTACGGCATTTTTGAAGGATTCATCATCCTCGCGGGCTTCGCTGGCATTGATGAACTCCAACAACGTTGAGAAGTTCTGCTCCTCCTCCGGGGCTTCATACCAGATGTAGCCGATCAGTGCGCAGTAAAGCAGGCGTTCAGCCTATAGTGATAGGTAACCCTTTGAAGTAATCTCCGGGTTTTCCCCCACTTCACACCGGACATGCGACTTTCACCGCATCCGGCGTTCCATCGATCGTTTTTACAAGCATTTAATCAGTCACCAAAATAGCTTTTTAATCTATAGCCGCCAGACCAGCCTGCTCTCGCAGTCTGTTTACCTTTGAAACTTGCTTCTTCGTCATGTTGAGCGTTTTGGTTAAGGCTTTGAGCTTTGCCGCGTCTGATGTTTCCAACAGCGGCAGATACCGATAATGCAGGAGCGTCATGTTTTGATAGCGTTCCTGACCGCCGTTTTTCTTTGGCATTTTCAGCCAACAGGCGATTTCGGATGCACTTCCGAATTCCTCTCCGCTGACCGCACATTTGCCGCCTTGGGCAGAGAATAAAGAAATTCTGCTGTCGGCGTATTCTGTGCTGTGTCCGCCCGATGCCATCGACCGTAATCCTTCAAGAACAAATGGGTTCAATCGGAGATTCGTGTGTATTGGCTTTCTGCCTTCTGTCGTGTAACTACATACGGCAGACCGCTTCGAGTGTGGTATCTTGTTTTTCACGAATGCAAGCGGGTAGATCGGTTGATCGATCCCGGCAACGTAGCGCACCATTTTCGACCTTCCGTATCGCTCCTTCTCCGTCTGGGTCATAGTTCCGCCCTCGCGTTGAAGCCTGCACCCTTTCTCTGAATTCAGCCTGTTGGTAAGGACGGTCATTACCTGCCTGTGGATAATCCTGCAATCAAGACTGATGCAGGTGGCGATCTCGAAGTAGTTCTGGATGCCCATCACCATCGAGTTGTAAGTCCGGATTTCTCCTAATGGCGTTTTGCCTTCGGATGGTCTGGCTATTCTTTTTGCCTGTTCCACGAGCTTTTCCCGCTCTATCCCAAACTTCTTGTCACATATGTGGGACTGTACAGTGTATTTCTTTGCTTTCTGTCTGACCCGTATCTTGAACCCAAGGAATTCCGAATAGCGTTTTCTCACATTCACTATCCGTGTTTTCTCCGGGGAAACTTCAAGCCGCAGTCTTTCTTCAAGCCACTGCGTCACAGCTTCCATTGTCTTTACAGCATCATCCTTCGAGCGGCAGAAGATTCTGAAATCGTCAGCATATCTTACGATATACATTTCCTTCAGATTTGTGCTCTTCATGGCTCTGTACCCGTGGCTCTTGTCGAACACCTCGTTTTTACCGATTGTCCTGTATCTTCCTCGGGCTACAGCCACCGGATTGTTCTGCCATTGGCTCTCTACCCAGTGATCCAGTTCGTTCAGCACGATGTTTGCCAGTAGCGGCGAGATGATGCCGCCCTGTGGCGTGCCTTTGTCCGGTAGGATAGTTGTGCCGTCCGGCATGCGAATCGGCGCAGTCAGAATCCGCTTTATTACAAATATCAACTGCTTGTCCCTGATTCCCATTGCCCATATCTGTTTGATCAGCTTGCTGTGATTCACGTTGTCGAAAAAGCCCTTAATGTCGAACTCAATGACGTAGTGAAGATGCGTCACCTGCATCAGCGAATAAGTCCTCGCTATGGCATGCTCCACCGATCGGTTCGGTCGAAAGCCATAACTGTTGTCGCTGAACTGAGCTTCACAGATCGGTTCCATGACTTGCTTAATACATTGCTGTATCAGCCTGTCCCAGATGCAAGGGATGCCGAGCGGCCTTGTTTTGCCGTTCGGTTTCGGGATGTCTTTACGTCTGACCGGTTTGGGCCGGTAGCCGTGCCGACTCCCTGTGACAATAAACCTCACTTTCTCCACGACTTCTTTGGGAGTCCTGCTCCCGATGTCTGTAATGTTTCTGTTGTCTGTGCCTGCCGTGTAACTTCCTCCGTTGGTCTTGATATTCCGATAGGCAAGCAGGATATTTTCGCGCCGCAGAATGATCTCCATCAGGTTTGTAAATATTTCCCCGCTCTTACTTTTTCGGTAAAGCTCATCAAAGACCGGTTGCATGCCGTAATACTCTGCATGCCGAAGGTCGTCAACACATAGACTCTTTGCTTCTCCTGGCATAAGGCATCACCTCCTCTCAGAGAGTGACCCTTTTGGTCTTACTCGAATCCTTATCCTGGACTGAATAATGCCTGCTTAGACCAACCGACTGGTGACCATCCCTCTTTCCCCCATTACAGGGGCTGTCATAGGTTCGATCACGGCTTTTCAGCACCGGTTCACCTGCTTATTGTTCTTCGTCAGGCTATTCCTTGCGGAACCCGGTACCTTTCCACGTTCCAATAGTTCTATCTGTACATACGCGCCTTTAGGTTCCCACTATAGTCCTGTCGGCTTGCCTGTGCCTGTAACACAGCATGGTCGTTCATAGGAACAATTCTTACTAAACCACACCGACTGCGCTTTAACGCACCCCGGCATTTCTACCGGGTCTTCTTTTAGACCTGTACATTCGCGGGTTCGTCAGTCCGCCCGCCAAGGCGAACATTCTAACCATGGGCGTCTTGTAGACCCTTGGCCTATAGGCAGCACATCCCACCTCTGGGGCGCTTTCGCCGGCATTGGCTGCCGGTTCGGCTGCTCTCGGCCGTTGTCGCGGGGCTTCATACAAGAGCCTTTACAGCTGATGCATGCCCGCCGAGGGCAGGCGTTTCAGGGCGTTACCCCATCATTTCACCTGTCAAACTATCAGTTATCCACGCAACATAGTTGCGTGTCCGCCAGCTTCTTACCGCTGGCGAACGTGTCGCACTGACCCAGAAATCCTCGCCGGACTTCTCGCCATCTCCCTTGGTATTGGCGATGATGGTATTGACCAGCTTCAAAATATCCTTTTCGCTGCGGATGTAATGGAACGGATTGTACCGCATAGATTTTTTGAAGTTGATGGTGTTCAGGACTTTGATTTTATACCCGGCATCCGAGAGCATCTTTCCGCACTCGATAATGATCGTACCCTTGGGGTCCGTTACGACATAGCTGACCTTTTGGGGCATCTGCATCAAGTTGGGCTTGACGTAAAATCGGGTCTTACCGCTGCCGCTACCGCCAATCACAATGACGTTTTTATTCCGAGCATACTTCGGATGCTTTGGTCTACCACTCATCATCAGCCGTTCGGTCTGTGTGAGGATGACGTTGTTCTCGAATACCGGGTCAATAAAAGGTTCGATGTCCTTCTGGTTGCCCCACCGGGCAGAGCCGTATTCCTCGCCTTGCCGATACTTCTTCGCGTTTTTCCCTTTGAAGTAGATTACTGCTTTCAGCGCAGCTGCGCCGACCAGCCCCACCATCAGGTCGAACGGGTGAAAACTGGGCAAGACACTTTTGTAGGCCAGGCCAAAGTTCATAAAAAGAATCATCAGCCTGTCCACCACGGAATCACCATTGCAATGACGGTAGAGCCATGCGGCTTTCTCCACCATATAAAAGGCGATGATGTAGGGGAAATTCAGCAGAATCAGCTTTTTCATATCTGCTGCCTGCGCCATCCGGCTTATCTCTGCAGCCAGTTTTTTGCCCCATGCCGTACCGCCCGTCTGGTTGGATGGTGCTTTGCGCGGCAGGCGGGCAGGTTTTTTCAGATTCTTCATCGTATCGGTTCCTGCTCCCTCTTCTTTTCTTTCTTGAGCTGACGGTGATTGGAAAGTTCCTCTTTCACCTTTTCCAGCTTTTGACGTACCGATTCACGCTTCTGCTTTTTCAGCGTTTCACTGGTGTATTCCTTAAAGGCGGCGGTCATAACATCCACGTCCTTGGCCTTGAAAAAGACCAGATATTCGCTTTTTCCCTCCTGTTCCACCTTTTTCAGACTATAATCAATGCCATATTTCCGGGCCACCCGGTCAAACGACTTGATATTATTGTCTGTAACCACGATGTTCGTGATCTGCGCGCCGCTCTTTTGCAGGCTCTTGATGCTCTGCCGACCTGTTTTCTTACATTGGCTTTTTTCTCCTTTCGCCTGCTGTTTCTTCTTGTCCATCTCTGCCAGCAGCTTTATCAGGGCCGCTTTCAAAATCTGTGCAGTGATTTTTCCTCCTTTGATGCACAGCGAGATGGTTTTCTCGTTGACTTCTTCCTGCACGGTTGCTCACCTCCCATCTATCGCCGCTGCATCAGGGGCGGACTGCCCCGGTTGCAGGCGGTGCGGTATCGCCCAGAACCGAGCGAAACTTCTTGCGGCACTGGTGCAGCAGATAGCCGCACTCCCATTTGTGGCGGCAGTGCTTGCAGGGATGGCCGCTGTCCGTTCCCGGACGCTGGCGCATCATGCGTTCAAACGGATTATCGGTAAAATTCATAGGCTTAACCTCCCTGTTCAGCCAGCGGCAGCACACCGCGCCGCTTCAACGTGTGGTAAAGGAACTTCCGGCCTTTCTGCGTCCATGCAGTATGCAGCTTTTCCACCTCGGAGCCATCGCTGCGCTGGAGCCGGAATGTCAGGCTGGACGTATAGCCCTTACCGTGGTGTTCCGAGTACAGCACCCACTGACCGTTGGCACGGTACTGAATACCGTGCAGATGCAGCAGCCGATTGAACACCTTTGCTCCGCAGCCGTACTCTTTGGCGATCTGCGTAGTCGTCACCAGCGAATCAGAATCGCTCAACTGCGCTTCGTAGCTGCTCCGGCGCGGCGGCTTCTTATGCAGCAGGCCAAGCAGCGCATCCCAGTCAAGCGGCTGTGGATGGTACGCCGCACCGACTGCCGTGTGGTGCAGTTTGCAGAGCTTCTTTGCCATGTCCTGCGTGATGCGGTAGTCTTTCACATACCGCTGCACCGTGCGCCCGCCCTCATCCTGAAGCCGGACACGGGGCATATACTCGTAGTCGCGGCCCTCGATGAAACCATACTGGCACATACGCGGGAACCACTTGCGGAAATCGCTGCGAATGTGCATCTGGTCATACAGATCACGCGCCCACAGCGTAGAGGGCAGCGTGTCCATACTCATGAATACGATGTTCATGGGGTTGTCCTCCTAGTTCTTATCTACTCTGCTGCCCCACCCAAATTCATGCCGAACCTGTGCGGAATAATAGCTGTCCACGGTCACAGGTGCGTTATAGAGTGTTGCCAGCAGGTATTGCTTGATGTTCCGAATCTGAGTGCTGTTTTCTTTTAAGCACTCCAATATGTACTGGATATGCGAGGAATCCAGCTTCATCAGGCGGCTTTTCACCACCTCTTTCGGCTTTTCCTCCCCGCAAATGCGCAGGAACTTCTTTCTGCTGGTGACAGTTTCTACCAGCAGTTCCAGAATCTCATACAGGACCGCTTTATCTGCCGGATAGCCCTGTTCCAGAATTTCCAGTTCCAGAGCCTCCTTGAAATAGCGGCGGTACTGTTCTTCTTCCTGCAGTTCAGCCGGATAGATAAGATCAGTCTCACTACTATCTGTCTTATTTATCTTCTCAGTATTACTTCCGTTTGATTTTGGAACTCCCGGAAGTTCGTTTTTCATACCGCCGGAAGTATGATTTTCATACTTACAGTAGTTTGATTGCGAAAGCCCCGCATAAAGGTCTTTCACATACAGCAGATTGGGTTTGCCAAGTCCCTGCCTACGCCGCTCGATAAGCCGAAACTCCTGTTCCAGTTCATCCAGCAGCTTGACCGCCTTTTGTCTGGCACAATGGATCGAGTCCATGACTTCCTCTATCGTGCAGATAATGTAGGCGTTGCCGTGCTTGTCCTGCCAGCCGTTCTTAATGGAAAGGCTCATACGATCCAGCAGCACAGCATACAACAGCTTGGCATCCCCGGACATCTTCTGGAACAGATCAGCCTTGACCAGTGCTTTCGGCACACGGTAAAAGCTGTATCGGTCTGCTTCCAGACCTTTGAAATACGGGTACTCCATGTAAATTCATCACCCCCCCTGTCGGATTGGATTTGCACTATTGGAAATAACAGTACATTCCTACGGTGGAACACGTTCCCATGCTCCACCGCAGTGTATCTGCTGTTATTTGAGTTTGCCATTCTGCCCCAGCCCGTTCCTGCCCCATATTTCAGCGGCGTTTTCTCTGGTAAGACGCGCAGGATGCACATTCAGTGCCAGAAGTATCTCTCTGGGATGGCTTATTCAGTTGTCAAGGAGCTTTGTAAGGTACTCTTCTCTCTAACCCTTACACTAATATGAATTTGAAGGGGCCTTGGGGGATACAGTTCCCAAAGATTTTTTGAATTTTTTTATCCCGCATTCATTTTTAACGGATTATCGAAGCATTCATCTTTATTCAATTTGATATTTTTCATTGAGATAAGCTGCAATGCAGCTTTCCAACGAACTACTGCCTGCAAATTCGGCCTCGATGGTATATTCACCGCACCTATTGATATAAGGAGAACCGCTTGTCACTTTTTCTGTTTGCCGGGTATTCTTGCTCATCTGCTGTTTCCTTTTCATGTAAAATCTCCTACTGCCAATTCATAATGTGCTTCAAAATCAAATTTGCGGCGAATCCGTTCAAGTGCCTGATTGACAGACCTTGTAACCGACCCGCGTGCAATTCCCATACCATCTGCAATTTCCTGATGAGTCTTGTCAAGAACATAATTCTGGTAGATCAGGTTACGCTGTTTTTCCGTCAGAACCGCCATCATTGCATGAAGTGCTTCCTTCTCAATATATTTATCCAGAACATTGATTTCAGCGTCTGTCATCTCGCCCCAATCTTCCGCTACGGCATGATACGAAACACACACTTTGGTTTGACCTACGCCCTCGCACTTCAGCTGTGATTCCTCCACTCTCTGTTCGCCCTCAAACAGTGCGCGAATATGCCACTCGCAGTTTTCAAAGTATTCTTCCTTAATCACTTCGCCCTTTCCTTTTGATGCACCGTAGGCATAGTCCCCACGGCAGTCATGGATATGGAACACAGTATTGCGCTTTCCAGCAGAAAACCAAACATAGCCGCTGTGATAGAGTGTCAGGTGACTGTCGTGCTCAAATTCTTTACGCAGAAGAATCCGCCCATCTTCCAAAAGCACCTTTGGAGAGGGTACGCGCTTGGTATGTACAGGTGCTTTTACCATTTCCTTGACCTTTTTCAATGTAAGCATTTTGTCCACCTTTCTGCCTTCCGGCTCCGGGTGAACTGAAAAAAGCAGCAAAAATCGTCTCAGATTCACCCGTTTTTTTTTTGAACGGGAATCTAAGATTCCTCTTGCTGCTTTCTATTATTTTTTGAAGTCCCTATACTAACATGAATCCGTAGAGCCACCTGGGAATACAGATTTTCAAGAAAATTAAAAAAGAAAAGGCCGGAACAGGATGAACTACTTGCAGGCGCACTACTGCGCTGCATTCGCTCATTCTGTTCCGGCCTATATCACATATTGCTACGGTATCGCTCTAACAAACAGATATTATATTGTAGACCCAAAAGAACGTCTGGTGGAGCTGGTCGGCTAACCAAGTGCCGCCTAAGATTCCACCTCTGCGCTTTCAGTGTCCGATGAAGCTCTCTGCTTCAGGCTTCTTTCCGATGACTCTCTGCTGTGAAAAATTCGATACTCTTCACGGGAAGGCCGTGAATACACTCCACCAAAGATTCAGCAGAAATATAATCTTCACAGCCACCACGCTTAATCTGAAGCATATTCTTTCCATCAACGACACTGCGATTCCCGATCCGCAGCCCCTTTGGGGTGCGGATTTCATGTTCTCCGTTGCTCATCTTCTCACGGCCTCCTTTGTGTTGGTTTAAGTTTCTTCTTTTCTTCTATTCAATTTCACCTTTTGAACTTCCGCTCTTTTTTCACCTTTTTTAGCTTGCATATTCACATTTTTTACGGTATAATAATCCAAAAGATGATAGAATATAGCATATATTATAAGCAAGTCGTGTCGCCGTGTCAAGAGGAAAATGTGAAAATTCGTTGCATCTTCCAGATTGAATATTTACAAATCCAGTTGCACATTGTTACAGCACGATAACTACGCCATAGAAAGGTTGCAAACATGAAATTTGGAGAGAAAGTTCGCGATCTACGAAAGAAACATTCTTTAACACAGGACGAATTGGCACAATGTCTGGGTATCAACAAACGAACGATCATCGGATGGGAGCGTGATGGCCGCTATCCTCGCAGCATTGAAATGCTTGAAAAGATGGCCGACATATTCCATGTACCTTTGACCTATTTACAGCCGGATCAGTCTTTATTTATCGAACGTGCCGCCGAAGCCTACGGAAAAAAGGGCAAAATAGAAGCCCAGCATCTCGCATTTGAGCTTACTGAGCTATTTGCCAGCGGAGAGTTGACCCCGCAGGATATGGACGGCATCATGTATGAAATGCACAAAGCCTATTTTAAGTACCGAGAACAAAAGCGAGAAAAGGAACGAATCATGAACCTGTAAATCACTGTTCCATTCACTATGCCATCCCCGGAAGGAAATTACATTATGGATTCTGCATTTATCTACCGAGCTGCCAACGAACTTGTCCAAAATGCCGGAACTCGCAACATCAAACAGATCGCGCGCAGTTGCAGTCTGGACATCAGTGAAACATCCCGCATTAAAGATATGTTAGGGTTGCTTTCACTCTATTTTGATAAGCCACTGATCCTTATCAATCACCAGCTGGACAAACAGACAAAGCAGATGGTGTGCGGCTATGCGCTGGGGCATTATCTGGAGCATCAGCTGCTTATGGACCTGCATACCTTGAACAAGTTTCTGACCATTAAGGATAAGCACATCCTTCTTTACGAGCATAACGCTTTCACATCCCACTTGATGCTGGACAGTGATGAAGTCTATCAAATGACGAAACGTGGGTTGGATGCGGCGCAGATTTCTGCGGCCAAGCGGATTCACCTCAATCTGGTGCTGGTAAAACTTCTTGAGCTGCATCATCTGGGATACGATCTACGGCACTATCACGCCCAGCACCATGCGTTTATCAAGCAGTTCAATCTTCCGGCACATTTTCAGTTTGATGTGGCCGCCGGATAAACTTATGTTCTTATAACTCTAAAACCCGTAATGAACGGTGCGTTATGCCTGTCCATCACGGGTTTTTCGTGTTATTTCAGTTTTGCGAGGATTTCATCGGCACTCATGCCTTCGGCAAGCAGCTTTTTCAGAACGGATTCTGCTTCTGTCTTTTTTGCTTCTTCCGCAGCTTTGGCATCTGCCTTCGCCTTTTTTGCTTCCAGCGTTGCCACTTCTTTTTGGGTCTTCTTCAGAGCAGTCTTCTTCTCTTTCAAGTCAGCCTTTAAAGTGTCAATGTTGGCGGTGATGGATGCGATTTCCGCTGTAAGTGCTTCCTTCGCTGACTGCCTTTCTGCAATCTGCATTGCAAAATCAGCAGTCACAGTTTTGGGTCTATTCTTGCTGCCTTTGGTTCTGGGCATAAAACACATACCTCATTTTCTTTATAAAAATTCAAAAACGATTTTAGTATAGCACTATGCTACTTTTCAATCAATATCAATGGCATAACTTCCTAGTACATATTTGAGGGCTCGTAAAAGACTTTACGACATACCTAAACTGCTTGCCATCTTTTGGGGCAGGATCTTATTCATTACAAAGCCATCAAATAGGAACCTGTTACTACAACCGCAAAATTAAGTACACAGTATACCTATAACTGACAAAATACAAATGCCTCTTACTCTTTGCCAATACAATTCTTTTTTCATAGTAAATTTGGGGGTTATAAGTCCTTTCATTTATCGTTGATTTAACTTTATATTCTAATCTTTACTTTATTAACACCTTTTATCTAATTCCCGTTTTATTTCAGATGAGCAAATACCCGGGGTTCTCTTTAGTCGCACCACATTTTTGCCATGCGCAACGCACCATCGCTCTACATCATCAAAACGGCCACCTTTATGATCTTCTCCTAGCGCAAGAATATCAAAATCCACTTTTTCAAGAAATTCAGGGCTTACCGTCTCATACACAAGTACTTTATCAACGATTCGCAATGCTTCCAGCATTTCAACACGTTCTTCCGTTGTGTACATTACTACTGCATCCGGCTTATATTTTTTAATATAATTTCCATCTTGAACAGCAACAACCAGATAATCCGCATATTTTTTGCACTGCTTAAACAGCCGCAAATGCCCCAAGTGAAAATAATCATATACTCCAAATGTCAAAATTTTACTCATAATCATATTCCTTCTTTAACAGTCTTAACGCAATCTGTAACGGATCATATACTACCCCTTCAATGTTATCTCTATATTTTTCATAAAGGATGGGCAACTCCGTACATCCCAAAATAACAGGCATCTCGTACTCGCCTACAAGTTTTTCAAATATACTTTCAACTTCATCTGTATATTTGTTTTGTTTTACAGCCTCAATACACTCTCGCAGAAGTGCATATTGCTCTTTTTCAGGCACCTGACATTTAATACCTTTCTGCGCAAGTGCCTTTTGGTATACTTCGGATTCAATTGTTCCTTCTGAGCCTAGTAAATAAATTTGCTTTATATTATCGTTGGCAATTTGATCTACACAGGAATCTATGATATTTACGACTGCTTTCTTTGCTTCCGGAATTCTTTCAAATATCTTTGGCAAGAAGAGATGAGAAGTATTACAAGCAAGAATAATTCTCGCTGTCCCCCCCCCCGATTTTCAAAAGACAATCAATAGAATCTGTCATTTCATCAAGCAATTTGTCCACATTTTCATGATAGAGAAACGCCCTAACTCGGCTTGGCATCGTACATCTATTGTCGATAACGATTCGAGGTCTTTCCCATTCTTTTTCTGCCGGGAAAACTTCTGCATACTGCTTAAAAAGGTTGATTGTTGCATATGTTCCCATTCCACCTAGAACGCAAATGACTAAATCCTTCATTGTTTTATTCCTCTCTCATCCCTGCAGAAACCCAATCTATCGCACTTTCATAGTCCTTCGGAATATTGATTTCTTTTAATCGCATAGAAAAAGCTGTCATTGGAAGATACGGTGCTAATACTTCATACAAATGCGAAGACTCCCCGTATAGCTTAGACTTATGTACTTTTGCAATTCCAGACCATTGCATATTTCCTGCTTTTTTTGAGAGTGCTATTACTTTGCCATCCTGCACGCTGGAACCAATCGTTTCGTCTGATGCGTTTTCTGTCACTGCTATACATTCACCCGAAAAATCAACAAAACGTTTAAAATCATCTGGATTTATGACCGTATCGCCATCTAGCGTAATAACATATTTTCGCGCACCTAATAAAGCTTTCTTTACGCTGTCTGCCGGACCATTATGTTCATATTCATAGTTGCAAACAAACATAATATCACTACGAAACTGTTTTACCACACTGATAACACGCTCCGCATCAAAGCCAACCACAACACGAATATCGTCAAATTCTTTCAACAGTTTTAATTCTCGAATAATCAAAGGCTCTCCCGCAATGTCCACAAGAGCTTTCGTTGTCCCTATTCCAAGCCTTGTTCCCATTCCTGCGCAGCAAATGATGACTGTAATATCCTTTTTGTCAAAACTCATAGATTGTCCTCCTACAGCAATTTCCACAGAAATTCCGCGCATCTCTTATCTTCATAAAATGCAAAGTCAGCATTTCTAAGAAGGGACTGTGCAATTGGCCTTACGCCACCAAACCCAATCGCAATATCTGCCATTCGCGCCATTCCAGAATCATTGTCTCCATCGCCAATGACAACCATAGGCTGCACAAATTGTCTAACCATCAGCTCTTTATCCGCAACGCTGACGACCTTTGAGATTCGGTCATTTATAACATCTGCTTTGGAACAATAACAATGATTCTCCATCTTCAGCTTTTTCATGAGTCCACTAATCCAAACATCCAAATTTCCAGTAACAACGTAGCAACGGTCTCTATTCTGTTCTATAAACTCTGCAATGTATGGATTTAACGGAATTTCTGAAACTACTTGATTAACCTCAGCTACAGATATATCGCTCAAAATCTTTACTCTATTCAGGAAACTCGTCCTGAATGGAATTTCTCCACGCATTGTAGCTTCCGTTAATCTCCTCATTTCTTCGAGTTTTCCGATTCGTTTTGAGACCTCTGGCAGCACTTCTTTCTGCGTAATCGTTGAATCCATATCAAACAAAAAAATATAATCTGACATTCTATCGTCCCTCACCTGTTACAGTCCAAGTAGTTCTGCCAGCCTTTTTGAAGAGTTTGCATCATGATATTCATAAATATAGTTCCTAATCTTTTCTCTTCTTTCCTTAAAGGAATCATTTTCAGAAACAACATTAACAATAAACGATTCCAGTTGCTCGAAATTATATATTTCAGCTCCTGCAATTAACATATGAATATCCTCAACCACAAAACCTGCGATATAATCATTCACGTCATCCAAGACATATCCAATGGGCCGATCCAATTGCAAATACTCATATGCCGCACCAGAATAATCGCTGATCAAAGCATCCGCGCACTTCATTAAGGCATAGTTATCAATTTCTAATTTCTTTACTGTCTCTCCAGTCAAGACTTTTATATTCGATTCATCCTTAATTTTCAGGTTTTCCAAATCTTGTTTTGGATGGATTTTTATAATCAAGAAAACATCATTTTCGGCCAGATAATTGTTTAATTTCAAGTACTGTTCTTGTGTTTCGATCAGTGGAATGCCAAGCTTTTGTTCTTTTCTGCTGTCGTTTCTGTGATAGCCGCCACCTTTACGGAACGTGGGCATCCAGAGAATCACTTTTTTATATTTCCGTGATGTTATCTTTCGTATCTCATCCGATTTACTTTCATCAAAGAAAATATCTTGTGCAGGATAGCCGATTGCTATAATTCTCTTATCCGGATAGGTCACAGACCATTGATTCGCCTGAATCGGCGCATACGCTTTGGATTGAACCAAAATATAGTCTACATATGGAGGGACATGAAGTTTACCTTTCGCATTTTTAAGTCCACCTGCGCCATGAGAACAATAAACCATACATTGATCTTTACGCTTTTTCTGGACATTTTCGCAATCATATGTAAAATACTTTGCGGTGCAAACGTAATATGCCTTTTTCAAACTCGGACCATATAACGGCACAGTTTCAACGTTCGCAGGAAACTTGGATTTCGCTTTTTTTCGAACCAGCCAAACAATTTTATATTTCTTATTATAGCCATTTTTTATCAAATAGTTGTAAAAAGCCCCACCATTACAATCAAAATCGTTATGACTTTCTATCATAATGACGTCATTTAAATTTTTGTGTTTTGTAAAAACGAACACAATTTTTTCCAATAAAAGTTCCAGTTTATAATCATAAAGGACTTTCATTGCTCGTTTCACACCATTTTCTTGTAAATACTTTATTGGATTCATATCTTACTTCCTCAATGCCGAAATCGCTTCAAGAATCTTGTTTTTAAAAATAATCGAAACACATACAATAGCAATCAACAGGCCATATCGAATCCATGTTTGGCTGTACGTTAAAGCCATAATTATCATTATAGCTATTACAATAGCTGACAAGGATACTATGAGTTTTACATCATACATGTTTTCCTCATTTCCTACTTCTTTCAAAGCCTTTTTATAAAAGATATAATGAAAAAATGCCAAGCAGACATAGCATATCAATGTTGTATATCCCGCAGCATAATACCCATACATTTTGATACCAAAATAATTCAGAACCAAATTCAGTACCGCACAGGCGCACGTTGCTATCGCTATAAAACCCGTTTTTTGATAATAATATTCAATCGTGCTGAAAAGGGAATATAAAAATATAAAAAATACAGACGCTGCAACTGGCGGTATAACGTAAATTGCATCCATATACTTCTTTCCAGCAAATACCCGAATAACTTCAGGTGCAAAAGCCATTGTCACAACACACAATCCTGCCACAAGAATAACAAGTGGCCGCGTTGCTTTTTTTATTTTTCCTTTTTCATCAGAAGCAATTGATTTATAAATATATGGCGTCAGTGAACTATTGATAGCATTTGTTATTAGCACCATAACTGTGGATATGGTATATGCAACACTGTAATAGGCAGCTTGTGAATTTCCGACCATCCGACCTATCATGACTCGATCCGACTGGTTCAAAATATAGTTTGACAGATAGTGCGGAATCAACGGCAGATTAAACGCAATTGAATATTTCCAATATTCTTTACTGTAAAAGCATTTTCCAGTAATAAAAATCAGTACAAAAACAATTCCTGAAAAAATGGCCTTTATTCCAACATCGGAAAACACACGAGCTTCAACTTTATAGGATGCAGTTACAACAGCAATAACACCCACAAGAATCGAAACAACACTCATGGCCATTGTTAATGCAACGAACTTCTTATATTTATAATCAAAACGTTGCTGTGCAGACCAAAGTTCCAATGCCGGCATGAGCAAAAGCTCTATAAACATTGCACACATCAAAACAGGGGGCAAATCAAATACATTCGTCCAAAATGGAACATTCAAAATATACAGGGCAAAAGCGAATACTGTAATGGTCGTTGTCAATCCAAGTTGTGCTGATGTAAAACGCCGTATGTCGTTCTTGTATAAGATAAGCCCTTTCTGATATCCACTAAGAAAAACATTCAATGAAGTAAATATAATCAGAATCGAATACCACGACTGAAAAACAGAAAATGTGCCATATTGCTCCTCCGTCATAATTCTGGTAAAAATCGGCGTTGACAGCAATGCGAGTCCCTTATTTATCACATTGCACACCGTATACCATAAGGATGCCTTTACTGGTAATGATAAGGCTCCATATTTTTCTTTTATGGTCGTAATATTCATCCGTATACTAATTGCTCCTTAATGATACTTATTCTGAAGTTCCATATTTTTATAATGTTCTTCACTTCTATATTTAAATGGGATAGCTGGATGTCCACCAGCAATTGCATATGGCGGAATGTCCTTACACACAACAGAGCCCGCCTGAATTATCGCTCCATCGCCAATTTTAACCCCCCCCAAGAATGATCACATTATTACCAAGCCAAACGCATTTTCCAATTTCAACATCTTTGTCAATAAATGTATCATCATACGGAATAGCATCGCCTTCATAATTATGGAATGATGTTATAATTTGACATCCTGGACCAGAGTGGAAATAGTCACCGATTTTTATAACGCCATTTCCCGACATACTCATGCCATTAAAGCAACAATGTTTTCCTAGATGCGTTTTATGTGTCACATATGATTTTCCTCCAACATAAACATTTTCCCCACATTCTGCTGCAACGCTTTTAATTCTCCATGGATAATATACTCTTGCAAACGCTGCCTTTGCTCTACTAATCAATCCCATTTTATCGTTTCCTTTCTTGTAAAAATTCAATTCTGCCACATTTTTCTTTTATTGATTTTTCTGTGCGAAGAAAAGGCACAGCGTGTATAATTGTCAAAACAACATACATATAACTGTACAATGTCGTACTATCGAAAATCATTACAAATAAGAGAGCAATTATAGACGAATTAACAAACACACGATATTTTACTTCCGGAATTTTCTTTGCAGGTTTAATAAATGCGAAGATCATTATCCAAAAGGAAATCGTTAGCATTACACCTCCATCAAGAAGATTTTGTAAAATTTGGTTATGGGCGTAGTTAAATCCTCCGCCAGACCACTCTGTCCAAAATGTATGTAGAAGTATTCCATCAATGCCATATCCAAATATTGGATGAGCTTTAATATTCAAAAGAGCATCCTGCCAAACAAATCTTCTACCAGAAAAATCTAGCCCTGGAATGATAGTCCTATTTACCGCCGTAAGATAAACAATTGCTATGTTCATAGCTATCATTCCAAACATATAGATTTCTGTTTTGAAGAAGAATACTCGGTAAAGTTTAAACTTATATACGATAAAGCCAATTATAATTATCAATGCCGAGAACACTGCTGAGTCAGCATCTGTTGTTAACATCGTAAATACCGTCAATAGAACTAAGCCACACATTTTAATTTTCTTATCTTTGTACGTCATATAGTACAGAACTGAAACGACTAATGCTGCCAGTCCATATTGTGAAACCATTTGAACATGTCCAAGAAAAATAATATGGCTATTTGGCACAAATGCAATTCGTGTTATTACGATATTTAAGGATAAATTCATTATAAAAACCGTGGCCAAAGTATCCAACAATTTTTGTGGGTGCTTTTTGATATTTTGTATCAAGAAGACGCAAAATATGGGGGTTGCAATCATCTGCTGTAGTCCACTTTGCATTCCTTTCTGAAGCACAATTGTAATAATAATTGCCATAAGGAAATACACCGCAATCATCTTGCTATTAGAACTAACTCTTTTTGAATGTTTTATAATCTTTGGAATTTCAGTAATTGTAATCAACATTACTGCAGACCATACCAATAAGGTCATGATTAGATGATAAATTTCACTGTATTCTCCATAACCTCTCGGAAACAAAAATGCTATTTCAACAAATAAATAATATAGTGTTAATAGTGATATTTTCATTTTAATTAGCCCATCTTTAATCTCTGGCAGAATTGTTTGATCTTGCTTACATTTTCCTGTCCAATAATTCTAATGATTCTACGCTTTAGTCTTGTTTTATTTCCCATCCAAGAAGCACTGTAATGGTGGATTGAGATCGTATCCTCGCAGCGGAGTAACTTCATTCCCTCACCCGGTGCAATGGGATCTAAATACTTTGGTGGCAGCACAAGCGTTCTGCCAAGGTTGACGGGTTCATTCTCATTGTAAATGTATCCAAGTTCTTCCAAAACTGCATTGTTGAGATACGGACAAGCAAATTCTGTTTTTCTTTCTTCTGAAAATACGATTTCATCGTATTTTCTCAACATCTGTTGTACCACTGGATTAGATTTTGTGGCACCAAAACCTAATCCAGTGGTACATAGGTGTCCAGCTTGCTGGACACCTATGTAACACTGATACTCCCGAAGGGAGTCCAGATTTTTTAAAAGTTCAACATCTGTATCTAAGTAGATTCCGCCGTTATCGCATACCACTTTCAATCTAGCATAGTCTGAAACGAAAGCCCATGCTTTTGCCTCGTATGCGGCTTTGGTAAATGGGTGAGCATTGACATCAAAATTGGATTCGTCCCAGCGTTTTATCTCATAATCCGGACACATCTTCTTCCATGACTCAATGCACCGCTTAACATCCGTCGGCAACGGATTGCCGCCAAACCAGCAGTAGTGAATAATTTTAGGAATCATCGCTTTTCTCCTTGTTTATCAGCTTTCCGACAAATTTCTTATTTTCTTTGCCGGAATTCCACCCCATATTTCGTGGGCAGGAATGTCATGGTTCACAACTGCTCCCGCAGCAATTATGGCTCCATCTCCAATAGAAACGCCTCTTAAAATCACCGCATTTGCGCCGATCCACACGTTTCTTCCAATATGCACAGGGGTACTTTCCAAACCATTTTCCACGCCGACTTTTCCAAGCCGGTGGTCATGATCAACGATCACAACATTGTTGGCAATGTTGCAAGCATCGCCAATCGTTATTTCTTCCGCACAGGTGATGGAACAATTATGGTTCATAAAAACCTTTTCACCAATTCTACACCGTGCTTTTTCGGTACATTTTATATAACAGGGACCCGCACTCATCAAAAATGTTCCTACCTGTAAACTACTCTTTGGAAGAAGTTCAACGGTAAATTTCCCTTTGATTGAATTTATTGCACTCATTTCAATGTTCGTGCCATAACGGATATGCAACGTCACATAAATCCATACAGATTTTGCTGCCAGAAATGCTCTCTTACAGTTTTTCTCTACAGAGTCCCTTAATGAAGCAGAGGCGGTGCTCCAATTTTGTACCTGAGATCGTCTGTTCTTTTCCTTATGCACTTAGCGGGGACCCCCCCCCAGATTTCATAAGGAGGAATATCCTTTGTAACAACCGCCCCTGCTGCTACAACAGCCCCATTGCCTATATTTACGCCTTGCAAAATCGTAGCACCCGTTCCGATCCAGCAATGATGCCCTACATGAATGGGCTTAAAGTCCGCAGTAAAGTCCGGGTCATCAATATCATGACTTCCTGTAATCATCTTCACATGGCTGGAAATATTAGTATCGTGGTCTACCGTAATACCACCACGCGCGTCCAGTTCCGCAAACCAGCCCACAGCAACGCCGTCACCCAATTTCAGTCCCTGCGGCAAAAGAATTTCCACGCGACGGCATGGAAATGTGTTTTTACCCATCTTTGCGCCAAGAAGCTGGTAAAACCACTTCCTTAGATGGCGACTTGGAATTTTATTCCAGATTGCGTTGCCAAATAATGTCACGGCATAGTAAATACACTTAACCGGCTTAGACATTTGATTTCCTAAGCTTTTTGTATGCTCCATCTTATAGTCCCTCATAAAAAGCGATATATCTTTCGGACAATTTCTCAAAAGAGAATTCATCCCGATACCGTTTCATTGCTTGTATTCCCATACTCTCCCGCATTTCAGGATTTTCAATTAGCTCATTCATCTTTTCGGCCAGTTGCATCGGGTTGCGCGGTTCCACCAGATAGCCGTCTACGCCATCACGAATAATTTCCGGTGTTCCGTCTACTGCCGTTCCGATCACTGTTTTACCAACAGAATAGGCTTCAATCGGCGTAAGCGGAAGCCCTTCCCAAAGCGAACTCAGAACAACAAAATCCAGCTGGCTCATTACATTTTGAATATCATTCCTGTATCCAAGAAACAGAATCTTATTCTGCAGTTTCTTTTTTTCTATCTGTGCATGAAGCTGCTCTCTTTCTTCACCATCTCCCACGATAATAAACCGTGCCTCCGGATGCGTTCTTGTTGTAATTTCAGCCGCTTCAATAAAATAGGTCATGCCCTTTTGTTCAGACAATCTTCCAATATTTCCAATCAACACATTTCCTTTTGCGTGTTCCTTATAAATCATTTCAACCGGAACATTTTTGCCGTCAAATGGCTTAACGGCATTATGGATAACACTAACCTGCTCTTTAGGAATTTCAAAATACTCTGTCAGGTTTTTCTTGACCATTTCTCCCACAGCAATAACTTTTGTATTTCGATATGCCAGTTGAGTCAATTTCTTCTTGTCAGTGAACGTGTTGTGTGCATTCGCAACTTTTACGACACTCTTTGGTGCAACAAGTTCCGCATAGAAAGCAGCCATCCGATGATGGGAGTGGACAATGGTAATCTGTTCCTTATCTATAATTCTTTTTATTGAACGACAGCTTTTCAGCATATCCATCGGATTTTTGCTTGCAATGTCTGGGATCAGATAATGCTTGATTCCCATTTCTTGCAACTTTTTCTCGTGGACACCGCCGGACGAACACACAACAATCTTATTCACTTTTCCTGAGAGTATCTCGCATAATTGAAGCACAACATTTTCTGTTCCGCCTAGGCCCATTGTGCGAACAATAAAGAGGATATTTTGCTTTTCAAGTTCCATTATCGTTTCCTTAAAACGTTATTTATAGCACTTAAACTCAGCTGAAAAATCGGGTATGGAAGCATAATTATAAAGTTTGCCAGCTTCACTCGCTTGTCCATCGTGTTTTTTGTATAGGGAAGCAGTTCTTTGCGGTAAAGTTTCTGTTCACTTCTTATCTGGTCGTTGTCTTTACTTTTATTCTCAGCAGAAAGTGCAAGCATATATTTTAGTTCCCATACTGCTTGAAAGTCTTTATAAATTCTCAAATTTTCTTCTGTCTGCCCAATCAAATCAAACAACATAATCTTCTTACTGACTTCGATTGCCTGCTTATACTTTTGAGCATTTGCTAAATGTGATGCCCCCTGCGGATTTTCCCTATAATAATATAAGATACTTTTTGTTGCACAGCAGCTCTGTATTTTATTTAATACCGTGCTCACAAACAAAGCATCTTCACACATGGATATCGTTTCATCAAATTCACTATTCAAGAAAATAGATTTATCATACATTTTTGTAACACAGTATCCTGTATTTACATTCTGCCAAATATCTGCACCACAAAAATTTTTAAAAGTGATTTGCTCTTCTGGCTCTCTTTTTTGAGATAAACTCCTTACTTTTTCCAATCGACAAGCCGACATTAAAGTTTGATTTTCTTTGATTCCCTTATAGAGGCTTTCCACAAACTTCTCGCTAATCAGGTCATCCGCATCCACAAAGCAAATGTAGTTTCCTTTTGCACACCGCACTCCATAATTTCGCGCAGAGCTAACTCCCCCCCCTATTTTTATGTGCTATGACGATATTTTTTTCTTTCAGTGTATCAAGATAGCTTGCTGTTTCATGCTTACTACCATCATCCACAATAATAACCTCTATATTTTTATAGCGCTGTTTTCTTATAGATTCCAAGCACTCTTCCAAGAATTGTTTCGGCGTATTGTAAACGGGAATAATGATGCTAACAAGCTCTTCTTTGCATTCTTTGCTCATCAAATCACCTATACTTTTTAATTAACCCAACAATTTTCACATCGTCTACAAAATATCTCTTAAACATTCGCTTGGGTTCCTGCAAAAAGCGGTAGAACCATTCCAGCCCATGCTCGCTCATCCATCTTGGTGCGCGGTTGACATTACCCGCAAGAAAATCAACGGTTGCACCCGCACAAACGGATACCTTAGCATCATACTTTGAGATGTTTTCGTAAATCCACTTCTCCTGTTTCGGGCAGCCAAAGCAGGCAATCAACAAATCCGGGTGAACCCCTGAAATCATTTGGTTGATCTTGTCCAATTCCTTTTCATCCTTTTCAAATCCAAGCGGCGGCGCATATGTTCCCACAATCTGGATTCCCGGCAGCTTTTCTTCTAGTTTTCGCTTTGCCTGTTCCGCGATGCCATCTTTTCCGCCAATGATAAAAATCGAATATCCTTTTTTGGCTGCGACATCACAAAGGAGTGGAACAAGATCAGACCCGGAAATCTTCGCTTTCAGCGGTTTACCATGCAGCTTTGAAATCCAAACCAAAGGTTTTCCGTCTACCAAGACCATATCTGCATTATCAACTACCTGCTTAAGATATGGGTCATTTTCGATTTTCATCACTACATCGACATTGATTGCAACAACGTAGGATTTCTTATTGTCCGCAATCATTTTTTCAATGGCCGCAATCGTTTCGGGCATCGTTACATTATTGATATAGGTGTTTAGCAACGCCTGCTTTTCCATTTCAACCGTTCTCCCCAAAAAATCTCTCTTCCAACATCAGACACAAGCAATGATACACAGGAAGGTGTAGTTCCTGAATCATATACGTTTCTATCTGCGGAACCTTGATGCAAATATCGCTCATCTGTTCAAGTTTGCCGCTTTTGGCTCCTGTAAGCCCGATAACCTTCATACCTTTTGCATGAGCTGTCGTTGCCGCATAAAGCACATTTTTACTGTTTCCGCTTGTGGAGATTCCTAAAAACACATCTCCCGTTTTGCCATAGCCATTGACTTGCTGTGCAAAGCAAAGCAACGGTTCACAATCGTTCATATATGCGGTCGAAAGAGCCGGATGCCCGTCCAAAGCAATGGCCGGAAGTGCCCCCTGCAGATTTTCTGCCAGAATAGAACCAAGTTCCTGATTTTCCGCAACCAGCTTTTCTGCGAAATCCGTGTCAGGCTTACGAGGCAACTTAAAGCCCTTCATCAGTTCTCCTACAATATGCTCCGCATCCGCAGCAGAACCACCATTTCCGGCAACCAACAGCTTTCCGCCGTGTGCATAGCAGTTTTCCAAAATCTGATATGCGTTGAAAACTTCATTTTCTATAGCTTTTAATACTGGATATCTTTCAACTAGTAATTTAATCTGTTTGTTCTTCATTCTTTCCTCACAGTTTCTTAATCGTCGCTGGAACCCCCAACGCAAGTGAGTTTGCTGGTACACTGTGTGTGACAACTGCATTTGCTCCGATAATGGAATTGTCTCCGATTGAGATGGTCCCTAAAATCACAGCTCCTGCTCCTATCATCACATTATCACCAATGCGGGGAGCTTCCCCCAAGCAGTTAGCTTTTGACCATTTGCTTCCAATCGTTACACTTTGAAAAATTTTACAATTTTTTCCTATAACAGCTTTCGGATGTACCACACATCCAATCCCTCTATGATAGAAAATCGTTCCATCGCCAATTTCGGCATCAATGGATACCGAACAGGCGCAAATCAAATGATTCATCAATTCAAGAAGTCTTGAAATTTTGCGTGGTACCCCCCCCCCATTTTTGACAGGCGATTTCCAAGCCTCCATAATTTATTCATTCATTTTTCTCCTTACACCAAGGAATGTGTAAATTCAGCTAATGAAGTGACTCTCACGGTCTGTCCATAACTTTCATTACCGTTGCTTAAAAGCACAGTCTTACACCCAGCATTGATTCCAGCCTGGATATCATTTTCGCCATCGCCCACCATCCACGACCTAGAAAGGTCAATGTTGAAATCCGTTGCTGCCTTTAACAGCATTCCGGGCTTAGGTTTACGACAGTCGCAGTCAATTTTTAGTTCTGGACGCTCGCCCTCGTATCCCTTATGTGGATGATGCGGACAATAATAGATTGCATCCAGATAGGCTCCTTCTTTTCCAAGAAGTGTTTCCATCTTATTATGAATTTCTTCCAACTCTTCAAAGGAAACTTCCCCACGGGCAATAACAGGCTGATTTGTCACAACAATAGCAAGATAGCCGGATTCATTGATTTTACGAATTGCTTCAGCAACACCATCAATCAATTCAAAGTCATCTATATTTCTAAGGAACCCAACATATTTATTGATCGTTCCATCCCTGTCAAGGAAGATTGCTTTTTGCTTGTTTTTCAGATTTTTAGCCGAAATTCTGCCTTCTTCGCAGTCTTTACAAACGGAATGATAGCGTTCCGGTGTTCCCATGTCTTTAACATACTCCGGGCTGTCATAGCAGAACATTTTTCCTGTTCCAGCCAATGGTTTTAACAACTGACGATCCAAATCGACCTTTACAGGCTTACCATCCACGCCAACCTTACCTACCGAATCGGCATTTATACCGACAAGTTCCAGCACTTTAGGATTGATAACATGTAAGCCTGCATTCACTCGGTTCTTATAATATGTAGGTCGTTCATCTTCCTTTGTCAGCCATTTTTCAACCACCCCATTTTTATTTGCAATAATCAATCCGCTGTCATAGGGGTGGCTGTTTGGGTGCGTAAAAAGCGTAACCAATCCGCCATGCTTCCGGTGAAAAGCAACAAAACGATTGAAATCCACATCAAACATCGCGTCTGCATTTAACAGAAGAAAATCTGATGTCAGCTTATCTTTAATTTTGAACAGTGCCCCCGCATTGCCGAGAGGCTCTTCTTCAAAATAGTAGTCAATATGTACGCCAAACGGCTCGCCCGTTACCGGAGAGTTTCCAGAGCCATCACCAAAGTAATCCATGATAATATTTCCCAGATGGCTTACCGTTAGAATAATGTCATCAAATCCTTGATTCTTCAGACACTCGATCTCTCGTTCCAGAACGGGGATGCCTTCAACTTTTATCATGGGTTTTGGAATATCACTTGCTACGGAGGAAATGCGAGTTCCCTTTCCTCCGGCCATAATCACAACTTTCATACGCTTAATCCTTTGGCACATAGTCTTCCGGTGTGTAATGTATTACCCGTGTGCCGCTATTTTCAAACTGAAACGGAATATACAAGAGATCACGCATTGCCCAGCGAACAGCATCCTGTCGTTCCGGCTGCACATAGAACACAAGGAAACCGCCGCCGCCAGCACCAAGAAGTTTTCCACCCAGCGCCCCTGCTGCAATACCTTTGGCATAGAGTTCATCAATGCTGTTAGTCGAAACTGCTGAACCTGTCTGGCGTTTCAATTTCCATGTATGGTCGAGCATTCTTCCGAAATCATCCAAATCCCGTTCTTTGTTTACCAGCACTTTCTCTGCTTCATCAACCAACGTCAGCATTTCTTTCAGTTGTGCCGTTTTATCCGTTTTTCCTGCGGCGTTTGCCTTCTGGACATCTGAGGAAAACCGAGTGAATCCAGTAAAGAACATCATCAGGTTTTTGTTCAGTTGCTTCTTTCGCTCTGGAGCGATAATTACTGGAAGTACTTCATATCCATCTGCATTGAAGTTGATACGGTTAAAGCCGCCAAAGGATGCTGCGATCTGATCCTGCCAACCGCCCGCTTCCTGGCATAGATTCCGTTCAAGATAAATCGCTTCATCTGCCAGTTTTTTCTTATCAGCATATTTTCCTTTCAGCGCATAAAAAGCATTCAACATTCCAACTGCGAAGGAACTTGAAGTACCCAGACCAGAGCGCGCCGGAAGGTCTGCCTCATATGTAAGCCGAATTTCGTGCATATCCAACATCTTCATTGCATTACGAATTGCAGGATGCTGAATATCTTCAATGCAGGTCACGCGCTCCGTTTTTGAATAGGATAATTCCGTGGAATAGTCAAAAAAGCGTGGCAGATGACGTACATTTACATAGCAATATTTATCAAACGTTGTAGAGAGAACTGCTCCGCCATTCTCTCTAAAAAAACTTTCCATGTCTGTTCCGCCACCAAAGAAAGACATGCGAAACGGTGTTTGTGTAATAATCATAATAATTCCCCTTGCCTACATCACAATTTCTTGTTGAATCCCCTGCTTACTTCATTGCACGACAACAAGCCCGTATACAGATTGCAGTAGCAATCTATACGCAGGCTCGCCTTCGTACCTCCTTATTCTGTTTTCTGCTCTATCAGCTTTCGCTGTGGTGGGTTAAGTATAGAGCGCAACCAGAAGCCATTAACCCCTGAAAACACGCTAGCCCTAACGCACCATGACAAGCAGAAACAAGTTGAGGTGAAAAGGTCAAGCCACGTAAACCCGCATGAAATCAGGCTTTTCTCTGGTTGTCCATATTATTTCACACTCCCCATCCGGGTTCAGATACACAGTTCCACCCAGTTTATGTATTTCTCTGTAAAAATGACCAGCAAAAGGCCCAATGCGGCAAGCCATGATGTAAACAATCGGATGCGGGATATGATTTTCCTTGATATGTTCGCAACAAGCCTTTAGTGCAGCAACATCATAATAAATTGCCTGTGCAGAGCCAATCTGAGGTACATCTATTTTAAAGCAGTGGGCATTGTGAAGTTCAAACTCGTGATCATTGATCTTTGTCACGCCCTCAAACTTGCTCTCATCCATGCAACCATCGCCATTGGCTTTGCAGGCAACATGATATTTGATGTTTTCTTTATTCTGGTGATACTCCGTGAGCTTGTATACAAAGGTTTCATAACCTCCGTAAGCCCCCAATGACTTCGCGCCCACAAGATATATGTGCTGTATTTCTTTCCTTAAATTCATTCCTCTATTCCATCCTCACATTTTATCGCTAATGTTCCATCTATTCCCTTATGGACAAAAATAAACAAACCCACGGCGGGTCGCACAAAGGCAATCCACCGTAGGCTTGAACTCTCCTTCAATCTTTATTTGCTGCTCCTTTTTGTGGGTCAAAACAGAGCTTCCAAAAGCCACCTACATATAACCCTCAGGATTTTCCGCATCTTGCAGTTTTTCAGCAAATAAAACATTTGAAGGACAACTCAAGCCGTCAAAACCCTTTAGTTATCGTAGTTTTCCTTGGTTGACTCTATTACGTCTCTAGCCCCAGTGCCCGCAACGGCATTATTGCAATTCTTCATAATATCAGTTTCTCCAATTCTTATTGCACGTATCTTATGAAATTCGTTTATGTCTATGTAATTATCCTAAAAGTCCTCATCCAGTCATTTACTCGCCATGCCCCAGCAAACACACCTTGAACGTTTTAAAAATAATCTTCCAATCCACCCAGAAACTGCGCTCCTTGACATACTTCACATCCAGATCCATCCACTCTTCAAAAGACAAATCATTGCGGTGTGGAGCAATTTGCCAATAGCAGCTCAAGCCGGGAGTCACATATAGACGCTGCTTTTCGTAGTCGCCGTACTGCTCCACCTCGCGGGGAAGTGCAGGGCGGGGGCCAACGATGCTCATATCACCCTTCAGGATGTTCCACAGCTGTGGCAGTTCATCAATGCTGGTCTTGCGGATAAATTTTCCCACACGGGTAATGCGCGGGTCGTCCTTAATCTTGAACACGGGACCATCCATCTCGTTCTGGTCCAGCAGGTCGTCCAGTTTTGCCTCTGCATTGGGGCACATGGAGCGGAACTTATAGAACTTGAAGGGCTTTCCGTCGCGTCCAATGCGTTCCTGCGAAAAAATCGGGCCAGCAGACGGATCATCTATCACGATGGCAATCGCCGTAATCAACATAACCGGTGACAGCACTACCAGCGCCATCGACGACAGAACAATATCCTGCGCACGGCGGACGAACCAGTACAGCCGATGGTCGCGCAGATTTTCTTTTCGGTCAATTTCAACTTTCTTCTCAATTCCAGTCGTATTCGTAGCCATTTTTTCCTCACATGAATCCTTGTCTATACGTTTCTTATTGTTAGTCGTTTTTAAGTAATCCCTTTAGCTCACACCGTTCCCGCAAGCACCTTCCTTTTAGATAGCCGTTCCTCTTTTCCCAAGACGTACAGACCGTTTACCTCCTGATTTCCAGGTAGACAAAAGCCCTTGGACGACGGTTTCGCCAAAGGTCATTTTATGTGACCGCAACAAGAACCAGAACATCACACTGCAGCTCAAGCTCCACACGCACAGTACTGTCGGAGTTCAAAATTTTATATTTTTGTAAAACCCTAACAAGCCCACTTCATTTTCACCTTTGCGCATCACGCCAGCAAGGTAAACAGCAGTGGGCTTTTTATTATGATCTATAATTTGGTTTTCCGCATGATTTATCACATTATTGTTCGCAAACAGACACAAGCCCACATGATTCACCTCCTTACCCGCAATCAAGGCGTATCTCCCATCCCAAAACGGAGGATACCAGTTCTTCTGCGTGGCCGTCTGAATTCTCTTATTATTCTATCATGGTTACATCTGGGAATCAATAGAAATCCGAGAAATTGTATCCATCTATGTTTTAGAAAAATTTTCGACTCAACCTAATCTTTTCCACTCATTGCCCAGTTTCGCCTGAAAATCCCAGATGAAATCACTGGCAGAAAAATGTGTGGTCATATAGTTGTCTATAGAGCTGGATAGCACGGTCAGGTGAGATAGCAGTTTCAATGTAATGACAGCCGCTAAATAGTGCATCCCTTCGCACTAAAAACCGGTTCATACCGTTACATTGGTCATGGATTCAGACTAAACGTATCGCATTGCACTATATAATTTTTACTCTCTCCCCTGCTACCCCTATTATATATAGGTATAATTAACCATCAATGCAGCGCACCACCTGATCTGTGCTCTTCTGCATAAGTCAGGCTATTTTTTGCGCTAAAAAGGCCCCTGCCGATCACATTTCTGTGAAAGACAGAGGCCGATTTTACAGCAAAGAATCTGTCATCGTCTGATAAACGCTGCCTTCATCTTGCTCTATGCTCTCATTTATAATCTGCACCAGCAGGTCTGAAAGCGCATTTCGCTCGCCCGGAGCTGTGTTCAGCACGATATCCCGCAGAATGTCCCGCAAGATTTTTTCCCGGTCTGGGGAGATGAGACAACTCCGCTGTTCTAAGGAAAGGGAGCCCGTCTCCGGATTTTTAACCACCCCGCCCCCTGTTGCACCGGTTCTTGCGTAGAGAGTCTGCAAAACATACCTCTGCACACTCATGTTTTCGGCTGCAGCAGACTGGCGGATTATTGCGCCCATCTCCTTGGAAGGTCGAATCATGATGTTATCCTGTCGCCGATTATATTCTATGTTTGCTTTGCTGTGTGCTTCTTTTGTTGCCATAAATACACCTAATATAATAAATTTTCAAGATACCAGTTAATTGGTATCTTGTACAATTTTCCCAGAGCGAAACCAGTCAACTTTGTCAATAGGCACATGTCCAGTTAACTGGTATACTCATGCCATCGGGAACACCGGTTCTCACATCCGACCATTCACCCAACGATTTGAAGAGAGGTACACACATGAGTATCAACGTTTTACTGACCCTTGTCGAGCAGTACAAGGAGGCCGCCCAACTGATCGAGGCTGCACAGGCTGAACAGGAAGAGCTGAAGATCCAGATCCGCGAGGCACTGGCAGAGCGCTCCACCAACTATCTGGAAGTAGGTTGCCACAAAGTCCGCTTGTCCGATTTCTCCAGCACCCGACTGGACAGCAAAGCCATCAAGGCTGTAGCTCCCGACCTGTACGACCAGTACAGCAAAACGGTCACTGGTACCCGCCTGAGCATCACCTGAAAAGAGCCCCATACAGCACCTACCGACCAAAGTTTGCGCTGTACAGAGCCCTAAACCACCCGCCGGGGCGGGCTACACCAATATTATACCTGTCCCGGCCTTTTTATCAATAAGCTCAAACAAGCTTGACCCAATAACAAGCTTTTTCTTTTTCTGCTGCCAGTACCAGCCGGGAGTCGCGTAAAACACCCTGCGCATATCCGCCTCTGCCGCGATCATGCGCGGAGCCAGAGACATGCCGGGGTCATCCTCGCTCGTAAGCACTAAAACATTCCCCTGTGCAACTGCAGCATCAGGGAAGAGTATCGTGGGACGTCCGGTCGTTACGGCAGCCACCACATCCGCCATGAATACGCCCTTGCCCACGCCGCCGGGACCTGCCACGACCGACACAGCACCCATCGGGAAGTATCCTTTAATAAGCCACCGGGTATTTACCGGCTCCACATCTCCCAGACACGGAATCATGCCTCCATGGTAGACCGGCGCAGCTGAAGCAGTGGTCACAGCAGGGATCAACGGAAAGAAACTCAGAGAACTCATATTTTACTCCTTATATTCGTTTGCGATTTTGGCATATTTTTATACTTTTTTACGCCACATCGTGCACCTCCTAAAAAATAGCAACAAAAAAGACGCACAAAAAGATAGAACTCCCAAGCCGCACTCATACCGTATACCGGCAGAATACAGCTTCTGGGAAACTACTCTATCTAATCATGCGTCTCGCCTTAGGCTGAGACCTCCATTCGTCTAGGTGAGGCTCAGTATCCTGAACCTCGACGAACAGATAAATATGTTACGCAGTCCATCACTGTGAGTCCGCGTAATGGCCCTCGGAGACATCATCTTCACTTCTGGGCTTCATACGAAACATTCCGGGGGTAGTATCGTGGAGCTGCTGGTCCTTCATATAGAAGATATAGTCCTCCACCGTTTCCTCTGTGATGGTATGGATGGGCTGTTCTGTGTCGCCCAGAAACCGAAAGAAGCTTCTGCCCTTAGCGGCGTAGAAGTCGAGTGAGCCATGGGAGAGGTTCTTGAGCCGGTTGTACTTTTGGAACCTTTCAAAGGCCTGTTGGATGGTGAGGTTTGCCTTGGCAGCGGGTCTTAAATCACGGTTACGCACGAGAGAGACTCCTCCTTTTTTCGCGAAAAATCCCTCTCGCCCCTCCAATGCTTCCAAAAAATGGAGCAAAAAGAAAAAACCCAGAATCATTCGAATCAGCGAACAATTCTGAGCTTTCTCATGCCACCGGCGGGGCTTGAACCCGCACTCTGTTGCCAGAAAGGGATTTTAAGTCCCTCGTGTCTGCCAATTTCACCACAGTGGCTTCTAAATGAACTGCCGCTGCAAGAGCTGCAAACGGCAATTCATATCATACAATAGAAATCCCGATTTGTCAAGTTATACCTTGCCGCCATGCAGCTCGGCATACATGCGGGAGCGGCACTCGGCGACGGCGGGGGTCATGTTGACGTAGTGCTTGTGGGGGCACTCCAGGCGCAGCTCGCTCTCCCAGGTCTCATCGGTCAGCTGGCGGGCGATGTAGGCCTTTTTCTCTGCGATGGAGGGCAGCTCCATGGCAAGTTCGCCGTGGAGGATGTGCGGCACCAGCAGCTTTTTCACCTTGGTGGGGGTGATGGTCACGGTGCGCTCGATGGCGTCAGAATCCAGATTGACCATCGTGACAGGCTTGCCTGCCTCGATCTTCTCGCCATCCATGGCGATCAGGTCGCACTGTGCCTGGCCGTTTTCATCGTAAAGACGCCACGGCATCTTTTTGCCAGGGATGATGGCCTTGCTGGCAGAATCCGAACACTTCATCTTGGGCTGATAGGTTCCATCCGGGCGCTTGACGGCCACCAGTTTGTACACGCCGCCAAAGACGGGATCGGAAGCCGAGGTGATGAGGTTCTCGCCGACACCGTAGGAATCGAAGTGGGCATGCTCATACAGCTCCATGTTGGCGATCTTCTTTTCGTCCAGACCGTTGGACGCCACCAGCTTGATGTAGGGCTTCCCTGCTGCGTCCAGCGCCTTGCGCAGGCGCTTGGAGCCGCGGGCCAGGTCACCGGAGTCGATGCGGGCGCTCTTGACGCGGCGGCTAGGGTCGTTGGGATACTTTTCGATGAGGTAGTCGTCCAGCTTGATGAGGTTGGGCAGGCCGCTCTCCATGATATTATAGGTATCCAGCAGGAGGCTGACGGAGTCCGGATAGGTATCGGCAAAGGCCTTGAAAGCGTCGAACTCGGTCGGGAAGAACTCGATGAAACTGTGGGCCACCGTGCCGACGGCCTTGACCTCCGGGCCATACTTCATCTCGGCCAGGCAGTTGGCGGTGCCAATGCAACCGCCCAGAACGGCTGCATACGCGCCGTCGTTGCCCGCGCTCTCGCCCTGGGCGCGGCGGGTGCCGAACTCCATGACGCTGCGGGGGGTGTGGGTGTTCAGACCGGTGACGCGGGTCGCCTTGGTGGCGATCAGGCTGTGGAAGTTCATGGTCTGCAGCAGATAGGTCTCGATGAGGATAGCGCCCACAAGGTCGCACTCGATGCGGACCATCTGCACATGGGGATAGCAGACCGTGCCTTCGGGCAGAGCGTACATGTCGCCCTGCCAGCGGTAGGTGCGCAGATACTCGCAGAACTCCTCGCTCATGCCCTTGGTGCGCAGCCAGCAGATATCCTGCTCGTTGAAGTGATAGTTCAGCAAAAAGCGGGTCAGCTTGCGCTGGCCTGCGCTGATGGAATAGCCCTGGTTATCGGGGTTCTTGCGGAAGAACATATCGAACACCAGCGTCGTATCCTTGAAGCCGTGCAGAAACAGGCAGTTGGCCATCGTGAACTCGTAGAAATCCACGACCATGGCAGGGTTATCGTAATCTTCATCCGGAATATACGGAACAACTTTGATCTCGTCCATGAAAGTTTCCTCTCTTCATATCCATACAGCAGCCGATACCGGGCGGCTGCTGAAAAACGCCCCGGCCCGGTCTGCATCTCAGGTGCGGCGCGGAGCTCTTCCACCCTGTCATGACAGGGTGTTTGTACCATGATAGCATCTTTCCCGGATGGGTGCAAGAGGTTTTGTAAAATTCCGGCGGATGCAGGCAAAATCTTTTTTCCAAACCAGAAAAACGGCTGCTTCCAGAAGCCGGGAAGCAGCCGTTCGATTCAATGATGCTTAGCCATTCATGATGTTGGGGGTCGCGTTCTTCAGCATGACGTCATGGCTGCCGCCCTCCACGATGGAAGTGGAGGAAACGACCGTCAGCTTGGCCTTCTGCTGCAGCTCCGGGATGGAGAGCGCACCGCAGTTGCACATGGTGCTCTTGACCTTGTACAGCGTGGTCTGGACGCCATCGGACAGGGGGCCTGCATACGGGACATAGCTGTCCACGCCTTCCTCAAAGCTCAGCTTGGTGGAGCCGCCGAGGTCATAGCGCTGCCAGTTGCGGGCACGGTTGGAGCCTTCGCCCCAGTACTCCTTCATATACTGGCCATTGATGCGGACCTTGTTCGTGGGGCTCTCGTCAAAACGGGCAAAGTAGCGGCCCAGCATGACGAAGTCTGCGCCCATGGCCAGCGCCAGGGTGATGTGGTAATCGTGGACGATGCCGCCATCGGAGCAGATGGGCACATAGATGCCGGTCTCTTTATAATACTCATCGCGGGCCTTGGCGACCTCGATGACAGCGGTAGCCTGGCCGCGGCCAATGCCCTTGGTCTCGCGGGTGATGCAGATGGAGCCGCCGCCAATGCCGATCTTGACAAAGTCTGCACCGGCTTTTGCCAGGAACAGGAAGCCCTCGCGGTCCACCACGTTGCCTGCACCGACCTTTACCTTGTCGCCGTAATGCTCACGGATCCAGGCGATGGTACGGGACTGCCATTCGCTGTAACCTTCGGAAGAGTCGATGCAGAGCACATCCACGCCGGCATCCACCAGGGCGGGCACGCGCTCGGCATAGTCGCGGGTATTGATGCCGGCGCCGACAACATAGCTCTTGTTGGCATCCAGCAGCTCATTGGCATGTTCCTTGTGGGAATCATAATCTTTGCGGAAAACCATATACTGCAGGTTGCCCTGCTCGTCTACCAGCGGCAGAGAGTTCAGCTTGTTATCCCAGATGATGTCGTTTGCGATCTTGAGGCTGGTATCTGCCGGAGCGGTGATCAGCTTGTCAAACGGAGTCATAAACTCCTCAACCTTAACGCTGCGCTCCATGCGGGAAACGCGGTAGTCGCGGCTGGTGACAATGCCGAGCAGCTTACCGTTGGGGGAGCCGTCTTCCGTAACGGGCAGGGTAGAATGGCCGGTTTGCTGCTTTAGCGTTAAGACGTCGGCTAGGGTCTGGCTTGGCTTTAGGTTGGAATCGCTGGTCACAAAGCCCGCTTTATAGCTTTTGACGCGCGCCACCATCGCTGCTTCGTTTTCCACAGACTGAGAGCCGTAAATAAACGAAAGACCGCCTTCCTTGGCGAGCGCGATGGCCATCTTGTCGTCGGAAACGGACTGCATGATGGCGGAGGTAAGCGGGATATTCAGCATGATGGGGCTGGTTTCGCCCTTTTTGTATTTTACTACGGGGGTCCGTAAGCTCACGTTGCCGGGAATGCACTCCGTAGAGGAATAGCCGGGGACGAGAAGATATTCTCCAAACGTACGGGAGGGTTCATTGAAATAATAAGCCATAAGCCATACACTCCTTATCCAAATTTATCGCTGAAAATGAAACGTATGAAAACAGAGCTTGCGCAATATACGCAAGCTTGTCTTGAATTTCATACATTATAGCATGGACACGCATAGATTTTCCACTGTTTCAAGCACATATCTAAAGGGAAATACATAGTATGTGCCATATTTTGCCATATTTTATTGAAAAAAGTTGAATTGTTGTTCAATCCTATATCTGATAAAGGCAAATAAATAAGGGGAGGCTTGTCAATGAAACAGGCAAAACGGATTTTGATGGCGGCGATGGCGGCTATGCTGGTTTTTGTATTTGCTGGCTGCGGTGGGCAGGACACCAACACGCCGGAAGGGGCGTTTAATGCAGGCATTGCAGCCGTGAAGGATTGCGATACCGCAGCAATGGATAAGTACCTGACGGGGGATCCTGCCAGCGAGCTTAGCGATGGCTTTGCACAGCTAGGCACTTCTGCCAATGCGGCAAAGGACGTGTATAAGGCGCTGTACTCCAAGCTGAATTGCAAAGTGCTCAGTGTGGAGGAAGAGGGCGATACGGCTACTTTGCAGATAGAAGTGACCTTTTTGGATAAGACACAGTTCCAGAGCGGCATCACATTTGTATCCAAAAAGGTGCTGCAGTACGCAGTCATCCTGCTTGGCTTTGGCCTAAACCTT
>OGRK01000381.1_pt1 | contig 45705 bp, 58 predicted proteins | sample 1553471 | NCBI WGS metagenome assembly OGRK01 (sample SAMEA2580080, study PRJEB22360) | human gut metagenome | biome: human gut; feature: human-associated habitat; material: faeces | place: Denmark | collected 2008/2010
TCTGAAGAAGTCCCCGTCTTTCCGGGGTGTCACCTCTGCGAGATAATTAATTTGCAAACTTTCAACTATCTCAATGGAGGAAAAGATGTTTGCTTATGAAACTTTGCTTGAAGCGTTGAAAGCACGAAAGGCAGTGTCTTTTATTTACCATGGACAGTATCGGGTTGTATCGCCATACATCCTTGGCAAAAACAAATTGATGGGCTTGCAGACTGAGGGAGGGAGCCTTTCCGGAGAGCCTCATTCTCTTAAGTACTTCGAGGTTCCTGAGATAACCAATGTCCGAATTCTTGAAGGAAAGTATGTACCTCCTCAGACCGCTCCACAATATAAAACTCTGGGAAGATTCGTGTCACCTGTTTGGGTGAACCCATAGCAACTTCCTGAGAGTTTTCTAGGCACCAGACTGCGTACTCAAGAGCTTTCAGACCTTCGTAGAACTCGCGTGCGGCTGTCTCGCCCTGAGGAGGAGCCGCATTGCTGAGCACCTTATATGTTTGCGAAAGGATGGAAATTTCTTTGTTCATTTAACAACTCAACTTATTGACTCTGCTAGCAGCGATTCAAATCTTGCAAAAATGGCCTCAAGTTCGATGAGAGCTTGCCTTTTTGTCCGGAAACTAAGCCCGAAAACGTTAGCTAACAACAAATCATTTACCTTGTCTTGTTCTTTCATGAAGAATCCGGAAAAGCGCCAGTCATTAGGCTTCGGTCTAATCAAAGTGATGATGTTTTGACCTTTGTAGTAAATCTCATAGACTCGAGGAATCACGCGTTTAACCGTCAATAGCATTTCGTCTCTCCTAAAAAACAGAAGCGCCCTCCATTTGAACCTGTTGGTTAAATTGGTTGATAAAAAAAAGAGGGCGCTTTTGTTTGCGCTCTACAGTTTCTCTTGCGAGAGCGCTTAGCTCACCCAGTTCACGAGACTGGGACGCCCGAGTTTCTGTTCTTGGTTTTGATTTCCTCATCTGGTTAGCTTCTCGGGACCTCAACGCAGGTTTGCTGTTCTTGATACTGCGTGCATCTCAAATGCCTTTATTTGTCAGAGGTCTCTAGCTGAAAAGTGTTTCGTGGCTACCGTTTGCCTTACTCATTCACTTCACTGACTGCTGGTGTTCGATTGTCTGTCTTCGCGTGACCAGCACCGCCTGCACTTGGCCGTTTCGAATTTTTGCGCTAATAAGCTCTTTTTCTACTTATCGCGTCGGCGTTTAGTTCTCCATGGCGCCGATTCTGAAATTGTTGGTATTAGAGGAACATTTATTTACCTAAGTTAAATATCTGATAAGCAAATATTAACCTAAGTAAATTAAATAGTAAAGTTGAAATCTAAGGATTTTTACTTAGATAAGGCATTTGGTAAAAAAATAAGCCGCATATTAGCGGCTCGGGTAAAAGAAAACCGCCTTACGGCGGCTTAGCTTCTAGAGATACTTTTTACCAGTCTGTGTCAATGATTTGGCGGATTAAGGAGGCAGGAGCAGTAGATTCAAAGTTGAAACAAACTGGTTTAGAACGAACCCCATCTTGTACAACCTTGATAGAGTAGCCATTATTAATAATGTCCGCTCCAATGATGTTTTTAAATAAAATCCTTTTTGGGGCTTCGTTTTCAAAGTAATACAGACTTTTTGTTGTTAGTACAATTTGTGATGCGCTGTGGTTAACGGGAATATCTGTTGACACTGATCTACCTGCCGTGTTTCCGACTCTAACTGAGACCCCTTTCATAAGCCTTACGCTCATTCCTCTATTCCCCGCCTGATAGTGTCTTTCTCTTCGTATTGAATCATAGCTACTACATTCTGTCTGATATAGCGCCTTTTCATCAGCCTTGAATACAAATGCTGAACCTTCTTTAATTAGTTTTTGCCAATGAGTAGAGGGAAGCCGTCTGAGTTCACAATAACGAGAAACAATAGCATCGTGTATTTTTTCTCTCTGTATTTCAGTAAAGGATAATTCTCCACTCTGTTTTGTTAAATTTTCATATTCGTGGCAATAGGCCGAAAATGGTTCTTGACTATTAGAGATATTAGAAATTAATCCGCTAATCTTTTCATCTTGAAGTTTATTTATTTGTTCCTGCTGCCTATCTCTCTCCGCCTTCTTTAAGTTCCACCTATACCAATAGATTACGAATGGAGGGGAGAAAATTGAAAGCATGAATAAAGCAGTTTGAGTGTCGAGAGATCCTGGTCTAAACACGACAAGAAGAATTGTAGAAATAAAAGTTATTGCCACCCACTGCAATATAAAAGTAAAGAAATTCTTTAGCATGTTCCCCCTCTTTTATACAAAGATCAACTTCGCTCTACGGTCTCTCAATGTTGTTTTTTTAAATATCTACGAGCTTCAAGCTCTTTATTACGCGTCCGATAATTCGGACTTCAATATCAGAATCAAGGCTTATTTCCATGTCTTTATAGGCCTTGTTCGTTGAGAGCAGAGCGATTTTCTTACCAATAAGCTTTTGTATCCTTTTTATATAAGCCTCACCATCAACAACCAGCAAATAGATACCGTCTCTAATATTGTCCTTATCCGTTATATCAATAAAGACGGCATCCCCATCGCGTATTTCGGGCTCCATTGAGTCGCCTGAGGCAGTAACAATTTTCACATCCCTCGGGTTATAAAAAGCGAAGTTTTTAGAAAACCAAGCAGGTGTGACCTGAAGCGTTTTAATTTCGGGATAATCTTCAAAATTCATGATGCCTGGACCGCATGAGCCATAAAAATCGACTTGCTGAATAGAAACCATAGCAGCGTCCGGCTCGGTTTTATCATTGATTGAACCTATGCCCTTCATAAGCCATTCGGTCGTTATATTTAGATAAGAACACACTGCGAAAACGTCATCGAATTTTGGCTTTAATACGACCCCATCAACCCATTTTTTAATTCCTGCGGAAGTAATTCCCGTAGCTTTAGATATATCGGCTTGAGTTTTTCCTCGTAGCCTCAAGGCTTCATTCAATCGATCTGTCCAAGTTTGTTTCGTTTCATTGTGTTTCATAGGCAGCTCCCTTCTGTGAGATAAATTTAACCTAAGTTAACACTAAATTGTTTTACTTAGGTTAGTACTTAGGTTAATATATAGCTATGTAACTTTTAACCTGAGTAAAGCATGAAGAGATTAGAAGAACGGGTTTTTGAAGAACTTTTAAATGAGTTCAAAAAGAAATCCGTAATGGCAAAAACTTTCGGGATTACCTCGGCGGCAATTACCAAGTGGTCGAAGTTTGGAGTTCCTAAAGGACGTATTCCATATCTAAGGCTGGCGTTTCCGAAGTTCAAGGCTTGGAAAAACCTTCACTAAGGAGCCGTAATCATGGCGATTTATAGAAAAATCGATTGCCGAATCAGCAACGATAAGAAATTTCGGGAGTTAAGCGTCGAAGGAAAATTAGCTTGGTACACAATACTAAGCCGCCGTGACCTTGCGCCAATCGGAGCTTTTAAATCGTCGTTTGAATCGCTGGCTATCGAACAAAGAGGGAACGAGTACTTAAATAAAGACTTGCAGAAAGACTTATCGAAAGGCTTTAGCGAAGTCTTTATCAAAGCATTAAATGAACTCTTATCAAAGGGTTTAATAAAGTACGATTCTGAGGCTTTTTTAATCTACGTTCCGAACTTTTTAAAGTACAACTTTCCAGAAAATCCGAACGTCGTTAAATCATGGAAGAGCGCTTTAGATTCATTGCCGGAGTGTAATTTAACGAATTACGTTCTTGCTAAATCAACCGAAATTATCATTAGTAGTCAAAGAGATAGTTACACTAAATCGTTACCGAAAGAGTTTGTTGAAGCGTACCAGAAAGGCTTTGCTAAAGACTTTCAAAAAGACTTCGGAGAACCCTTCCGAAAGGGTATGCCAAAACAAGAACAAGAACAAGAACAAGAACAAGAAACATATACACGCACCGAAAAGAACGAAAAACATCCGGAAGTCTCTGAGGATTTCGCGGGGCGTGTATCTGAAAAACCTTCTTTTTCAAAAACCGATCCAACAGAGGAAGAACTTCCGCTTTTGAATGCAGAAGAAGAGAAAGACACTCAGCCAACTGTTTCCAAAACGGAAAAGGTTCAAAAAGGCGGGAAAGTCAAAAATGATTCGTCTGCACTTCAAAAACCCGATGACGTTCCCATTGACCGTTGGAATGATTTTCTTGCACACCGTAAGGCGATAAAAAAGCCGTTCAACTCGTACGCCCTCAAGCTCATGCAGACCGAATGTAAAAAAGCAGGATGGACCATGACCGAGGCAATCGAGCGAGTTTTGGCGGAAGGATGGACTGGTTTTAAGGCGGACTACGTCAAAGACGAATGGAAAAATCCCAATGCGGTGTGGGTCACGGCTGCCGAATACAACAAAGAACTTCCTCCCGTTACGTATTCGATCGGTGCTAGAGACATGTTCATCGAAAAACTCCATGCGGGAATGAATGCATTCGACATCAAGGACCTCCCGAACCATAAGGAGCAGAAATGATGTTTGCCGCTGCCGCCGTTGTTCGAGATGATCAGGGTAGAACGTTTTACGAGCATCCGGACGCATTTACGACTACCCGGTTGGTCTTTTTCCCTCGCCTGACTGACAGTGAGCTGGCCCTCTATCAGGCAGATGCGATTTACGAAGATGAAATCGAGGTGTTGCCCAGAAGACGGCCACAAGTTCCGACAGTGTTGTTTTCGTTCTGTGATGAGCCAAATCACATTAAGGCCGAATTTCTCCGAGGCAAGACTGTTCTGATCGACTTTATCGATGTCGACGATACGCCCGAACTCAGAGAAACCGTCCGTCGTTGGATGCTTGAAATTCCCAAATCTCTACCCGCCGCCGTCGTCGTCTCGGTGATGTTCAAAAATAAACAGCTGATTGCATGGAAGTTTGACTATGAATCAAAAAAATACAAGCGTTTCGCCTGAGCTTGATGGCTATTGGGGCGATCCGACGGGCGGAGCCGAGATAGAAACATCGCTCGCAGACTACGAGAGCAGGGCGTACAAGTCTCCTGAGTTTTTCATCAACAAGGACGTTCTCGAGTTTAAGAATGACTTTCAGAACTATCTGGAAGCGAAGAAGACTCATGTCTCCCAGTTCACGCTTCCCTTTACTCAAACGAATGAAGGCTGTGTCGGGCGTCCGATAGATTTTGAATTTCGCCCCGGTGAACTGACGGTATTGGCCGGTGAAAACGGTTCCGGCAAATCTCTTTTGCTGGGGCAGATCGGACTGCACCTTATTTCTTGCGGAGCCTCTCTGTACATCGCTTCTTTTGAGATGGCGCCGGTGAGAACGATTGAACGCATGCTCATGCAGACAGTTTGCAGTCAGAACAAGCGAAAAATTGAAGCGCCGGATGTTGATCTGTTTTTTCGACAATTTGCCTCAAAAATGCGGATTTGCGACTTGCAGCGGAAAGTCTCGCCTAATGAACTGCTGCGCCTGCTGGATTCCGCCGTCCATGACTACCAATCGAACATTCTCTTTGTCGATTCTCTGATGATGTGCGTTAGAGACGATATGGACAAGAAGGAAACCGACTACGTTATGGGGAAACTGGTCGAGTTTGCAAAGGTCAACAACGTCCACATCGTGGTGGTCGCACATTGCCGGAAGCGTGGAGACGGCGGTTCAAAAAACTATTCGGTGTTTGATTCCGCAACGAAGGAATCAATCAAGGGGAGCTCCAACATCACCAACATTGCATTCAACGTTTTCGTCTTGGCTCGTGATATCTCCAAGATTCAGAAAAAGGCAGAGGGAAAGGATGTTGATGACACCAAGCCTGATTTTGTCCTGAACTTGTGCAAGCAGAGAAACGGTGCTTGGGAAGGGTTCATCAAGCTCTGGAGAGATAACGCCAGTCTAAATTTCTGCACGTCGTGGACGCGTGTACCGGTAAGGCCGTGGCTGGAGCTAACGCAGTCAGAGCAAGCGCCTGAGCCGTACTTTTAGGAGGGTTTATGTCAGAGAGTGCATGGCAGTTGCTGATGATCATTTTGGCGCCGGTGGTCTTCGTGAATGTGGTGCTGTTTGGGTTGCTGGTGAGGGCGGCGTTTGAAATCCGAGAGGAGAAAAAGAATGCAAATTTACAGAATAAAGGAAGAGGATGTCCTACGTTTGACTGCTAAGGGATACCAGGACTTATACGGGGAATCCATATCTAAGTGGTTCAATTGGGTTAACGAATGTGCTGACCCGGATGAAGTCAGGAAGGCGACTCTTAAGGCCTGGGGATTGTTGAAGCGCAACTCTGATTTAACCGGTGAACAGTCCGACTGGGAGGAATGGAAGTATGAGCTTTGATTTCAGGAGCTTTGTTCTATCGCTCGGTTGCATCGGTGGGGTCCTCTACTTAGCAGATATTTTCTGGTTTGCATGGAGCGGGTCGAACATAGATTACTGCGTGGCCTGGGTTGTCGGAATCTTTATCGGAGCCATTATCGGCTCCATCAGGTGGCGTAAATGAGCGGGTGCTGTCTCTACTGCATTCATGCTCAGGCCTTCTGGATAGGTCCAGACGGAAAGAAGCATCTTCCTCCAAAGCAGTCCTTTGGGGACATGAACATCTACTGCCACCATCCGGACAAAGGCGCCGGCATCGAGTGCTATCCAGTCTCGTTTGCTAGATGCTCAGTGTTTGAACAAGCGGGAGACGAGCAAATTCAACGCAGGAGAGACTTCTTTTCACAGTTTGAACGTTGGCCTTCGCACGCTCAGATCATCGCTCAACGGAACTCTAATGTTCTGGAAACAGCATCAAAGAATTCAACCAAACAACACAAACTCAATTAGGAGGGATAAATGAAAAGGTTTTTACAAGCAAAAGGCAGGCTCAAGGTCGGTGAAATGAACCGAACCGAGGCCGCTTATCGGGACTACTTGGAGCAACAGAAAAACGCCGGGTTAATCCTCAAATATTGGTTCGAGCGCTTCACGTGGAAGATTGCCTCAAACCGATGCTCATACACGCCTGATTTTTTGGTCATGCGTCCGGATAAAACGCTAGAACTGCATGAGGTTAAGGGTTCTTTGAGGATCTTCCAAGAAGATGCAAAGGTGAAATGCAAAGTCTGTGCCGATGAGTGCCCGATTCCGCTGTTTGTCGTTACGCCGAAACCGAAGAAAGAGGGAGGGGGTTGGAATGTTCAGGCATTTTAACGTTGAAGCATTTGTTTTCTGGTGGCTCAATTCTGTGATGGCAATCTTCGCCCTTCTTTGGGTCGCTAAGAAGATTGCGGATTTTTTGGAGCACCGCGACAAGCTCAGGAAAAAGTTGGATTTCTTTGGGTTATCGGCCATCGGAATTATTTATCTCTACTGCACGTTTAGTTACTTGAGGACTCTTGGATGACAGAAACAGAACAAAAACTCATTGATGATCTCAGACCTCGTTTGGACAACTGGCGCCGTGCATACCGTGACCGTGTTGTCAAAAATGTCTCAATTGCCTACGCGGTAGAGAGAGCGCTCGCATTGACAAGAAACAAGACTGATTTTTCAGAGGACTACACAGAGGATGATGGCAACAGCGGCATGAAGGCCCGCGAAGTCGACATGAAGGATGCCGATTTGCTTAACTTCACGTGGCAAAACATGGCAACACCCGAAACGGAGGTGTTATCCATTGGAACCCATGGCCTCAATGTAAGGACGGCGAAGTTCATTGTGCTGTTGTACACCTTCGCATCAGTGCATTCTCTCGACAGGGCCAGAAGAAAAATTTGGCGGATAAGGCCTAAGGAGTTAGACGCTTGGACAACCGACGCTTTGTTATTCTTTGCGTTGAAACTGCGGTACTTCGAACAAATCGGAAATAAAAGAGGGAAAAATGCGTCTTGATTGGAACTTGATAAGAACGATCCTCGCCCACGTTGAGGCTGAGACGATTAAAGAATTTTTAGAGGATGCGGATAGTATTTCCCAGTGGAAAGAGGGTCAGTTGCTTTCAGAACGCTTAGAGTCGAGGCAAAATCCGGCTCAAGTGGTCGTCCTGAGACATATCAAGCTTTTAAGCTCCGCCAACTATGTTGAAAACATCGAAATTAAAGAGAGCGCGGATGGCTTCTTTAGCTTTGCGTACACGGGAGAACCGAGTTTGACGTTTGAAGGGTACTCTCTCCTTGAATCTCTTCGGACCGATAATTTCATAGGGAAACTAAAGAAATACGCGAAAGAAAAAGGCGTTCCGTTGACGATTGAAAACGTTATTGAGCTGGCAAAAATTGCATTGCCGGCCTTGATCAAAATGGATTAAAAACGGGGCGAGATTGATTACAGAGCTGTTTGGTGTATAGTGATTACAAGACAATTTCAAGCTGTGTATCAGCCGCCCGATTTTTTGGCTTAATCAGAGAAGGTTCCTTGCGGAGGAACCGGTGTGTCCGAAGAGAAGAGGACACAGAGCGTTAAGCCAGGCGAATACGAGAGCTCCGATTTCGGGGCTTTTTTGTTATCTGTTGCCTCCAAGAGGCCAACGACGGAAGTTCAAATGAACGATTCAGAAAAGTACGACGTCCAGACTGCATCAATCCTCTTAGAAACAGCTAAGGGAGAACTGGATCGAAAAATTATCGCCGAGCTCCCAGAGCAAACAAAACGATTAGCCTTTTATCAAGGTTTCTGTGTTGCGGTCCTTGGCGTCCTGTTTTACTTGTTCAACAACGATTACTTTCAAGGCTGGAGAATGTGGTTGGCCATCGTTTCCGCCGCTTTAGGGTTCGCGTCGTTGCTGATGTCGATAATCTTTTCAAGCGGAGCCGCTTATCCCTCAGGAATTTGTAAGGATTACGTGAGATGGTTAAATACTCACTATTCAGATGACGTGCCTGTTTTATCTGTTCAGAAGGATTTACTTCGACAATATCAACGTTCTATTAACGCACTTGATGTGATTCACGAACGGAGAGGAAAAGCACTTCGGACAATCAATTTCATGTTGATTTTGTCAATTATCTTGGGGTGCTTGGCCCTTTGATTTCTTTTGCGGTTTCATTGTTGTCCACAACGTTTATCGACAAACCGCAAAGCCTCTCGGTGGGCTTAAGCACCGAGCCAAATAAAGCAAAACCCCGTCAGTTGTGAGCTGAACGGGGTTTTTTAATGTCAACCTAGAACCAGTAGGTCGATATGGAAATTATAACAAAGCACTGTAGGAAGCTGATTATGGATTTGTTTCTTAAGTATCCAGCGTGGGCATTTTGCTTTCGCTGGTCCTTGGTGTTGTTGCTTCTTTGCTTTTCTATCAGTTTGATTAAATGATGAACCGATAAAATTTTGTAGGTGTTACATGGCTACTAGAGCAAAAAAGGGGAGACCGTCGATCTATTCCCCTGAGTTAGCAGCCAAAATTTGCGAACTCATAAGAAGCGGGAAATCCGAGCGGCAAATTTGCGCAATGAATGGAATGCCAGCCATTCAAACCTTGTGGGTTTGGAAACAGAAGTACCCTGATTTTTTAGTTCAATCCGCGCGCGCAAGGGCTGATAGCGCTGAGTTTTACAACGATCAGCGACAGAAGAAAGCTGACGAGTTGTACAAGATTGCGAAGAAGCACCTGAAAATGGGATTAGATATTCCTAAAGGCGTCGTCGAGGCTATCAAGGTTTCGATACAGGAGGATGCTAGAGAGGCTGGCTTGCGTGATGACTCACGCTATGGAGATCGTAAACGAGTTGCCTTGACCGGCGCCGATGGTGGTGCTGTGAAGGTTGAGACTAAGCAGCAGTACGACTTGTCGAATCTTTCAGTTTCGGACTTAGAAAAGTTGGAGGCTATTTTGAATGGCATTGACAAATCTTCCGACGCTGGAGGAAGTGAGGATATGGAAAGCTCGTAAGTCGCTGGCTTACTTTACCCAGCGTACTAAACCTGACTACCTGATGGGCTGGGTTCATCGTGAAATCTGTGATGCATTGGATAAGTTTTTGGATGACGTGAGAGCCAAGCGGTCGCCTCGGTTGATTATCACGATGCCGCCGAGGTCCGGCAAGAGTGAGTTGGTTTCGCGTCGCTTTCCGGCATATGCCTTCGGACGTTTTCCCGATCTGCAGATTATCGCTACATCCTACAGCTCGGATTTATCTCAGCGTTTTAATCGTGACGTTCAGCGGATTATCGATGACGAAAAATATAGAGAAATATTTCCTGAGACTACGTTAAATGGCTCTCGAGTCCGGACGGACTCGCGAGGGTCGTACATTCGAACATCCGATTTATTTGAGATTGTCGGTCATGCCGGCGCCTACCGTTCTTGCGGCGTCGGAGGCGGCATTACGGGCCAAGGCGCAGACTGCCTACTCATTGATGACCCCGTGAAAGATCGCGCGGAAGCGAATAGCGCCACGGTCCGACAGTCTATTTGGGACTGGTACACGTCTACGGCGTATACGCGCTTATCGCCGGGCGGCGGTGTCATCGTTATGGCTACGCGCTGGCATTTAGATGACCTAATCGGGCGCCTCATCGAAAACATGGGGACAGGGCAGGGCGATAACTTTACGGTCATTAACTACCCGGCGATTGCTGAGCATGATGAAATCCATAGGCGGAAAGGCGAGGCGCTGCATCCTGAACGTTATTCGTTAGAGCAGCTTAAAAAGATTCAGAAAACCGTCGGATCGAGAGATTGGGCTGCACTGTATCAGCAGCATCCGATACCGGACGGAGGTAACGTATTTAAAGCGGAATGGTTTAAATACTGGACGGAATCGAGCCTGCCACCTGAGTTCGATCAGATCGTAACGTCGTGGGACATGACGTTTAAGGATTCGAAGAACTCCGACTATGTGGTAGGACAAGTTTGGGGCAAGAAAGGCGCTGATTTCTATTTGCTTGATCAGGTCCGTGGTCAATGGGACTTCGTTAAAACTCGCGAGATGTTCCTCATTCTTGCGCAAAAGTGGCCCAAGGCGTTACGCAAACTCGTTGAGGACAAAGCCAACGGCTCAGCGATTATCTCTGAACTTCAAAAGACCGTCAGCGGCATTGTTCCGGTTACTCCGCAGGAATCTAAGGAGGCCCGTGCGAGCGCGATTACGCCGTTTTTTGAGGCTGGTAATGTGTACCTGCCTGACCCGAAGAAAACGCCATGGATGGGTGCATTTGAGGCCGAATTACTTAATTTTCCAGCCGGAGCTCACGACGATTGTGTCGACTCCCTCAGTCAATGTCTAAATTACTTTAGAAATAACTCAACATACATCCTCTCAAAGGATGTTCTGAAAGCTTTGAAGCGGCCTCCGAGGTTTTGAGTAGTTTTATCTCCTTGGATGAGTAGGCCGCCTACATAACCTGTGGGCGGCATTTTTTTTTCGATTAACGCAATGAAGAAAAAAACAAACGATAAACACCGCCCGTTAGGTTTGCAGAAACGGGCCGGGGTGGTGGATTATGCTCAGGCCGCCAGTGCTCCGTATTTTCCCAAAGGGAAGACATTAACGGAGGATGAAGTCAAAGCGCTTTCCTCGTTGCCTGTTACCCTTGGGTTACAAGGTTTAGACGAGGAAGATAGCAAGGCCGTCTCAATGGCTCATGATTCAGCGTTTGAGGCTAGCCTAGCGGCGTTACAGAGCACGCTCACGGGTCACGCTATGGCGCTGGGACAGTTTCCTACAACATCTTTCGTAGGCTATGGTGTCCTTCAGCAAATCGCGCAAAATGGCATGATTCGCACTTGCGTTCAAACCGTCGCGGATGACATGACCAGAGAGTGGATTCAGGTTACCGGCGGCGATGACGTTGAGAATGAAGCAATCGACAAGCTACAAGACCTGCAGGAATCAAAGTACAGACTACGGTCTCTATTCAATCGTGCTCAGTCGCTTGTAGGCTTTATGGGCGGCGCCTTGATTTTTATCGATACCGGAACTGAGAAGCTGGATTTGCCGTTGAATATTTCAGACGTTTCAGCTGAGATCAAGAAAGATTCCGACGTTAAATTTGTTTTAATTGACCCGATTAACGTATCACCCGGTTTGTACAACTCTGTCGACCCGTTGAAGTCTGATTACATGAGGCCCGCTCATTGGTACGTTTTAGGGCGCAAAGTCCACGCCTCTCGGCTTCTGCGACTGGTTGATAACGAGCCCCCGCAGTTACTGAAGCCTGCATACAATTTCTTCGGAATTCCACAAGCGCAAATTTTGTGGGATTACGTTCTGCATTGGAACAAGGCTCGGGAAGCAGGTGTAAACATCTTAGACAAGCTGAATCTTTTGGTTTTCAAGACGGATTTTGCTCAGGTCTTAGATGCCGGAGGTATCGAACAGCTCGACGGGAAAATGTCGCTGCTACAGAGGTATCGTGATAATGATTCTGTGTTTGCCTGCGATTCAACCGAAGATGTTCAAAACATTACCGCCACCATTGCAGGCGTGACTGACATTATCCGCCAGTCGCTGGAGTTCATAGCAAGCATTAACCGTACGCCTGCGGTGAAACTCTTGGGTATTTCGCCGAGTGGCTTTAACGCAACTGGTCAGAGCGATATCCGGAATTATTACGACCATATCAAGTCAAAGCAGGAATTAAACAGGAACGCGATTCAGACCTGTTTAAAAATCATTCAGCTTGTTGAGTTTGGAAAAATTGATGATTCAATTTCCTTCATGTTTAATGAGCTGGGTGAGGATGACGCTGCCGCTATTGCAATGACGGCAAAAACCCGCGTGGATATGCTGGCTGTACTTCAGGATAGAAACGTTATCAGCGCTGAAGAAGTTCGAGAATCGGTTAAACGTGATCCGGCTACTGGGTTAGATTTCATTGGCGATGAATTGCCTGACGATATGGAGGGTGATTTAATGACCGATGATCCTGCGGCGACCAACGGCCCTATGCAGGAGTTTTTATCAAAGAGGGAAACTCCGGCGCCAGAGAACAAGCCTCATTTGGATGACGTGGACAAATCGGGAGAAATTCATTGAAAACGGCCCGCAGCATTGCCGCCAGTCCTGCGATGAGTCGAAAGTTCGAGAAGAAACTTTTGACGTTCGTTAACTCGTTTAGGCGTCGTGTTATCAATGAGATTTTGCTGTACATCGATCAGGAAAATCTCTTAGCCGAAGACGTGTCATTAACGTTTAGGCCCGATGACCCAATAGACCGTGAAAGGCTTAGGCAGATTAAGCGCAAAATCAATCGCCTTGTGCTCCGTGATCCTGAACGTTTCAAGCGGAATATTGATGAGTTTATTGCTCGCAACATGATGTCATGGTTACGAGAAGCGGACAAAGAAACGCAGAAGATCGCAGACTGGTATGTACGTAACCTGTCGGCTGATATTTCGGTTTCCCAAAAGGCCTCGTTGACAGCCGCGGGAATTCCTGCGGCCGTTCTCAGGCAGGCCATGCGTAATAGTCGTAAATCGTTTTTCATAACGCCTCAGGCTATAGATGAATTACCGAAGCTTATAACTGATACAGTAAGTCTTATAACGCGCATAAATTCCAGCGATATAGGGAACATTCGGGCGGCGTTTTTAGACGCATACGAAGGCAAGAACACGTACTCCCACATCGTTGAAACCTTGGAAGCTACGAAAGGCTTTACCGAGAAACGTGCTAGGCGAGTAGCGATAGATCAGACGTCAAAAATTAGTCAAAAAATTCTTCAAAAGAATTGTGAAGGAATCGGGATTAAGCGAGGCGTTTGGATTCACGTACCCGGTCAGTACTCAAGCCGTCCGACGCATATAGAGATGAACGGGAAAACGTTCAATCTCGCGGAAGGACTTTATGACAAGGCGGTAGACAAAAAAGTTATGCCGGGTGAGTTGTATTGGTGCCGCTGTACGTTTCGTCCTGTCATTGAGGACTAAACCAAGAATTTAAACAAAACCCCGTGAGGTACGAACTCACGGGGTTTTTAGTAGTCGATTAGCTTAGGGAAACATCGACCATGAAGTTAATTTTATCAAAACAGACGAGGAGATTCGTCATGGATTTTGTCAGAGCCTACCCCAAGTGGTTCTTTGTTATTCGGTGGACTTTTGCAGGCTACTTAGCTTTTTATTTGTTTAATCGATAGTCCAGTTTGTCATTGGATTTTGACGACAGGGCAGCTCATATTTTGAGGTTTAGGTAATGAATAAAGAAGATCGCTGTATTGCGTTCGACTCGGCCAGTATGAGAACGGTTGACGCGAATGGCTTTCTACACGTCGAACGTTCGCCGTTAACGCGCGTGCAAGTGGCACCTTATTTAGGCCGTGAAATCTCAGGCTGGCAGGCTCAAGGACTGGATCCTGAAACAATCTATCACGCATACAGACCGCCGGAAGAACTTGCAAGCGAAGAAACAATCAAATCGATAAATGGTATTCCGATTCACCTAGAACATCACGATGATTCAGGCGAGCCTGAGGACAAACAAACTCGGGTAGGAACTACCGGAACCGACGGGGCTTTTGAGGCCCCGTTTTTAATGAACTCTCTTCATATTTTCGATCAGGACGCGATTAACCGTATCAATGATGGAAGCATGAAGGAGCTGTCCCTAGCGTACACATATATTCCTGAGTTTAAGTCAGGGGATACGGACGATGGGGAACACTACGATTTTGTACAGCGTCAAATTAGAGCTAACCATTTGGCGCTAGTTGAGAAAGGGCGAGCTGGCCCGACCGTGAAGGTTAGCGATACAGGTAAGGAAATCAATATGGCAGATATTGAAAACAAAGACGCTGGCACCGAGCAGAAAGAAGTTGATCTCGCCCAGAAAATTATCGACCTGCACAAGGTTGATGAAAACGGCAATGTTGTAGACGCCTCTGATGAAGACAAAGAGGCCGCCATTGCAAAAATTCTCGACGAGCTGAAAAGCAAGGGGATGAGCGATGACGATCTCAAGAAAATGAAGGATACGTTGTCTGACTTGGCTTACTCAAAGGCTACTGGCGATGAAGCACCCAAGCCCGCTGAAAACGAAACAAAGGATGACGATATTGAACTTGACGAAAAAATGAAGGATCCGACTTTCAAGGCTGGATTTGAGGCAGGCGTCCTTTACGGCGAAAAACGTGAAAAAGCTGATCCGAAACGCATTGATCGAGATCATGAGCGCGAAGGTGAAGAGCGTTACTTGCAGGGTGTTGAAGACGCTTTGAAATCCTGCGGCCTTGATGACGCTCCGGACGCTGTCAAGAATGCTTTCAAGGAAGGCTACAAGTTCACGGCCAAAGAGGCCGAAGATGACGGTGAAGAAGTGAAAGGCGTCGAAGAAAAGGCAGAAGAAACGGTGAAAGCGTCTGATTCGCTCAAAGCCCTTAAATCCGCACTTGTCGACGAAATGACCGCAATTGAGGAAGTCAAGCCGATTGTCGGTGCAATTCGTTTAGGTGCGTACGACTCTGCTGGTCAGGTTTATTTGGCCGCTTTGAAGAAACTCGGAATCAGCGGTGTAAGCCCCTCTCAGGCTCGGATCGCTTATCGCGCTTATATCGCGGGCCGTCAGGGTTCTGCGAAGTCCTCGGCACACGATTCGGCGCCGAAAGACGAACGTACCGCGCTCACTTCCATTCTTGAAAAAGTTAACTAATAGGAGTTTTTTAGATGTTGCAAAAAACAGTAAATCTCTATCCTGCGATTGGCGTTCCCGGTCAGCAGGTCGCTTTCAATCAGGCGGTATATACGCCTCACAATTACTTGAGCGATGGAACCGTAGCTTGCGGTACTTTCGTCTTTGCTAAGGCCGCAACGGGCTCCACAACGGCTGTTCAATTCCCTGTAGCCTCTGCGACAGGAGCTGCAGGGGATAAGGTAGTAGGTCTTGTAGAGCGTACTTTTACGGCTTCTCTGCCGTCCTATGATGAGGATACTGATATTTATCCCGAGGGCGCTGAGCTCACAATCGCCGAACGCGGTGATTACTACATTGTTGCTCCGGCCGCTGCTACGGTCGGGCAATCGGTTCTTTGTGATCCCACAACCGGAAACATCACATTCGGAGCCGCCGGCGCCGCGAATGATACGGGCTGGGTAGTTCGTACGGCTGGCGCTAAGGATGACACGATCATTATCTCTAACCACGGCTTGTCTATTACACCCGCAGCGGCTAGTGGCAACTAATCGAGGAAAATTAACATGGATGACTTCAAGCTAGCACAAGAAAAGGGCATTGGCGGCGTAGGCGTTAAAGGCTTTATGCCGTTTAACTCTACGAAAGACGGAAAAATCAAAGTTGATTACGAGGCCGCAGCGCGTTCTATCGCTCGTGACGCGGCCTTGCAGACACCTGTTTCTGTGGGCGTGCCTGCGCTATTTACGACGTTCATTGATCCGAACGTTGTTCCGATTTTATTTGGCGCCCAGAATGCTTCTAAGGTTTTCGGCGAAGAACGCAAGGGAGACTGGACCTACAACTTCTTTACCTTCCCGGTAGAAGAATTTGCAGGCAATGTGACCCCTTATTCCGACTTTACGGAAAATGTTTCTTCTGACGTCAACTTTGCATATCCGACGCGTGAAAACTTCCTCTTTGAAACTGTTATCAAATACGGCGATAGAGAAGCGGGAGTTGCGGCGAAGGCAAAATTAAATCTTGTTGGCTCTAAGCAGCAGGCCGCAGCTTATGTGCTTGCTATGGCACATAACAAGTTCGCACTTTACGGGGTAGCGGGCAAGAAGATTTACGGGATGTTAAATGATCCTAATCTTCCTGCTTCTATTGCCCCGACATCTGTAAACAGCAACTCTACGTGGCCTGCTAAGGTGGCGGCCAACCCTGAGGGCGCCGCTAATCTCGTCTACGATGATATCAACAAGCTTTGGATCGAGATTTCCGGAAAGAACGCGGGACTGGTTGATCAGAATATGCGTATTGTTTTAGCTATCAGCAACAAACGAGCCGCATACTTGACCCAACCTAACAATTTCGGTCGTACGGCTATGTCTATGCTCAAACAGTCATTCCCGAATCTCGAAATTGTTCAGTTGCCCGAACTCAGCACTACTGCAGGAGAAATGCTCTATATGGTGGTTCCTGAGTTGATGGGTGTTCAGACTGGCATTACCGCATACTCTGAAAAACTCTTCCTGGGCCGTGTCGTTCCTGAACTCTCTTCTTTTAAACAGAAAGTTGTGGGTGGCACATGGGGTTCCATCATTCGCAGACCCAGCCTCGTTGCAACTATGCTGGGGGTGTAACCTTCATTTAAACCAAACAGGGGGCTTTTCGGTCCCCTTTTTATTCATTCACGGAGATTTAAGAATATGGCAAGACCTGCGAAAAACGAAGTTGCAACACTCGCTCAGGGTGGCACTGTTGTTGGTTCAACTTTTGAAGATACGAAAAAAACAAAATCAGCGGCAAAAACGGCAGCAACTGTTGTTTTGGCTGTTTCCCTTCCTCACGGCTTGAAATTTGATGATGTTCCATGCAGTGACGGTGGAACAAAAACGATTGTATTCCCCGGGCTTAATGACGATCTGCGTTCTAAAAGAGAGGGGATTCTGCTCGGGAAAGGCAACGCGATAGCTTTCAAGATTGATAAAGCAGACTGGGAAAATATTCTCAAAATGCACGGAAAAGAAGCCGCATTTACGGGCGTAAATGGCGGATTGCCTTGCATTATTCCCATGAAAGACGAAAAAGAATTTAAGTCTCGTACTGATGAGCTAAAAGAGATTGATCATGGTGTGAATCCTGTTGACCCGGCCAAAGTCGGAGTTCAAGAAACTAAAAACGTATAGAGAGAGTTATGGCTGTTGTTATCTTTGATCCAGAGAATTTTCGAACGCTATACCCAGCGTTTTCGGATGAAACTAAATATTCGAACGAACTTCTTACTGAGTATTTTGGTATGGCGGCAGAGTTCGTAGGGAACTCAGATAGCACCAGTTTTGCGCCATACGATCCTGAGAACCACGTCTATTTGCGAAAGCGTCTTTTGGACTTGGTTATGTGCCATCTCTTAACGCTAGACGAAAACATGACGGGGCCGGTAGGCAGAATTTCCAGCGCCTCTCAAGGCTCCGTTTCTACTTCGTTCGATTTGCTTAAAACGAATTCTTACGTAGGGGACTGGTGGGCGCAGACACGATGCGGGGCGCAATACTGGATCATGACGGCTCGTTATCGAGTCGGAGGCCGGTTTTATGGAGGCTCTAATTACCATCCTTGGGGGTAGCTTATGGGTATCAAAATTACCGATCACGGTATTTTTAACGATCTGAAAAAGAACGCGGTTCTAAATAAAAATATCCATGCTGAAATTGGAATCATGATCCCCGATATCGCTACGATCGGCATGTATCTAGAGTATGGCTGGGCACAGGCGGTAACTTCCAAACAAAATAATTTCCTGCGTGCTCGATTAGGCCGCTGGGGAGCGAATTTCAAAACGTTGTACATGCCTCCACGTCCATTCATGCGTGCTACGTTTGCCGAGAAAAATAAAGAGTGGAAGAGGATTTTTGAATCTCAATTCAAGAAAACACATGATGTAAAGTCTGCGTTAGAGGGCATGTGTATCAGGGCTGTTTTTGATATTAGAGCAACGATTAGAAATAACGGTACAGCGTCTAATCCTTTTCCCAAACGATCTCCATTGACCATGGCTATGCTGGAGGCGATGGGCGAAATTGAGAAAGCTAAGCGCCAGCAAAAAGGGCAGGCAGCGGTTAGCAACACGACAACCGATAAAGCGCTCATGCGCAGCGGCAATTTAGAAAAGAGTATTACTCACAAAATCCATTCTTAACATGCTGAATCTTCATGACATTGTTCGACGTGCGATAAATCAAAACTATGCAGATGCAAAGCTAAAAATCTATCGCTCTATAGGGCAAGAAAACGTTAGCGGGATTATGACCGCGTTTTACGCTCCGGCTGAAACTATTCGCGGCAATTTCCAAAGCGAAGGCGATGCGGCGCTGGATCATGCGAATTTGGCAGGTCAGAACACAATTATTCGTAAGTTGTACCTCTATGCCTCAAGCGACCGAAAAACACGCCCATGGGCTCAATACAGACCTCTCGCGAGGACCGGCGATTACATCGAAGATTCGAAGGGCGGCTATTGGTTGATCACTGCAGTTTTAGAAGATTTTTCGGATGCCGGATGGGAATGCGTGCGGTGTACGTTTGAGCAAACGCCGATCACGTTAAATATTAAGGAGGGCGAAAACGGTCAACTACCTCGTCCTAAAGGCCGAGGCTTAAAAAAGCCTCTAGTTGACTAGCCTCAGGCCGTCGTTTGGCGGACTACGTTGGTTGGGAATGTACAGGCACCGCGGGATGCAGATCCTAGTCCCGCGCTCTGCGGCCGATGGTTAAAAGCTCTGAGAGGTAGGAGCGGTGCTGTCGGCTTGAAACCCCTTCCAACATTGGCGAAGGATCACAACCGGTCGAAAGACCGAGAAGACAAAACTTGAGAGTATTTGTCTTACCCAACACTAATCATAAACGGAGAAGGTGCTACCTCCTCTGCCAAAAGGCAGGGGTATCCGCGCCTAAATTTGATGATGGAGACAGTGAATCTCACTCCTAATTTTCGAGCCGCTTTATTCGAGTTTATTGCTCAGTTCGCTGCTCCGGTAATTGATAAATCTGCCATTTTTTACGGCAATCAGAACAATATCGCTCTTCCGGAAAACAATGACTACATAGTTTTTTCGTATCTATCGAGTGTCCGACATGGTACAAACTCGGAGCGGTGGGAGAAAACGGACGGTAACGACTACTTATATTTGAGCAATACGACAGAGGTCATTGTTCAGATTGATTGTTACGCTGTCACAACGAACGGCAATGACGGCATTAACGCTATGTTGAGAGCGCAGGCCCTCGAAACAGTTGCCCGATCAACGGCAGGCGTTCAGTTCTTTAACGACCGCGGTATTTCGTTGCTGTATGCAGACGATCCGAGGGATGCCACGTTTGTAGGCGATTCGGATTCGTATGTAAGACGCTCAACGTTAACGATTCATCTAAGTTTCGAAAGTCAGGTTAGAACCTCAGTGGATTATTTTTACAACGTTAAACTTGATCTTAAAAATGTTGATGTTTCGTATCCACCGGTAGAAGATGACAATGCAAACAAAAAGTAAGAAAGAAAAACTTGCTTTTGCGCAAGGCGCGGCATTCCGTTTAGGTTCGGCGTATGGAAAAGGCAAAAAATGTGCTCAGGATGCTGCCAAATGGATTACCGTAAAACCTAACGGAGCTGAATCAAAAGGTCGTCCGGCTTTAATCGATGATGAAACAGGTCGCGTTATCGGAGGTATGGGCGGTAAATTTACTGGTAAACATATTTCCGAGGCCAAGAGTGACAAGAAACTTCGCTCAGAACGAGACAAGCAAAGAGCAGAGCGAAGGAAACAGCGCCAGTCTTTGCCGGAAAAGCTTGATTTTAAAAATCCTGAAAAGATACCTGCAGATTCCATTTTGCAAAATAGAGACCGCTCCAGCGTAGCAAGTCAAACTCAGATTCATCGAATATCTCAAGATCCTGATTACGATCGTTTAAGCGGATCGCGAGAATTTGGTTCTGGCGCCCCGGTTGTTGCATTCGGATCAATACCTGAAAATCAACTCGGCAAAAAAGAGTGGGCCACAATGCCGGACGGTACTAAATACGCCGTTCAATATGCTGTAGTAGAGGCGGATAAAGTATTAACTTCGAATGACGTTCACGGGCTTACGAACAAAGAGTATTACTCCGATGACCCTTCAAAGATTAGAGCCATTGCCGGAAACGGGCGTGTAACGGGTCTTACAAGTGCTTATCAAAAAGGAAACGCACAAAAATACAATGATGACCTTTACGAGGATACATCCCACGGAGTAGATCAAAATGTGATTGACCGGATGAAAAATCCTATCCTTGTGAGAGTCATGCAGCCGAAGGATGTTACTAAAGACATCGGAGACAAAAGTAACGTTGTCGGGAACATTCAAATGACGGCCGTTGAACAAGCGCGCAATGACGCGAATAGAGTTGACTTTCAAAACATTAAAACTTACTCAGATGGCAGTCCGACTAAGGAAACTATTTCAGAATTTGTAAAGCGTATGCCTGAGTCTGAACAAGCAGGATTGATCGACAAAGAGGGCAATCCGACACGGCAGGCCTTACATCGTTTCAATGCTGCAGTATTTGAAAAAGCATATGAAAATGAAGGGCTAACGAATTTGTATGCTCAGGCACTTGATCCCGATAGCAAAAATATTATTAACGCCTTGGAAGGGGCCGCGTCAAAAATGCAGGAACTAAGGGATGCCGGTTCCAACTATGACATTAGGGATATCGTTTCTAAAGCCGCTATGAGAGCAGTGAATGCCAGACGGGAGGGAATCAACTTAATGTCAGAGGCCGTTTCTCAAGATTTGTTTAACAAGAGTTCAGAGAACTCGGCCGAGAATATGATCATTAAATTATTCGCGGATAATGCACGTTCGCCTAGGGTAATTTCAGAAAAACTTAACAAGTTGGCAGACGTCCTTATGGAAGAATCGAGACTGGCCAAATCATCCATGTTTGGTGATGACATCCCGCGAGATGAAATAATTAAGAACGCACTGTCTAAGGATGCTGCTTTATCAAAAGGAAAATTGAACACCGCAGCACTTAATTACTGGAAGCAAAAGGGCGGAGAGTTCCTTGACAAATTCTTCTCGTCATCCGTGCGTGATAAGGATTTTATTAGCGGTCTTAACAAGCTCTGAATAAGTTGAGTATTCGGCGTGAGTGATAGCCACGCCATAAGAATTTTCGTCAGCGCCTTAACGGGCGCTTTTTTTTTAAGAAAAGCTAGAGACGCTGTGCTATTACCGCCCTCTAAGGGCTCGGTGAAAGGTTTACACCGGTCAACAGAACAATCTCTAGCTATGGACGGAATTTTAGAGCGGCCTGAGGGGCTGGGCAAGATGTCAGTCCCAAAAATAAGGATTTTATGAAAAAAAATAGCCCCGTTCAGTTGGTAGCTGAGCGGGGTTTGAGTTAACTGATTGCAAGGGAATCAGTCAATATGAACATTTTACACGACCTAGCGGAGGCCCTAACCATGGTCACTGCCGTTCCTTTGTATGCAGCTCTTCCCGTTTACCTAATCGGTTACGGACTCGCAGTTTGGGTGATTGCGAAAGCGATTAAGGCTGTAAAGGATATTTTCAAATAAATGAGTTTCTGGTGTGGCTCATAGCCGCTCCATAAAAATTATCGTCGGCGCCATCTGGCGCTTTTTTATTTTGAGGAAAAATATGTCAATCAATGCTAATCGATTGGTTTCTATCACCCCTCGTATCATTGGAGCTGGGAGCGCCGATCTTGAAACAAATGGTCTGCTGCTGACCCAGAATGCTCTGATTCCTGCAGATTCTCCGGCACTGGAATTTGTGACCGCTGCCTCTGTCGGAAATTACTTTGGTGCGGAGTCTCCTGAGGCAGACTTTGCTAATCAATACTTCTCAGGAGTGAACAATCAGCAGAAGGCGATTAACCGTCTTTTTGTGGCCCGCAGAATCAATGCAGACGCCGCTGCTTGGATTAAATCCGCTCCGATCTCTGCTCAGCTGTCTGAATTAACGGCGATTACTGCAGGTTCCTTAACGATTACAGTTAACGGCACGGAAAAAGAAGTTGTTAATCTCGACTTCTCCGGCGCTAAATCTTTCAGCGATGTGGCTACTGAGCTGGCTACTGCTATTGGGGCCGTATCAGGTGTATATAACTCTGATCAAAATGCCATCATTCTGACCACCACAGAGACAGGCGATACCGCTTCAATTTCCTTCGCTACAAAGGCGACCACTGGAACGGATATATCTGCATTGCTCGGACTGACGGAAGATTCCGGCGCCGTTCTCTCTCAAGGTTCCGATGCTCTGACTCCGGCTCAGAATATGAACCTTGTCACTTCTGTTTCTCGAAACTGGGTCGGATTCACGACTCTTTATGCGACAGAGGCGGCAGAGGCTTCCGCTTTAGCGGCTTGGGCAGACATTGATGATGACTATGTGTACTTTGATTGGTCTACAGACACAAAGATGCTGGATCAATCTACCCAGTCAACAACGAAAGCCGCCCAGTTAGCGGAGAACAACTATAACTGTTTGGCGATGGTTTACGGTACCGCTCAGGATGCCGCGGCCTTCCTTGCAGTTGGCGCTTCCATTGATTGGTCCGCTATCCAAGGCATTAAGACGTGGTTTGCGAAGTCGGCTTCCGGAATTAAGGCTTCCGTTCTCAGCGACGAAGTGGCTGAAGCATTGGATGATCTCAAGGTCAATTACGTGGGCGCATTCGCAACACGTAACGCTGAATTTGATTTCATCAACCGTGGCTGCCTGCTCTCCGGAATCTACCAATGGATCGATGCCTTATACGGCATGATTTGGTTTAAAGCCCGCATCCGGCGTCAGATCATGGACGGGTTCGCGGCCATCAATCGCGCTCCCTACAACGCTGTAGGGTTCGCCTACATTGAGGCTTGGTTGCTCGATCCGATCAATGACGCCAAACGAAATGGTGTTATTGATACTGGTCTCGAGCTCTCGAATTCTCAAGTTCAGCAATTGTTGACGGAGACAAACAATCCGATGATTAAGCAAGACCTCTACTCCAAGGGATATTGGTACTTGATTGAAGCACCCTCTGCAAATGTCAGAACCCAAAGAGGAAGTCCAAGACTCGGATTATTTTTTACTTACGCCGGGAGCGTCCAACGAATTGAGATGCCGCTGACGGCCGTCATGTAATCAAAATTTCACAACCGTAAAGACCCGTCGCAATGGCGGGTTTTTCTTTTAGGAATAAATAAAAATGCCTAGACAAAATTTTGACATCACAGCTGCCAATGCTTCTGCAGTGATGACGATTGAAGAGTTGTACCCTAATGGTTTGAAGCTGGAAAGGTTTTCAACTGACGCCGCTATTGTTGCCGATTCTCAGCAGATCGCCGAAACCCGCATGGGCGTTGACGGTAATATGGCAGCGGGCGTTACTCCGAATATTTATCCGGTGACGATCACGCTGGAGGCTAACTCTCCGACAGCTACCGCGTTCACTACGCTTTACGAGGCAATGAGTTCGAACAAACAGCTCTATGTTTGCAATCTGACAATCAAAATCCCGTCAATTGGCAAAACATACCAATTCTCTAATGGTGTGTTGCAGACGGCAAATCCGATGCCTGCACTCAATAAAGTTCTGGCGCCGACAACTTGGGTATTCCACTTTGAATCTATGGAGCGCATTTAAATGAAGGAACCGAAAGTTATCAAATTGGACGACGGCGGTAATCAGCTGACTTTCAAGATTTACCCATTCCCTGCAACCAAATCCGAAGACCTGATGATTCGGATCGCTTTAATGACCGGCAAAAACCTCGATATTGAGAGCGAAATGGGATACAGAGACGTGATCAAAGCGCTTGTCAGTGTTCCACACGTCGAAGCCAAGGCATTGTTAGATGAGCTGCTTTCCGAGGTCTACAAGGTTGATGGTAAGAGCGAGATCAAATTCTCCTTCGATGACGCGGACGGCTATATCTCCAGTCCGTTGACCATCCTCAAACTCAGAATCGAAAGCTTCAAGGCGAACTTCGGTTTTTTTCCCGACTTGATACGCCAGTTCTACCCCGCAGAGCAGAGTTCTTAGCAGATTGCGCGAAAGTTCGGGGCGTGGCGGTCACTACTCAGCTCACGCCTCTAATGTCCCGTTTAGTCATGGGCGGAATGGCCTCATTAGTCGAACTACAAACTCAACTAACGCTGGAAGATGCTTACGCATTAGACGAGGCATTGCTAATTAAAAACTACAACTCGTGGGTGGCGCAAAAGAGCGCATGACATCATGGCCAAAACAACCGACTCTTTAGTTATTGATGTATCAGTCAATTCCAATGACGTAATCAAGTTTTTCGAAGTTTTATCCGACAAGCTGAATCAGCTGCTCGGATATGCTCAATCAGCCGGAGAAAAACTCGACTCCATTGGTGACTCAACGGATGGTATTAACAAAGCCTCTGCATCTTTTGATGAAGTAAGTCAGAACGCCAAGAAAACCTCTAAAGAAGTAGGAAAGGTTGGAGAGAGCGGCGAAACAGCAGGGAAAAAGGTTGTTAAATCCTCCAAGGATGCATCAAAATCGCTTTCTCAGCTCGATTCTGTAGCCAAGCGAGTATTTGCCGCCATTAAGAGTTACGCCGCTCCACTGGCCGCGATGTTTGGTGCCAAATTCATGTTTGGAAACTTCCTAGACGAAGGTGCCAAACTTGACGACATCTCAAAGAAAGTTCGCATGAATGTTTCAGAGATTGACGCTTGGCGTAAGGCAAATGTAGCAGCAGGAGGTTCTGCAGAGGCTTTTACGCAGGCTATGCAGGCGTTTACCGAGCGTACCGGCGCCAGTGGAGAAGTATTCCTGCGCATGGGAAAACAGCTCAACGGCATGACGGGAGCTCAGGCCAATTACGCTCTGAAATACTTAGGATTAACTCGAGAAAGTGCCGCCGTCTTTCTGCAAAACAACAAGCAGATGGGAGAGTTGGTTGAGACATATCGGAAACTCGCCTTAACGCCTAAAGATGCAGAGAATGCCAGACGCTTCAAAATTTCGTGGCAAGTCACGGGAATGGCTATCCAAAATATCGGCAATCAGTTTGCTAAGTTTTTTATCCCGTGGGTTGAGAAGGCCGTTAAGGTTTTTGGTGATGCGTCGCTGTTTATCGGAGAGCATAGTCAATTCATCAAAATTGCGTTAACCGGTATTGCTACAGCAGCGGCATTGGCGTTTGGGCCTAAATCTGCCCTCATGATGGCGGGCAAGCTGCTCGGTCTTCTAGCCAGTCCGATCGGGCTGGTCGTTGCCGGAGTTCTTTTACTTGCTGGGGCAATTGAAGATTTAATTGTTTTCACCAAAGGCGGCCCGAGCGTATTTGAAGATTTCTTGAAATCCGTGGGTTACACGGATGAACAAATCCAAGACGTTAGGCAGTCTTTTAAAGATGCTTGGAAAGCGGTTTCCGATCTCCTAGAAAAACTATCGCCTCTAAAAGACATGTTCATGGAGGCGTTCGGCGAGGCGGTTGTAGCGGTTATTACAGCCGTTGTCGGATTTATCGGAGATTTAGCGAAAGATATTGCTAACCTGATAAATACCATGCCGAAGATGAAGGAGAACTTTGTTAAGGCGTGGGAGGAAATTAAATCTGGTTGCGCCGGGATTTTCAAATGGCTAGAAGACAAAATGAAGTTTTTCACTGATTGGAAATTACCGGATTGGGCTTCTAAATCAATTGATACTGTGGGAGGATGGTTCGGGTTAGGTGACGATAAAAAGGCACCTGTTACAACACCTCCGGGAGCTCAGGCCGGCGCCGCAGCATCGATCGTTCCTAAGGCCGCTTCTCCGGTTATTAATGCGCCGATGAAAACGGATGTCAGCATTAATATCCAAGGTAACGCCGATCCTAAGGCTGTTCACGACGCCACTTACCGGGGCGTAACAGAAGGGATGGGTGATTATCAGGATCTACTTGGCAATCAGGCAAGCGGATATCGTCAAGGTGGTGATTAAATGGCAAGCCTAAACTCAGTAATGTCGATTAGCTGGGCGGTGGTAGGCAATAACCTGCTGCCGTTCGTTCCATACACTTCTATCGGCGCGATTGACGCGGATAAATCCTCGAAAGTTCCGACAGAACCGATAGAAAATGGGCAGCTTGCGGCGTTTAATATCGTGCGGGAGCCTGAACGCGTCAACGTCGAGTTTCTATTCAACGGTAATTACGCGATTCAGGTTTTGGCGCTGGCTATGCTAGACAGGCGACTAAACAGCACCAATACCTGTACGATATTCAGCCCTGCCAAAATTTGGCGAAATATGGCGCTCGATCACTACGATTTCTCACGAACTCAAACGACAGGCGCCTGTATGCTGACCGTTCACGCGTCTTTTGTTGAGATCGTATCGGTCAATCTAAGCCAGCAAAAAACCTCGTATTCGCCCAAGCGTGCAACCTCGGCCAATAAGGTGAACACGGGACAAGCTCAGGTAAAACCGAGCCTGTTTAAGAACATTACCGGATTCTTTTAAAAATGAATCAGATCGTTATAAGCGCCTTGCCGTTTCAAGAGTTCTCGTGTGTGCTCGGAGGTCAAAACTGCGTTATCAGGTTGCGGCAGATTGCCGAGTATCTCTATTGTGATTTAGCGGTAGACGGCGTTCAAATTTTCGCAGGGCGCCGATGTTGCATCGGAACTGACATCAATTGTTATCCAACGCCTCTATTTTCGGGGCGTTTGTTTTTTATAGACACGCTCGGGAAGTCAGACCCGCAGTATCAAGAGTTAAATTCTCGATGGCTGCTAGTTTACGAGGAGGCAGCAAATGCCGTCACTACTGCCGGAAATTGATAAAAACACAACGTACACGCAAAAAGAAGTGGCCGTTACGGTAACGCTGGACGGACAAGAGGCCGTTACGTTTCAAGGGTTCGCGGTTAAGTGCTCAATTGAAAAATCCGGCTGTCCCGCGTTTCCTAAGGCCAAAATCGAACTCAGAGGATTGTCTTTAGCAACAATGGAGCGTCTAACGCACCTAGGTTTTAAGTCGTTCTCGTTGAAGCGGAACAAAATCAATATTTCTGCAGGTGAAAAGGGCAAAACGTTATCCGTTGTCTTTAAAGGCGAGATCGTTAACGCATGGGCAGACTTTAACGCCGCTCCTTCTCCTGTTTTCAAGATTGAAGCGAACTGCGGCTTATTTCCCGCGTTAATTCCCCAGCCGCCGATATCGGTAAACGGTAATCAGACGGTAACGGGGCTGATTGATCAGATCACTAAAGAGATCGGATACACGCTCGAAAATAACGACATCACAGCTTCGATTAAGGACTGCATTATCGACGGGGATCCAGTCACAAAAATGAGGCGGATTGCTGACGCCGTTGGTGTTGATTTGATTTTTGATGATGAAAAAGTCGTACTCATTAAAAACCATGGCACCCGAAAAACTCAGGGATCAGTTCCACTAATAAACGCAACGAATGGAATGATCGGGTATCCGACGTTCACGAACAACGGAATTAACGTCTCTACGTTTTTCAGGCCTGATCTACGCATTGGGGCGAATTTCAAATTAGAAACGATCGTACCCAGAGCTTCAGGGACTTGGAAAATAACGGGGTTGCGTCATGAGCTATGTGCAAACGACCCCGGATCACAGTCATGGAAAACAAACATCACAGCTATTTATCCTAGGTGGTGATATGAGCAGTCAAGAATATAGTGCGAATTACAACGATTTCGCGGGTTCCAGCCCCATTAACGCATTAGAATTTTTCGTCAAATCTCTGATCTCTAAAACCGTTTACACCGCGTTCCCAGTAACAGTTACAGCAGTAGAAAGAACAGGAACAGGGTCTGGCGCCGGCTATGTAACTGTTAAACCGTTGCTCATGCCTAGAAACGTTGAGGCTCAAGGGATTGCAGTTACAACTATTCCGAGGCTCCCTTATTTCCGTCTGCAGCACGGAACCGCTGCCGTCGTTTGTGATCCAAAAATTGGGGATATCGGTTTGGCCGTGGTGGCGAAGCATGATATTTCAAACGTGAACGGCGACAACACGCCTAAAGTTCCTGCGACATTTAGAGAGTTTGACCGCTCTGATTCGTTCTATATCGGTGGTTTTTGGGGGCCGGCGCCGTCTACTTTTATTCATATCGAGGACAGCGGGGAGATCACAGTTGAGGCGCCTGCGAGCGTCGTGATTAAAACCGATTCCTGCACGATTAACAGTAAAACGATCGAGCTAAAGGGTTCGACTTCTATCTCTCTCAATTCGCCGCAAATCAATCTCAACGGCGCGATTAGCGGTGGCGGTTCAGGTGGCGCTAATGCAACATTTAGCGGGGACGTTAAAGCCAAGGGCGTCAGCCTTACAACGCACGTTCATACCAGCGTTCAAGCTGGCGACACTACCAGCGGTCAACCTCAACAATAAGGACTAAAAATGAGAATGGACTGGAAGATAATCAGAGGCTTATTGGAGAAATTCGAAGATGAAAGTATCTCAGATTACCTGAGTACCGTGGGAGCTTTGCCCGATTCCGTTCAGCTCGAAAACTTCGACACAAGAGAAAACCTGAAATCAGAGGCAAAAGCTCAAGAAAAGTTAATATTTGGTCATCTTCTATTGTGTTTAGACGGCGAATTTGTCGAAGGTTTGCAGATTAAAACAGGAACAAACTTCGATTACTCTTATGGTCTTTGTTCACCTCGTCTTACGCTTAGAGGCCATGAGTTACTTGAAAAACTGAAAAATAGGACCGTATGGGAAAAAGTTAAATCGGGCGCGGCGTCGCTCGGGGTTCCGCTTACCGTTGAAACGATTTCAGCAATAGCGACAAAAGTAATAAATGATCTTTAGGACCAGCGAAAATGCCGCATACCGCAAAAACAGCTTTATTAAGTCCTGACTGGGATTTACAGCTCTCGCCAGAGGGGAATGTTTTGCTCACCTCTGGGGCGTTAGCGATAGCGCAGAATCTCGCTAATGAAATCAGACTATGGACCAATGACGCCTATTACCAGCAGGAAAACGGAATCGCGTGGAAAGAGGTGCAGCTTGCTAAAAAACTCGATCCGTCAGTTTTAGCTCAAATTATTCATGAGGCAGGCAATCGGGTTGCAGGCGTGAAATCCGTTGATTCAGTAACGGTCACTGATGTAGACGAAGAATCACGCACCCTGCACGGTGAAATCACTATTACCACTGATTCAGACGAAACAACCTCATTTATTTTTTAGACATCATGGCTCAGATTATTTTTAATCCTCTGGTAGGCGTTGAATTGCCTAGCACTCAGGAAATCCGAGAGGATTTAGGTGAAAAAATTCAACAGGCTTTTCAAACATCCCCTAACGACCCGTTGCTCAACATTGAGCCCAGCTCACCGATGGGTCAAGTTTTAGATTTAATCGTCGCAGAAATTGAGGCTAAAAATTCTGAAATCGCATTCTTGGCTAATATGGCCAACCCAGAGACTGCGACCGGCAAATACTTAGACGCTTTGGCAGCGCTTTATGGATTGGACAGAAAAATTTCGGAGCCTACCGTTGTAAATTGCGTCCTTACAGGTTTAAAAGGGACGGTGATTCCGTACGGCGCCATAGCTCAGGATACTCTCGGAAATCAATACCGCCATTCAGCCGCCAACGGTGCTCAGATTGACGATACGGGTTCGGTGACTACGACATTTACGGCGATAAATCACGGGCCTCTTGAGGTAGCTGCAGGATCGGTTAATCGTATTGTTACAACAATTGCCGGCTGGGATTCCATTACTAATCCGACTGCAGGTGTTATTGGCAGGGATGAAGAAACGGACGCGGAATTAAGAAACCGCATGATTGAATCTTATGCGGTTAATGCGACAGGCTATGTAGAGGCCATTGAGGCTAATTTAGCGGCTCTTGAGGGCGTCTTGGATGTTCGAGTATTAGAGAATCCGACCAATGCAGAGATAACTCAGTATGGCGTGTCTATAGAACCTCATTCTATTTTGATCGCTATTGTCGGAGGCGAGGATTCCGATATCGCCCGAACGATTTACCAGCGAAAAGACGCCGGCTGCGGGACCACGGGTGATTATGAAGTTCAGTTTATTGACGAAACGTATTACAACGCTACATATAACTACAAAATCGTCAGACCTCAAAATCAGTCGCTAAAAATCTCAGTTACGTTCTTTGGTACGAGCATGAACGAGACTGAGAAAAACAACGTGATCCAAGCCATTATTCAGGACGCTCTTGGACAAGGCGTTAACGATCGAATTTCGCTTGCGAGTACGGTTTACGCGTCTCGGTTCTATCAGGCGATTCAGTCTCAAACCTCGGCCCCTATTGCCCAAATCCAAGTTGGATTAGGAACCGAAGCGCTCGGATCAAGCGTTCAAATCCCTGCGAATATTGAACCAACAATTAGTGAATCTGATGTCTCAATTATCTTTACCGGTAACTAAATATGGCTGATTCTGTCACTTGGCGGAATATTCTCAGCGTTACGGATTTCCGCAAAATTTCTAACGTCCGATCGTTGATTTCAATCGCCCTGCAGTCGCAATACTCGCACTCAGAGCGATACCGACAACTCGGATTGTTGTTCAATGCTGAAATAGACGCGTCCCCTCAATTGGACGCGTTTTTTAATAACGTTTTGAATCCAGATACAGCGTTAGGTGTTTGGCTGGATTGGTGGGGAAAGCGCGTAGGAGTGAACCGGAACCTCGTTGTCGACGGTCAGGACACTCGGCTGGATGATGAGTTTTTCCGTTTCCTGATTTTTTATCGCGCTGTTGTAAATGTTTCGAACTCTACAGCTGAAACCATAAACTCCCTGTTGACTCGGCTGATCGGTCTTCCGGCATTCGTAAACGACTATCAGGACATGACCATCAACATCCGTATTGTGGGTGAGCCGAACTCAGTTCAAATCGCGATTCTCAAAAACTACGGGCTGTTGAATAGGCCTGCAGGCGTTCTGGCGAATGTCGAAGCAGTTGTTCCAAACACATTGGTCTTTGGTTTCTACGGATCAAAACTTCTTCCCTTCAATCAGGGCGTATTCAATCCTTCAAAGGTTATTGATATATGAGCAACTATCCTAAATTTCAAATTCCCGGAGTTGTGGCCGCTAGCGGGGAATACACGATTCCTCCCTTGACTCCAACTGAAGCGGGAACCGGACGCTTGTCTGTTCAGGAGGGCTGGGGGCCTGTCAATGCTGTGCCGATCGAGCAGGGCGGTATCCCGCCGCACAAAGCAGACTTCAACGGTGTCTTGTTCCTGTTGTCTCAATTTGCAGTGTGGTTCCAGCAGGGTGGAATCATGAATTACTCAGCCCTACTGGATTACGAGGTTGGCAATGAGGTCATGCAGAACGGAACAAAGTACCGCTGTGTACAGCCAAACGGCCCTCATTCAACGGCGGTAGCTCCCGGAACGAACAGAGCAGTTTGGAAAAATATTGACATCACAGTTCCAGCCGGCGCCGTTGTTCCTTTTTACAACGTAACTCTTGGAGGAACGGACAACAGGAATCCTATCTTTTGGGGATCTACCCAAGCTGATGTCGGCTGGGTTTTATGTGACGGCGGCTCTGACGGAAGCGGAGGAACGGTCCCAAACTTAGTAGGAAAGTTTGTTAAGGGATCCTTGCCTAAGAATGCCGGTACTACAGGAGGGGCGGCAACGATTGAAATTCCAAGTCTGTCTGTGAATGGAACCATCGGAGGAACGGCACTTACTGTCGCGCAGTTACCCGCACATTCTCATGGAGCAAGTACTGGAGGTGCGGGTGATCATACTCACTCAAAAGGAAGTATGAACATAACTGGCACCTTCGGCGGATGGGATTGCCAAGGAGGTCTCGATGGTGGAGGCGCCTTTTACGTAGAAAGTTATGGCAACTGGAAGGACGCTGGGGGTTCTTTTAAAGATGATGTTCTTCGCCGGGTTGGTTTTAATGCCGCAAATTCTTGGACGGGGACTACCTCAACGAACGGGAACCACACTCACACTGTATCGGTAGGGAATACGGGGAGCGGACAAACTCACACTCACCCACTAAATGCGAATGTAAGCATCTCAGGCGTTACCAATGAGCCGCATTTTTACACACTGGCCTATTTTCTGCGATTGCCGGAGTAATAGAACATGGCAAAAACGAAATTTCAATTTCATTACACGCCCACAGGAACAGGCGTAATCAGCGGTCCAGAGGTTCTGAAGCAGACGGAAGATGCAATCAACGATGTCGGAGCTTATGCAGATCAAGCTTCCGACAATTCATCGGAGGCCCTTTCGATTGCAAAGGAAGCTCGTCAAACGGCTCAAACCGCCAATTCAACATCTTCTAACGCCTTGGCTCAGGCTAACGCTGCTAACGAAAAAGTTGAGACGCTGAAACAAACGGTCGATGACTGGGACGCAGACATCCAAACATCGATCGCGCAGTCGAAGTCGGCGATTGATGCATCTACGATTGCAGTAAATACTTCTAATACAGCTCAAGCGTCAGCTGCGGCCGCACAAACTGCGGCTCAAAGTTCTGCTGCCAGTGCCCAAACGGCGCAAAACAACGCGGCCCAAGCAGTCCAAACAGCACAGACGGCCCAACAAGCAGCAGAGACAGCTCAAGGAAATGCAGAAACGGCACAGGCGGCAGCTCAAACAGCTCAGACAGCGGCACAAACGGCAGAGTCCAAAGCTGTGGAGGCCGCTTCCAATGCTTATGCAGTTCGAGTAATTGATCAGGTTTTAACTGCTTCCGGAACTATCCAGATTGCTGATTTAAAACCTCAAGGAAATATAAAAGCTGGAGACACGGTTGTCGGTACAGATGGTCGAATGTTCCGGATAAGTTCCGTAAACACAACTGCAGGTACGGCTCTTTTATCGGCAGACTACACAGACCTAACTCCTTCTGTTTCTTACGAGGCTCCCCAAACCCTATCAGCCACTCAACAAAATACGGCGAGAAGCAATATCGGTTTCAGTGCTGGAGTCGACAGTTGGGCTGACGATAGTTTCAACGATCGGACCGATGATTACTTATGTCCGATTCTTGAAGAGTTGATCCTCGAGAATGGAGGTACTCAGCAAGAAATCGATGACATAAAGAATGCCCAGACAGGACAAGACGCTGGAACAGAGAATCCTTAATTAAGGAAAAAGTATGAAGACACTTGAAGAAGTTAAGCAAGAGATGCTTTCAAGGGCAATGAATCGACCTTTGTCTAAATATTCACTAAAAGATTCTGATGGGAGGATTGCAGTTTCGTCCAATTCTCCCGGACAACATGCATTCATCGATGCTAAGGATGAAGCTTTTGCTCAAAGCCATTACACCTTGTCAGAAAGATTTAAACGAGAAGACGGAACCATTATCAAATATTGGAAATTAGAACCCAGTCCTAAGGGATATTTCCAGAGTGCTGATGGGGACTATTACCTTTCAACTGAGCTTCCGGAACTGGATGATGATTTCGTGAAACAGCAGTATGAGCAGGAGGTCAGAGGGGAGCGCAATGCTCGAATCTCAGACACTGATCGATACGTTCAGCTCCCGGATATAACAGTTCAATCTGCCGCAAGAACTAAGCGATCTCAATTGACAGAAGAGGACAGAAAAGCATTGTTAGATTACCGGCAAGAACTCAAGGATCTCCCAGAGAAGCAAGGATTCCCATTTGTCGATTACCCGGAATTTCCCACTGCTTTGGCTTATGAATTAGAGCAGGCAGTCAGTGATCGTAGTTCCATCAAACAGAGAGGTTTCTTTCATGCTTAAAGAATTGGCAAGTTTGTTATGTAGTTTGTTTGTGCCCCGCAGAGCTGTAAGTCTTAGCGGAGGGGGGTAAAATAATCTATGGAGAAAATCTTTCTACTGTTGGTCTAACTGATTTTTCTGAATCCGTAACAGCAACCTCTCTTCCTTACGTTGTTCCATTTGATGGGTATGCAGTTATTTCGTGGCAGGCAGTTTGGTCAGGTTCTCCCACCTTTGCTTGGTTCCCAATCCTATTTAATAGCCACAACGTACATACGACAGTCGAAACAGAAGGGCTGTCTTATGTGTTTTCTTTTCCGGTAAAGAAGGGAGTAACGATATCAGCAGGCGATATTAAAAACGCAAAGATAATCCAGATAACGGTTTACAAAATTAAGTAATAGCTCGGGCTCCTTGTCCGGGCGGGGAGTCAAAATGCTAAAACAACTTATTCAAAAGCTACTCGATAGCCGAACGACCCCAGCACAGGCGGGGAATTCTGCTATGCCTGGCGCAACAAAAACGATATTTCTCAGCAAAGACGAAACTGTCGGTTCTTGGGGAATAATCAATGCGGGGACAGCTCCCGACGATGGATATTTATTCGTCAATGCTAGTGCTGAGGACAATACGAATAGCGAAGTCAGAGCGCAACTTGGCAATCTTTTTCATGTGTCTGCGCAAGCGCCTGCACCAAAAGGTTTAGGGGTCGCAATCCCCGTGAGTAAAGGAGCCACATATTCGGTAGAAGGAGCCTTTGTTTCACACATCACAGTAGGATTTGTCAAGGTAATCGTGGGGGGGGGTATAAATGCCTTGTACGGAGGTCTCTATTATGCTTAAGGACCTCATACAACTATTTGCAGAAACTTTTATCAAGGGCAAAAAATCTTGGGTTGCAGAACAGTGTGCTCCGATTGTCCGCAATGGCACTAACATTCCTTGCACGAGTACTACCGACTTCTTTAGCTATGTTGCGCCATACAACGGCTGGGCAACCTCTCGAAGCAATTCAAGCACAGTCTCAGCTCTTGAAATTCAAGTCGAGAATGGACAGATGGCGCTTGCCTCCGTCCTCAACGGAAACACCGCAGGGTGTGGTCTTTGCTGTTACGTCAAAAAAGGAACCACTGTTAAATTCTTATGCCGAGGTGGAAAGACTTCGGATTATTCTATTTGGTTCTACAAAGCAAGTTCAGATGCTTAATTCTTTGGTAGGAGGCGCGTTATGCTAAAAAATCTAATGCGGCTCCTTTTGTCCAAGTTTTACAGCAAAAAAGAATCTGAGGCGGTGGGACATCAGGCTATGCCGTCCGTATCCGTTATAACTCTATCTCCAACAACGAGTAGTGTTACTGGGTGGGCTCCTGTTTACGAAGGGATTGCGTCTACAGATGGTTATGCTGCTATAAGATTCACGGCAGATTCCGATAATTGCATCGCCGCAGCACAGACGACCAACGTAAACACATTCTCAACTCCACAAGTTAAAGGAGATGTTTTAATGGCTGCCTGCCCAGTGGCTAAAGGACAACCCTTTGGACTGTACGCTCGGGAAGCACATAATATCGCGTGTTGGTTTACTAAAACCATCGGGGGGGGGTATCTTAGTAAAACTTTCTCAGTGTTTAGCACCGGAGGTAAGTTATGCTTAAACAGCTTATCTCATTGTTTGCTGAGAAATTTATTACGTCTCGCTCTGAATGGGTCGGCGGCCAAGGGTATCCATCAAGTAATCAGACGACCTTCTCTTTGCAAAAAGACACTTGGGGCAAATACGTGGCACCAACAGATGGATACTTCTTCGTTAAAGAAAACAACGCTGAAGACATTGCAAACGTGTCTATCTACACGCCGGATATGTACGTTTCTTGCGTTGGGAAAGACTGGATACGCTTGTTTATTCCCGTTCGCAAAGGCCAAGAAGTTTCTTACTACTTTAATGTTAGAGACGGAGCCTCAAGCAGTTCAACAACATTTGCTTTTGCAAATGTCTGTCGGAGCGTCATAATCATCTTGTAACAGGAGGATCATTATGCTGAAAAGTTTATTGAGCCTCCTATTGTCATTGTTTTATTCAAAGTCTGAGTCAGCGGAGGTGGCCAGTCAATCACTTCCTAACGAGACAGATTTCACATCCGTTACGCTTAACACAAGCCAACCGGATACTTTTGCTGCACCTTATGATGGGTATTTGTGTATCGTCGTAGATACCGGAGGCAGTATCAATGTCTGGGGAGACGGCCTACAAAGTTCTAATTATTCTCTGAACAACGGCCAGAGCAAACTATTTGTTCCAATGCGAAAAGGGAACATTATCGGTTACAGCATTTCCGGACGACTCATCTTCGGGAAATTTTATAAGCTAGTCGGGGGGGGGGATAACACTATTGAGAAACTTATCCGTAGAGGAGGTGCAATATGCTTAAGCAACTTGTACAACTCTTTGCGGAGAAGTTCTTCATCAACAAGAAAGGCCAAGTCTCTTCTTTTGCTTCCCCAGCGCTTGATACTTACACGGAATACACAACAGGGTTTAACGGCCCCAACGAATGGAGCGACGTTATCACAGCTCCCTTTGACGGCTGGATTAGAGTTGAAGGAGAATGCTCTGCGCCTGTTTACCTTGATGTCAGCCCTTACTCGAATGCTCTGCGACAAGGCGTCTATAGACCGAGCGGTTTTATCTCGTGTGTTTGCAGAATATCGAAGGGTGCCAAAATCAATTACGTGTTCTCGACTGGCGGGACTGTTTCTAAGAGACGTGTCCTTCTTATTCCCTGTAACGGCTCCTCAACTTAACCTGGCTAAAGGAGGTGTGTCATGTTAAAAGCACTCCTCCGAACTCTTCTAAATTTGACATCCAAAAAAGGATCGGATGGAAGTTTTCCGAACTATGATGCGCAGCTGTATGGCTCAGGATCCTCTTCTGATTTTACCTACACTGCTCCTAGCAATGGTTATTTCATGATCGCTCCGAGGGTCCAGAGGGCGTTTAAATATGATTTAAGAATCATTACTTCAGGCGATATAAACATTGTATTTGTTGGTCGATTCTCTACAGACGAGACTGGGAATACGAAGGAATACACAAACTTCTTCCCAATGAATAAAGGTGACAAAGTTGTCTTTGATCTTATTAGTGGAACACTCGTAAGTTACGACTGGCGATTTTTCCCTGCGAAACTCTAACATTATCCGCCCCTCCTCGCGAGGGGCTTTCTTTTTTTATCTACATATCGGAGGAAAAATGCATCTACAAAATCGACGACATAGGGAGATTGAGAGATGTGGGATCAATTTTTAAGCCGTCTAAACAGTTTTGATCCCGGAGTTCTCAAGAGTTTCTTTTTAACTATTGCCGGATGTTTTACTTCCCTTATCAGCAGTCTTATGGGAGAGCATCAGAACCTCTTCTACTGGCTGTTTGGATTTGTGGTCTTCGACTACCTGAGCGGGATCGTAGCCGCTGCCAGAACCGGAACATGGTCAAGCAGAGTAGGGCTCAAAGGCCTTATCCGGAAATTCATCATTCTCATGGTTGCTATCGGATTTCATGGTGTTGACCAGATCTTCAATGAGCCGTGGATAGGCGCATGGGCCATCGGCGCTCTTTCGCTGAATGAGTTGATTTCAATTCTTGAAAACGTGGAAAAAGCCGGGTTCGGTCAGATCATTCCTCAACGTGTAAGAGACATGCTTGAAACCGTCCAGACCGAACATGAGAAACGCATCAAAGAAAAGGTCCATTTAGGAGAAAGCCAAAATGAATGAGGAAAAATTACCGTTTTCGCAATGGAATCCTCTCATTGCGGAGGATTTTGTGAAGAGGTGGGAAGGTTTGCGACTGAAAGCCTACCGTTGTCCGGGAGGAGTTCTTACTGTTGGCTATGGACACACAAAAGGCGTTAAACCAGGCCAAACTATTACCAGACAAGAGGCTGAAAAGCTGATTCGCGATGATTTGATCGAACATGCAGAGGGCTTGGCGCCTTATGTTACTTGCAAACTCACTGAGGGACAGTACATAGCTTTATTGGATTTGGCCTTCAACCTCGGAGTGAACGCGGTAGCCAAATCTAAGACGCTCGGATATTTGAATTCAGGGAAACTCGAGTTGGCAAAGGAGGGATTCCGATCCTTTGCGAAAAGGAGAATCAGAGACAGGAACGGGAATCTGGTTAAGGATGAACACGGAAAACAGATGTACGAAATCCTCCCGGGGCTGATGAATCGCCGAGAAGATGAGGTGAGATTGATGTGATGAATCCTTTTGATCTAGTGAAAATTGGCGCCGGCGCTTTGATAGCTGCTGGCGCTTACTTTTTTGGCCTTCACAATGGTCAGAATTCTGAGCAGTTAAAAATTGCTCGAACTCAAATCTCCGAACTCACAGCTACAGTCAAAAACTATGAGACACAATACAAAAATCAAGCAATTGCTCTCGCTGAGATGCGTGCTGCTGAATCTAACGCTCGCGCTGACTCTGACCGCTTGCGCTCCCGCATTGCCAGTCTTGAAAAAAGAGCCAAGAGCGTTGCCGATCGAGACACAGTTCGATGTTTGCAGTTGGGAGCGGAGTGTCGACGATTACTGCAAGAAGTTCGAGGACCTATTGAATACTGTAGAAAAGCGCTACAGTAGCAAATAAACCAAGGAGGAGGAATGATGTCTGATATTAAGAAATCTGCTGAAATCTCACCGGACGGGATGTATCGGTATTCATTAGAGCGCACGTGGGATGAGGGGAAACCGACGGTTCTTTTTATTTGTCTTAACCCGTCTACTGCGGATGCAGTAGAGGATGATGCGACAGTTCGCCGAATGGTCAGTTTTGCCCGTCAATTTGGAGGTGGTCGTCTTTTGGTAGGAAATCTATTCGCCTTTAGATCAAAAAACCGTAATGATCTTTTAAAGGCTGACGACCCTGTTGGTCCCGAAAACGACAAATATTTGGACAAACTGATTAAGTCAGCTGATATTGTCGTAGCGGCCTGGGGAAATTTTGGATCCTATCTTGCTCGAAGTTCTCAGTTCAAAGAAAATTTCAAGGACTACAACATTAGATGTTTAGCATTGAACAAGACTGGGGAACCGACGCACCCGCTTTACGTAGCTGATGGCACCCAGCTTCAAGATCTTTAGGAGGACAAATTATGACCAGCGATTTAGAACAATATGGGATTAAGAATAGCGAGCGCACTAGATGCGAAATCTGGACCCGCGTGATGGGTTACCATCGTCCGATTTCTTCTTTCAACATCGGTAAGCAGGGAGAAGTCGCTGAGCGAAAATATTTTGATGAGAAGAAGTGCTGCTGTCGAAAATAAAAAATCAGAAGAGGCGCTAACTGCGCCTCCCGCCGACCATCAATTTAAAGGGTTTAAATTTTCTATTTCTTTCTCAACTCGTTCTCTGATCCACTTTGATCCGCCATGTTCTCGGATCCAGGCAACAATGTGTTTAGGTAAGTAGAACGTTACTCTCTGCCCTCCATCAGGAGTTTTTCGCGGCGCTCCAACTGTTTTTTTTTCATTCATTCTTGACTAGCCTTAGCGTTTTCGATTGTTTCCGAATAGTCAACGTTAGAAAACTCAGGGTTAAATCCTTGTTCATCTAAATCCCAAGAGTCGATTTTTTCTCCGTCTTTATCAACGATTTCAAGCTCAGGTGTGAACCACCAAATCCCGTACAAGGAGTCATCTTTCTGAGTTGTGAGTTCGTCTTTTTCAACGTTGTACTTAAAACCCTCGTTGTAATGAATCTCGAATGGTGCTGACGGATTGCGGGAAACGACTTCCGCGATACCTTCTACCATTTCGTCATATTCGTTATTGATCGTGATGACTTGCTCATGCGTCCAGCCGCTCTGGTTCATTAACGATTTCAGTACGTTCACGTTCATTTGTTTTGTCATTTTCAAGCTCCTTATTGAGTATGTTTGTATTCTATTCCTAAATTTGTATTGTGTCAATACATAATAAAAAAGGTATTAGTAGGTTTTTAAATTAACCGTGCTAATCTTTCATTGTTCATAGCGTAGGAATCGGGGGCCTTTCGTCTTTTACGCAACAGTTAAAAATTTCCGTTAAAACCATCAAAAATTTCCGTTTTTCATCCATAAAACGGAAATATAACGGAACCGTTAAAGTTATCTAATTGAATAATATTGAAAATGTGGTGCTAGTCCCGGGCACCAGACCTAATTCTTAAGACCTCGTAGATTTGCGGGGTTTTTCTTTGTCCCAAAAATCCCTAGAACTATCCGAGCCTTCATTTCATTAGCGGGTTGCGTGGTTAGTTTAAATTCTCACTTTCAATTCTATTTGCGCGACCTAAAGCGCTCGATGCTTCCGTTCTTTCTAAAGAGACGGTTTCAGATTTGACTTTTAGTTCTCGATAATTCATGAGTATTTGGAGAGGTTAATAGCCTTTTTACGCAAATCCTTAACTTAATTTGGGGTTAATTACGGTAAAAACGCGTTCCATTATTGACGAATCGTAGGAATTCCTTAGGGTGAAAATTAATCATCCCTTCGATGATTGCCTAGCTTCTGCATGGTTCACGTTACTAAGGTTAGTTGGAAAGAGCTTATGGCAAGGTTCACTCAAAATTGGTACGTATCGATTGTTCAAGGTAAAAACAATGCGAACTCGACAGGAGCCATTTTTTCTAACGTTCCGGTAATGCCTTGGATCCATCATCGCCTTCATCCGGTGCTGGTGAGGATTTTCTTGAGATTAGGTCTTTCCAAAACGCTGAAAGAAGAAAGAGTATTTTCTCCGGGTGAACGTGTTGACCACGTGGTCCTCGCTACTAGAGGCGTGACTGCTCGTGCGATCGGCTCAACAAAAGGAGACAGTCCTGCAATTGCGCTTTCCACACCTGTTCATTTGGCGGCCGGTAACTTGAATTTCTTCTCCTGACGGCCCGAGCCGGACACTACTTAGCGATCACAAATGCCGAAGTCGCTTATGTTCCGCGGAATATTTTGGCGGAACTCGCCAAGCAAGACAGTCTAATCAACGAACTGCTGCAAGTTCAGTTTGAACTTGCCAGTCTCTCTGATCGAGTGGGCGTCTGCTGTTTATCGCTATTGAGTAAGGAAGACAAGCTAAAGGCATTTACTTCGACTTGGGCGCTCAACTTCGGCACAAGGTTTTTAACAGAGAAGGCCGAAAGATGATTCGAATGCCGGTTCCTTTGACGAGAAAATATCAGGTTCTGGTCACTAACTGCTCTTCGGTTTGGCTCGACAAAGTACTTCATAACTGGGTTCGGGAGAAAAAATGGGAGCGAGACTGAGAATTCGTACTCGTGAGTCCCGAGCTTTTGGACCGTACTACCGCTGGCTGAGAGGATGTATGGATGAAGCGGATACCTACAACTACCCCAAAACTTTTTCTGAGCAAATCTTTTTCGAAAGTAATCCTGCTTGATCGTACTTTTTTCTGATCTGAAATACTAAAAAGCCTTGAAGACTGAGAAGTCTCCAAGGCAAAAATCACTTATCACGCTGTTTCTACGTTAGAAACGCTGAGCCAAACCGGCACCGAGACCCGAATTTTCCTGCGTCTCGTTCTAGGCGAACCGATTTCACATAGATAAAAATAGGCAAAGGAGCCGTCTTTTTGTGCCAAAGGCGCAGTCGGCAGAAACATTTCTTAAGCCGACGCTTTGTCGTTAGAATCCTTTTTCAAGTTCAGGCGGCAATACAGCCGGTCTTGATTCAACTTCAATTTTCCATGCGGTGTTTCTGTGCTTTTTCGTTATTGCGTCCCTAAGGCTATTTCGTCGACCGAGTTTTATCCGATTCCCTATTACGAATCGGTTTATCTGGAAAACCAATGCTTCACGATTGAGGCTGATAGCCAATACCAAGCGGACGAAAAAGCTTATCGTTTTCTCGCCAATCTGCAGAAGAAACATGATTTGGCTTACGAGAAGCTTTTGGATGAACAGGGCATCCGCTTTCGTAAAAGAGAGGAAATCATTGAGCGTCGTCCGATTTATCTGAGAGATCTTCGAAGGCCCGGAGATCTGGATACTTTCGGAAGTCAAAAAGATCCCAAAGTTTGGAATGAATATCGTCTGAACGATTATTACTGGGAAACAGAGCTCCCTGAAAACTTCCAAGTCTCAGGCTACCGCTATGAACAGAATCCGTCGGGAGGCCAATACCGTTTCTTCAGGCAGTTAACGGATCATCAGTTTGCCTACGGACTGGTCTTTCTTTTGATTGTTGTTCTGTTAATTCTGCTTCTTCCCCAGTTCCGCGGACTCGGAATGCTGGATGTGCTTAATTTGGATTGATATTTTTAGTACCTGAAGGCCGAAATCAAATATCTCCACTCTGAGCGATCTTAGGACTTTGTTAGCAACCTCAGCAATTACAATCCAGCATAAATAGGATCAACATTAATTAGTTGAGGCTCAAAATTACTGCGAAGAATAAAACCACACAGAAGTCTGCGTTGACTTCTGCTAAGCCGCAGCGTGCCATCCTGGCTGCCGGAGTGGAAGCGGCTGAAAAGGCAATTGAACGGGAATTGAGGACGGCCGGATTCCCGATGGAAATGGACGACCTGAAAGAGTATGTGATGCTTTCTCATAAGGGCATCTCCTCTGAGGTCTTTGATCGCGCTTTCAATAAATTGAAAGAGGCAGGAAGAATCTTTACGAATCGGGAAGACATTGTTCTCCTGACCTCTTCTGCCAAACTTCATACCGGCGTGGTGCAGGGACACCGTGACGGATTCGGATTCCTGATTTGCGAAGAAGACGTTCCCGATATGTACATCTCTCCGGAAGAAATGACCAAAGTTCTTCCCGGAGATATTGTTGTCGCTAGAGAAGCAGGAACCGACTACAGGGGTCGAGTTTTAGCCGATATCGTCGAACTTGCCGATCGCAAGTTAAAACGCATTGTCGGCCGCTTTGAACTGAGACGCGGCGTCGGAATTGTGGTGCCTGAAGACGCAAGAATTTGCAAAACGATCTTAATTGCACCGGGCCGCTCTTTAGGCGCAACGCCTTCTCAGATCGTCGTGGCCGAACTTGAAGATAAAGGCCTTCTCACTAATAGTCCTGTCGGCCACGTAGTCGAAATTTTGGGAACGATCGACGAGCCGGGAATGGAAACAGAAATCGCGGTTCGTAAATTCGATCTTCCCTACAAGTTCTCCGAAGAAACAAAGAAAGAAATTAAGCGTTTCTCTGACTCTGTAACGAAGTCCGATCTTCGAGATAGAGTAGACCTCCGTGATATTCCGTTTGTGACGATTGACGGCGCAGATGCCAAAGACTTCGACGATGCTGTTTACTGCTTACCTGTGGAAGAAGGCAAATTCCGTCTGCTCGTAGCCATTGCCGATGTTTCTCATTACGTCAAACCCGGTTGCTCTATTGATAAGGACGCTCAGTTAAGAACAACGAGTGTCTACTTCCCGAGACGCGTTATCCCGATGCTGCCGGAAGAGCTTTCTAACGGCTTGTGTTCTTTGAATCCGCAGGTTGACCGCTGCACCATGGTGTGCGACGCGATCATTGGCGCCAACGGATTGGTAGAAGCCTACCAGTTCTACCCAGCTGTGGTTCGTTCGGCGGCACGACTGATTTATGACAATGTTTGGGCCGCACTCTGCAACCCGAACGGTCCTGAAGCCAAGGTCATGGAACACGTGCTTGGCAACGTCCAGGATCTCTATGATCTTTACAAGAATCTGATCAAGAGCCGTGAATTGCGCGGCGCGATGGATTTTGAGACGGTTGAAACTTATATTGTCGCCAATGAGCAGGGCAAGATCGAACAGATTCTGCCGCGCGAACGCAATGACGCTCATCGCCTCATTGAGGAAATGATGCTGGTGGCAAACACCTGTGCAGCCGACTTCCTGCAGAAGAATAAGGCTCCGTGTCTCTACCGTGTCCATGAACCGCCCAGCCAGGATCGTCTGGAAAAAGCCAGGGCAACTTTGGCGCCGTTCGGCGTGACGCTGCCCGGCGGAGATTCCCCCACTCCGGGAGACTATGCCAAGGTGCTGGAATCGATCGCTGATCGTCCGGATAAGGCAATGATTCAGACGATTTTGCTGCGCTCCATGCAGCAGGCCGTCTACAGCCCGCATAACGTCGGTCACTTCGGTCTGGCTTATGACGCTTATACGCACTTCACCTCACCGATCCGCCGTTATCCTGACTTGCTGGTGCATCGCGCTATCCGAGGTATCTTACGGCGCCGGAAATACGTGCCGAAGATTTTGGTTGAACCCAATGAAGCGGATGTTCCGGTTCAGACAAGAGAAATCATCTGCAAGGCAAAACCCGATGACAAGAAGAAGGTTGCGCATATCGACTTGTGGGAAAAGCTCGGCCTTCTGTGTTCTGCCCATGAACGCCGTGCCGATGAAGCCAGTTACGATGTAATGGCTTGGCTGAAATGCAACTATATGCAGAAGAAACTCGGCCAGGTCTTTAAAGGCGTGATTTCGGGTGTAAGTCCCTTTGCAATCTTTGTGACGCTTGAAGACTTGTATGTCGAAGGCGCGATTCATATTTCCGGCCTTGGGGATGATTACTTCGTCTTTGACGATAAGTCCAATGAAATTTACGGCGAAGACTCCGGGTTGCGTTATCGCTTGGGCGACGAGCTCACTGTTAAGGTTGCCCGCTGCGATCTCGACGCAAGAAGAATAGAATTCGCTTTGGTTTCGAAGAATCGTCAAAGCAGGCCGAAGACCGAAGCCAAAAGGAAAACCTTAAAATCTTCTGCCGCACCGCGTAAGCCGGCAGCGAGAAAAACGAAGAAAGCACCGTCCGTTGCAAAGAAACGCTCATGAAAAAAGAAGATACAGTCCTAGCCGGCTTCCATGCCGTGTCCTCGAGAATGAAACGCGATTCTTCGTCGATTCGCATCGTCTACTATGATCCGAAGCGCCGCGATCAGCGTATGCGCAGGATGATTGAAGAGATTGAAAAGGCCGGCATTCGTTTGATGCAGGCCGACAACAATCGCCTGGACGGCTTTTCTCATGAAGTTCCGCATCAGGGTTTGATTGCTTTAGCTGCACCGATCGATATCGGCATGTCCTTCGACACATTGATGGATAATCTCGCCGGTAATCCGCTTCTACTGCTTTTGGACGGCGTGACCGATCCGCAGAACCTGGGTGCCGTGATTCGTTCGGCGGCCGCATTCGGTGCCAATGGTGTGATTCTGCCGGAACGCCGTTCCGCTTCAGTGAACGCCGCCGCTTGGAAGGTGTCTGCCGGTGCGGCCGCGCATATGCCGGTGGCGCGCGTGGTGAACCTGACTAAGGCACTTGAGGGCTTGAAGGAGCGTGGATACTACGTTGTCGGCCTTGACGGTGGCGGCGATAAGCTCGTCGGCGAGACTAGCTTTGAATCCGATCC
>OGRK01000391.1_pt1 | contig 44321 bp, 54 predicted proteins | sample 1553471 | NCBI WGS metagenome assembly OGRK01 (sample SAMEA2580080, study PRJEB22360) | human gut metagenome | biome: human gut; feature: human-associated habitat; material: faeces | place: Denmark | collected 2008/2010
TCTTATTACCAGATGGTGGAGATCGTTATTTATCAACACCTTTAATTCAAGATTAATCAAGAATAGGGGAATTGACATGATTGAAGAATTAAGACATAATTTCCGTAACGGACGAATGTGTAAATAGTTTTATTTATTCATAAAACACTATATAATATTTATACAAAAGAAAGATGAGGAAATTAAAATGGCAGTAACTAAAAGAGAAGATAGAAAATTTAAATTTGAAACATTACAATTACATGTAGGACAAGAACAACCAGATCCAGCAACAGATGCTAGAGCAGTACCTATTTATCAAACAACATCTTATGTGTTTAAAAATAGTGCTCATGCCGCAGCACGTTTTGGACTTGCAGATGCAGGGAACATCTATGGTCGTTTAACAAACTCTACTCAAGGCGTATTTGAAGATCGTATCGCTGCATTAGAAGGTGGAGCTGCCGGTTTAGCGGTTGCTTCAGGAGCAGCTGCAATTGCTTATACTATTCAAGCACTTGCAGGACAAGGAGAACATATTGTTGCTCAAAAAACAATTTATGGGGGAACTTCAAACTTATTAGCTCATACATTTACTCAATATGGAATTACAACTACTTTCGTAGATGCTCATAACTTACAAGAATTAGAAGATGCAATTCAAGAAAATACAAAAGCAATTTATTTAGAAACGTTAGGAAATCCTAATAGTGATATTCCTGATATTGATGCTATTAGTGCAATCGCTAAAAAACATGGTTTACCAGTTGTTGTAGATAACACATTTGGAACACCTTATTTATTTAGACCAATTGAACATGGTGCTGATATTGTTGTACACAGTGCAACTAAATTCATTGGAGGTCATGGAACAAGCTTAGGTGGTGTCATCGTTGATGGTGGTACTTATGACTGGGCTAAAAGTGGACGTTATCCATGGATCAGTGAACCTAATCCAAGTTATCATGGTGTTAAATTCACTGAGGCAGCAGGACCAGCTGCATTTGTAACATATATTCGAGCAATCTTATTAAGAGATACTGGAGCAACTATTTCTCCATTCAATGCTTTCTTATTATTACAAGGAACAGAAACATTATCTTTAAGAATTGATCGTCATAATGAAAATACAAAGAAAGTTGTTGAATTCTTACAACAACATCCAGCAGTAGAAAAAGTGAATCATCCTTCATTACCTGATCATCCAGATCATGCGTTATATGAAAAATATTTTCCTAATGGTGGAGGATCTATCTTTACTTTCAATATTAAAGGTGGCGTAGAAGAAGCTCATAAATTTATTGATAATTTACAAGTATTCTCATTACTTGCCAACGTTGCAGATGTTAAATCATTGGTTATCCATCCAGCAACAACTACACATTCACAATTAACTGAAGAAGAACTTGCTGACGTTGGTATTCAACCAAATACAATTCGTTTATCTATCGGTACAGAACATATTGATGATATCTTATTTGATTTAAAAGAAGCTTTAGATCAAATCTAATAAAAAATACACACTACAAATTGTAGTGTGTATTTTTTTACTCAGCTGTTTCAGTGTTTTCAGATGAATTATCTTGTGTTGTATTTGAAGAAGATTCGTCACTCGAGTTGTCAGAAGAATTGTCGCTATTATTTTCTTGTGAAGAATCTATAGATGTATTTTCTTCTTGTTTTGTTTCTTCTGTCGTGTTATTGGAATTTTCATTATTATTTGAATTACTGTTAGTTGAATTATTTGTTGACGATTCTTCTTTTTTTGATGATTGTTGTTTTGTGTCTGATGTTTCTTCGTTTTGCTTTGTTTTATTTTGTTCATCAACTTGATCTTGTAATTGATTAATTTTATTTTCTTGATCTTGATTGTTTCGATAGACAAAATAGGCACCTGCAGCCCCACTACCAATTAATAATAAAATAAGTAAGATCATAAAGAATGTTGTTATTTTAGATCGACCTTCTTTTTGTTTTTTTACTTTGGTTTTTATTTTTCTTTTTGTTACTTTCTTTGTTTTATTTTTTTTTCTTTTTTTATTATTTGAATAATCAGAGCTTTCATCATCATTATCAAAAGTTTCTATATCATCGTTATTTATATTACTATTTTCTATTTCCTCATCATCGTTAAATTGAAATCTTTTATTTTGATCATCATCGAATTGGAATTTTTCATTTTGTTCATCGTTAAATTCAAATTTTTCTGCCATACTTTTCACCTCGATATTATTTTATACACCAATATGAATTGAATTTGAACTTTTTTTGTGAATTTATCGAAAAAAATTGACATAACAGAATATTTTTGTTTTCATAATGAGAGGAAGTGAGGAAAAAGAATGGATAATTTGGAATATTTAAAAGAAGTTGAAAAGAGTATACAAAAGAAATATAAAAAGAAGTTATGGAGACCTTTTTGTAAGGCAATTAATCAATATGAACTTGTAGAACCAGGAGATAAGATTGCTGTATGTATATCTGGTGGAAAAGATTCTATGTTGATGGCAAAGCTTTTTCAAGAATTAAAAAGGCATAATAAGTTTGAATTTGAACTTGTTTTTTTAGTAATGGATCCTGGCTATAATGAAACAAATAGACAAATGATTATTGATAATTCAAAAAAATTGAATATTCCTGTTCAAATCTTTGATTCACAAATTTTTGATTCAGTTTTTCATATTGAAAAATCACCTTGTTATTTATGTGCTCGTATGAGAAGAGGGCATCTTTATGCTAAGGCTAAAGAATTAGGATGTAATAAGATTGCTTTAGGGCATCATTATGATGATGTCATTGAAACAATTTTAATGGGAATGCTTTATGGAGCACAAATTCAAACTATGATGCCTAAGCTTCATAGTTTGAATTTTGAAGGAATGGAATTAATAAGACCAATGTATCTTATTCGAGAAGATGATATTAAAGCTTGGCGCGATGAACATGAACTTATTTTCTTACAATGTGCATGTAAATTCACAGAGGAAAATCAAGATGTTCATGATGAAGAAAATGCATCAAAACGTTTAGAAATTAAACAGTTGATAAAGGATTTAAAAAAGGTAAATCCTTTTGTAGAAGGAAATATTTTTAAAAGTGTTGAAAATGTGAATTTAAAAACGATTATTGCTTATAAAGATGAAGAAGGTAAACATTCATTTTTAGAAGATTACAAAAAGTCCTAAGGGACTTTTTTGTAAATAAAAAAGATATTTCCATATCTTTTTAAATAATATATTCAATTTGATAACCGCGTAATTGAGCAAGATCTTCTAATGTATAAGATTCTAAATAATCAGTAATAACTTTATTTAAACCTTTATAAAAAGGAAGTGTTAAACATTCACTGTAACGAGGACATTGATTAGGTTCGGTCTCTAAACAAGCAACACAAGAAATAGGACCTTCAACAGCTACTAGAATATCTTTTGCTGTATACTTATCCATTTCTCTTGTAAGAGAGTAACCTCCTTGAGCACCTCTGGCACTTTTGATGAGACCAGCACGAATAAGTGGTGTTGCAATTTGTTCCAAATATTTAATGGATATTTCTTGTCTTTTAGCAACGTCTTTTAAAGAAATATTTCCTTGTTCTTTATTTTGTGCTAAATCAATCATCAATCTTAAAGCATAACGTCCTTTTGTAGATATTTTCATACAATCACCTCTTATCTATTATAGCATCTTTTTTAGATAAAACCTAGAGAAATTCTATGAATTGAATAAAAGAAAAAAGGCTCGAAAGCCTTATTCTTGTTCAATGAATGTATTATAAATAGCACGAATTGCTTCGTTGAAGTGAATATTTTTAACACCAACGATAATATTCAATTCCGATGAACCTTGATCAATCATTTTTACATTGATTTTTTTATTTGCAAGAGCAGTAAAGACTTTTGCGGCAACTCCACGTCCATCTTTCATACCACGACCAACAATAGCAATCAATGCTAAATCAGATTCAAGTTCAATTGAATCAGGTTCAACAGCACGATGTAAGTTTGCAAGAATTTCTTGTTCGTGTTCAATGAATGAATTTAATTCAACAATAACATTCATGGTATCAATACCAGAAGGTGTATGTTCATAAGACAAACCAGCTTCTTCGATAACTTGTAAAACTTTTCTTCCAAAACCAATTTCATCATTCATCATGTCTTTTTCAATCATGATTGTCGCAAAACCTTGCTTACCAGAAATACCTGTAATAATATGATTTGGTTTATGCACGGTACTTTCAACAATCAAAGTACCAGCATCTTCAGGCTTATTTGTGTTTTTGATTACGATAGGAATTCCTTGTGAACGAATAGGAAAAACAGCATTCTCATGTAAAACGCTTGCTCCCATATAAGAAAGTTCACGTAATTCTTTATAAGTAATTGTACCAATAACTTCTGGGTTTTTTACGATACGTGGATCCGCTACTAAGAATCCTGAAACATCCGTCCAGTTTTCATAAAGTTTTACTTGTCCACATTTAGCAACGATAGAACCTGTTACATCGCTTCCTCCACGAGAGAAAGTTCTGATTTTTGTAGGATCTTCACTGCAACAACCATAGAAACCTGGAATAACACAGTTTTCTACTTCATTTAATTTTTTAGATAAAATAGGATCTGTTTTTTTATCATCATAATTACCATGTTCATCAATAAAGATACATGTTGCTGGATCAACAAATTCAAATCCTAAATAATTTGCAAGTAAAATACCATTTAAATATTCCCCACGACTTGCGGCATATTCTTCACTGATTTGATCTTGGAAATTTTTCTTAATAATTTCAAATTCTGCAGTAAGATCGACAGATAAATTAAGTTCATCAATAATACTTTGATAACGATCTTTGATTGTATCAAAAGTACATTCAAATTCTTGTTCACTTTCTGCGTTATATGCTTTATATAATAAATCAGTAACTTTAATATCATCTTTAAAACGTTTACCAGGCGCTGAAGGTACTACAAAACGACGATCTGGATCACTTTTGATAATGTCACCAACTTTTTTAAATTGATGGGCATCTGCAAGAGACGAACCACCAAATTTGACGATTTTCACCATAATAATTCTCCCCTCATATTAATGATATTAAAATATCACTTTTTTCAAGTATATTCAATCTTTTTTCTAATTGAAAAAAGAAAACAATAAAAATATAATAATATTATATAGAAAAGAGGTTGACATTATGAGAGAAAATATGACATTTCTTACAAATTATTATCAAATAAGAGAAATGACAATTGATCGTATGAAAGAAATCATTGATCAAAATAAAAAGGCAAAGGAAGGAGGAACCGTCTTTTTTGGTGATTCTATTACTCAGTTTATGGATATAGAAAAATATTTTCCAGAAATAAAGAATAAATATAATTGTGGTATTGGCGGAATTACTTCAACAATGTTACTTCATTTTATAGATGAAGGTGTTTTAAAATTTAAACCGAGACAACTTGTTTATATGATAGGTACTAACGATTTAGGAAAAACAGTGATGCAATCACCTAAAGATATTGCTATTAATGTTAAAGAACTGGTAGAAACAGTCCATTATAACTTACCTGAATGTGAGATTTATGTTGTTAGTCCATTGCCATGTCTTCCTATGCATGATTATAAACATACACCAGGGGTTTTAAGAAGTAATGATCTTTTAAAAATGATTTATAAAGAATTTAAAAAGACAATTCCTTATGAATATGTAACCTTTATTAATGCTTATCCAACGTTATGTAATAAAAAAGGAGAACCGATTGAAGCCTATTTTGAAGATGGACTTCATATCAATCATGAAGGATATCTTCGTTATACAAATTGTTTAAAAGAATATATTTTATAATAAAAAGGAAATGGAAATATAAAAAACAAGGAATTATTTTTGTAACTCCTTGTTTTTTTCTCTTTCTAACATATCTTGATAAGAATAGATACAACCACAATAATTTTGTCTATAAAGATTATATAATGCGGCGAACTTAACGGATTTTAAATACCCATTGTTCTTTTTAAAATCACTGAAAAGAAATTGTGTTTTTTCTTGATTAAAGCTTGCTCCAATTTCATTGATCCATTGGCTGTTTTTGTGTGGAGAAACACTTAAAACAGTTGTCCAATAATCAAAGTGATGTAAACAAGCATAATCATAAGCATCTTTCATTCTCTTTGAATAACAAAGATAACAACGTTTTCCACCTTCAGGTTCCTCTTTATATTGAGAAATATCTTTCAAATATTCTTTAGGTTGATATTCTTTTTCGATAACTTGAATATTTTGATTAAAATCTTGATTAAAGCGTTGAATAAAATCTTCTAATTCATGAAATCGACGAAAATACTCGGTATCTGGATAAATGTTTGAATTAGAGTAATAAATAGTTATATCGAAAAATTCAGATATTTCTTTTAAAACGTTTCCGCTACATGGTCCACAACAAACATGAAGTAGGAGGGAAGGTTTTGTACCTTTTATTTTTTCTAGTTCTTCTTTGAATTTTAAGTCGTAATTGATTTTCATTATAAAATCATCATACTATCGCCGAAGCTAAAGAAACGATATTTTTCTTTGACAGCTTCTTTATAAGCTTTGAAAATAAGTTCTTTTGAAGCAAAGGCACTAATTAACATGAGTAATGTTGATTTAGGTAAATGGAAGTTTGTAATTAAACAATCAATAGCTTCAAATTTATATCCAGGGTAAATAAAGATATCTGTATTTTCACTTGTTGCTTTAAATTTACCATATTTTTTCATATTAGCTTCTAAAGTACGTGTTGAGGTAGTTCCTACCGCAATAATTCTTTGACCATTAGCTTTAGCTTTATTTAGTTTATCAGCGACTTCTTCACTGATTATATAGAATTCACTATGCATGTGATGATCTAAAACATTTTCTTCTTTAACAGGTCTAAATGTTCCAAGGCCAACATGTAAACATACATCAAGAATTTCAATACCCTTATCTTTTATTTTTTGATTGATTTCTTCTGTAAAATGTAAACCTGCTGTAGGAGCTGCAGCACTTCCTTCAATTTTAGCGTAAACTGTTTGATATCTATTTTTATCTTCAAGTTTTTCTTTAATATAAGGAGGTAAAGGCATTGTTCCTAACTGATCTAAGATTTCATAGAAGATACCATCATACATCATTTCAAAAACACGAATACCTTCGTCTTTGATTTCAATACATTTTGCTTTTAATAAACCTTCACCAAAAGTAATGACTGTATTCATTTTTACAATACGTGCATTACCGCATAAACATTCCCAAGTATCTTTCTTTAATTCTTTTAATAAAAGAACTTCAACATGTCCATTTGTTTCTTCTTTAATTCCAAATAAACGAGCAGGAATAACTTTTGTATTATTTCTTACTAAAACATCACCTGGTTTTAAATAATCAAGAATATCATAAAAATGTCTGTGTTCAATATTTCCGTTTTCTCTATTTACTACCATTAATCTAGAAGTATCTCTTTTTTCAACAGGATGTTGAGCAATGAGTTCTTCAGGTAGTTCAAAATCAAATTCACTTAGTTTCATTTAAAAAGCCCTCTTATAAACATCTCTACCATATTTATCCAAAAATTCTTCTTTAAAATCTAATAAACGATCTTCTTGAATTGCTTTACGAATATCTTCTGAAAGTTGTAATAAGAATCTTACATTGTGAATCGATAACAATGTTTTCCCAAATAATTCATCTGATTTATGAAGATGTCTCAAATAAGCTCTTGTATAATTTCTACAAGTATAACAATCGCATTCGGAATCAATAGGAGTAAAATCTTCTTTGAACTTTTCATTATTAATATTCATACGTCCATGATGTGTCATTAAAGCACCATGTCTAGCAACACGCGTTGGTAAAACACAATCATACATATCAATTCCACGAATAGCAGCTTCAATTAAATCAATTGGATTACCAACCCCCATTAAATAACGTGGTTTATCTTCAGGTAACCATTGAATTGCGTCTTCTACCATTTTATACATGACATCTTTTGGTTCACCAACACTTGTTCCACCAATTGAATATCCAGGGAAATCCATCTCTACAAGTGCTTTTGCACATTTTTCTCTTAAATCAGGATATTCTCCACCTTGAACAATTCCAAATAACGCTTGTTTTTCATTATGATGCGCTTCTTTACCTCTTTTTGCCCAACGAATTGTTCTTTCAACACTATGTTTCATATAATCATAAGTTGCAGGATAAGGAGCACATTCATCTAAAGACATAATCATATCGGCTCCTAATTTATTTTGAATATCGATAGCTTTTTCTGGAGATAAGAACAATGATTTACCATCAATAATACTTTTAAAATAAACGCCTTCTTCTTTGATTTTTCTTGTTTTTCCTAAAGAAAAAACTTGAAATCCTCCGCTATCTGTAAGCATAGGACCATCGTAGTTCATAAACTTATGAAGACCACCAGCCTTAGCGACAATATCTTCTCCAGGTCTTAACCATAAGTGATATGTATTAGAAAGGATAACTTGTGAACCCATTTCTTTTAACATTTCAGGGGCAATCCCTTTTACTGTTGCAAGTGTACCTACAGGCATAAACATAGGTGTTTCTACATCTCCATGAGGAGTATGTAAAATCCCATATCGAGCACCACTTTGTTTACAAACATGTTTTAATTCATACCAAAAATCTTTCATTTTTCCACCTCTTTTTGCTTATTCATTATACATGAAAGTATTTATAAATAAAATAGAAAAAGAGCTAAAAGCTCTTAATCAAATGTAACATATTCATTTTCTAAAGGTTTAGCACCTTCTAAATGATCAACATGTAAAATAGGAATATTACTTTGAATAGATTCATCATATTCTAAACTAATGGTTCCATCAACGACTAACCATTCATCTTTAATTAAATCTTTAGCGTATTTACTAATACATACTAAACCTAAAAGTTGCATATCATCGCTACAACATACCATAGCTTGTCTACCTAAAACAAAACCATTTTCAATTAATTTGTCACGACCAATAACTTTACCTTTGATCTTAATTGTTTTATCTTCATAGATTTGAGGATTTTCCATAATATGCATACAGAAAATACCATAATCCATATCATTTACTTCAATATAATCATCATTTAAGTTATAAGGTAAATCATTAACAGTTAAATCTTCAATTTGTCTATTTTTATTTTCATAAACAATTTGACACATTGGATTTAGAGATTTAATACTTCCTCGAATAGGGTATTTCTTAGTATTTTCATCACAACGATTCACAATAACTAAATCACTACCTGTTATATGATAAACAAATTGACCACGCATATTATTGTAATAAAGATCAAATGTTTCAGCAGAAATCGTTGTTAGGATTTGAACAACTTGCCATTGATCAATACAAATTTCATCAATGAATTTTGTATTATCCCACATACCATTATATTCAATCATAACTTGTGTTGGTTGATATTTTTGATGTAGATGAAGGAGTGTTTCGTAATTTAAATCTTCTTCATTTTCAATAAATTCAACAGAAGCATTTTCTTTTTTTAAAGCTGGAATATCGAAAGTCACTTCACCTTCTTCACAGGCAATGATCAAAGTTTTTTCATCTTCACCAAAACCTTGTTCAAGAAGAGTATCTTGAATAAATGAAGATTTTCCACTTTCTAAAAATCCAGTAAATAAATAAACTCTTGTTTTATTCATGCGCTTATCCTAAAAATAACTCCTTAATTGTATTTTCATCTAAGTCTTTACCGATTACACAAACTTGACCTGTATAAATAGGTTCACCTAAACGAATTTCAAATTCACCTGGTACTAAATCAAAATACCACCAATCTTCATTTCCACTATCTACAAAACCTTTAGCTCTTAAAACATTATTATCATTACATAATTTATTTAAGATATCACTTAATTCAACTTCATTATATTTTTTAACTGTATCAAATCCAATACTATTGAAAACTTCATCTGCATGGTGGTGATGATGTCCACAGCCACATTCATGATCGTGTTCATGATGATCATGTCCACAGCCACATTCATGATCATGTTCATGATGATCGTGGCCGCAACATTCATGGTCATGACTGTGTTCGTGATGATTGTGTCCACAGCCACATTCATGGTCATGATCGTGTTCATGATGATTGTGTCCACAACATTCATGGTCATGTTCATGTAATAATTCTTCTTGAATGTTCACTTCACAAGCATTAATGATATCTAAACCATTTAACTTATCCCAAGCAGTTGTAATGATTGGTGAATGATCGTTTAATCCTTTTAAGATATCTAAGCATTCTTTTAATTGGAATTCAGTTAAGTCTTGGCTACGACTTAAAACAATTAATGATGCATGTTCAACTTGGTTATTATAGAATTCACCAAAGTTTTTAGTATACATACGACATTTTTTAGCATCAACAACAGTAATAAAATTATCTAATTCCATTTCATCACTATTGATTGTAGAAACAGCTTTAATAACATCAGATAATTTACCAACTCCAGAAGGTTCGATAATAACACGATCAGGATGATACGTATCTAAGACTTCTTTTAATGATGTTTCGAAATCTCCTACTAAACTACAACAAATACATCCAGAGTTCATTTCATTGATTGTGACACCAGAATCTTTTAAGAATGTTCCATCAATTCCAATTTCTCCAAATTCATTTTCTATTAATACGATTTTTTCATTTTGATATGCTTCAGCAATTAATTTTTTAATTAATGTTGTTTTTCCAGCACCTAAAAAGCCAGAAATAATATCTATTTTACTCATATATTTCACCTCCGCTAGATTATAACACTCATAAATCATTTCATCAAATGATAATACCTATGTTATAATAAATGATAAGTAAAGGGTGATAAAATGAAATGTCCAATGATTAAAAAATGTGGAGGATGCTTTTATCCACAAGATCAATATCAAGAAGAATTAAAAGAAAAGACATTATTTATAGAAAAAGAAATAAAGAAAGCAAAATTAAAAATAGAAGTAAAACCAACAGTAGCTTCACCATTAGAAAATGGTTATAGAAATAAAGCAATTGTGGCTTTTAATCAAAAATATGAATATGGATTGTATGAAGAACATAGTCAAGATATTATTCCTTATAAACATTGTTTATTACATGAAGATATTATGGATGAAATCTTACAATATATACAAAGCTATTTAAGAAAATATCGAGTTTCTATCTATGATCGTAAAAGACATAAAGGATTATTAAGACATGTTTTGATTCGTCGAGCAGTTAAAACAGATCAAACAATGGTAGTTTTAGTATGTAATGAAAATATGTGGCGTGGCTCTAAACAATTTTGTAGCCAATTAGTAAAAAAATTTCCAAGCATTAAAACAATTGTATTGAATGTCAATACACGTAAAACACCAATTGTTTTAGGAAATGAAGATAAGGTTCTTTATGGAAAAGGCTTTATTGTTGATGAATTATGTGGCTTGAAGTTTAAAATTTCTCCACAATCTTTTTATCAAATAAATCATGATCAATGTGTGAACCTTTATACCAAAGCAATATCCTTATTAAATATTAAAGTAAATGAAACAGCAATTGATGCTTATTGTGGTATTGGAACAATTGGAATGATTCTATCACAAAAAGTAAAACAGGTTATTGGAGTAGAAAGCAATAGAGATGCGATTAAAGATGCGAAAAATAACGCACGAATGAATCAACTTTCTAATATTCAATTTATATGTGATGATGCCACAGAATTTATGAAAAAACTTGCGCAAGAGAGGCATAAAGTAGACGTTGTTATTATGGATCCACCAAGAAGTGGTTCAACCAAACAATTTATGGATTCTGTAAAAATATTGAATCCTAAACAAGTTGTTTATATTTCATGTGATCCAACAACACAAATAAGAAATATTCAATACTTTAAAAAGATAGGTTATCATACAAATACAATGTATCTTTATGATATGTTCCCCCACACTCGCCATGTAGAGAGCGTGGTTGCACTACATCGGGTCGATATGTAAGAATCCTTGATTTTAGGCACTTTGAGAGGCAAATGTTGTTTTCACAGAGTGACCGGAAAACCTACAAAAAAGCTTGACCACAACAGTTTACAAGTGAATTATATAAAGAAATAACAGAAGAAATGAAACGAAGCTATTCAAAAAAAGCATGTCCATGGGACAATGCATGTATAGAATCGTTTCATTCATTAATAAAGAGGGAGTGATTAAACCAGTACAAAATCCAAAATTATGATGATGCATATAAGCTGATATTTGAATATATAGAGACATTTTATAATACAGTGAGAACGCATAGTCACTGTAATTATCAAAGTCCAAATCAGTATGAAAGAAGTTATGCAAAAAAACAGTTAAGCTAGATGAAATATTTCAGTTTAACGGGTATTTTTTCTTGACATAGTATCATGTTGTTTTTTCGCTGGACTTCATCAGGCATTGCCGGAGGACGTGAGAAACAAGCTTGTGATAAAGGTTGTAGAGACTAAAACTCGTGCAATGATAGATAAATGTCTGGAACTCACTGCTTATGATGCACAGTATCGAATTCCTTGGATTGTGTTTAACGGAGATCAAGTGCAGGGATTTGACGAGATCATTGCAGAAGCAGTGAGTAAAGGAATACAGGTAGGCTGATCAAATCCATGCTTTGAGATATGGATGTATGCTTATTTTGGCTCGATGCCGGCAATCTAAGATTCGTGGACTTGCTGCTCTGAATTTGGACGAGTATATGAAAATAAAACCGGGCAGAAGTATTCTAAGGCTGATGAGCAGATGTATGGAAAACTCTGTAAAGCTGGTGATGAGGAAAAAGCAATTCATATAGCACAGCAAAAACTGGAGCAGTGTAAACGAGAAGGTAAAACAAAGCCATCAGAGATGTGTCCGTGTACCACGGTGCATGAATTGATGGAAGAGATTAAGGAAAAAGTAAGATAGTATTTTAATAAACAAATTGAGAAATGGTTCGGAGGTGCACATATGTTACAAGGAGATGAGATTCCTAAAATATTTATTTCATATGCTTGGGAAAGTAGTGATTTAGTACTTGAATTAGCACAAAGATTAGTGTCACATGGAGTAGATGTTGTTTTGGATAAATGGGATTTAAAAGAAGGACAGGATAAATATGCGTTTATGGAGAGATGTGTAAATGATTCTGAAATTACTAAGGTTCTTATTATCTGTGATAAAGCATATGCTCAAAAAGCTAATGAGCGTACTGGTGGGGTAGGAGATGAAACTGTTATTATTTCTAGTGAGATATATGGAAATACGAAACAGGAAAAGTTTATTCCAATTATTGCTGAAAGAGATGAGGAAGGACAACCTTATGTCCCTACATATATCAAAACAAGAATATACATTGATTTATCGAACCAAGAAACATATGAGGTTGAATATGAAAAACTTCTTAGAAATATTTATGAGAAGCTACAGTTTGTTAAACCTAAATTAGGTAAAAGACCTGAGTGGATAGATGATGCAAAGACAGATTTTTTCCGATAAAGGATTTGATACGTCAAATTCGTGGAAGTAATACTGATGCTAAGCGCAGAAGTTGTATATCTAGGTTTCAAACAGAGTATATTGCTACCTTGAAGTCATATTATGAAAAAGGGGCGAATTCAGAACGACAATATGAATTGTTTCTGAATACAAAGATTATAAGGGATATATTTTTAGATTTCGTAGAAGTTATTTCTGAAACAGAGTGCAACTATGCAGAAGTATTAGCAGACTATTTTGAAACGATGTATAACCAATTAACTTGTATTAAAACATTTGAACCTAAAGCGGGTTCTGCTTCGGATGATGATTTGGATGTGTTTAGAAATCTTATGTGGGAGTTATTTATTTGTGTGATAGTTTTTATGCGTCATACAAAAGATTACTCAGCTATAAATACAATGTTAACACACACATATTTTTTGGAGACTACCATATTTGGAGGGGCTATTAAGCAGAACAATTATACTGCATTTAGACATCATAGTCGTGTAGTTGAAGAACGATATAAACCAAGCACAGATATGAAAAATAAATTTACACTTATGGGAGATACAATATGTAACCAAAGAGAAAAATTGCCAATTTTTACAAGTGAAGCTATAGCTGAAGCGGATTTGTTTTTGTATCAAGTATGTAATGCATATGAACTTGCTGAAGGTGAAAATAGTTGGTGTGAATCATACTGGTTTCCTACATGTTATGTATATGCTAAAAACGCTCCGATAGAATGGATGAAAATGAAATCTAGACAGTATTGTCAGAAAATGATGGTATTGTTTGGGGTAAGTAGTCTTGAAGAATTAAAGAGTGTTGTTGGAAAATGCGTATATAACAGAGAGATGAAATATTCCGGAAGCTGGGATGCTGCTCCAGCAATATTAAGCTATGTAAAAGTAGAAGAAATAGGTACATTGAATTAAGTTGTTATAGATAAAGAATAGCAGCATACAAAAGTGAAAGGTGGAGATTACGATAGAAAAAATAGGATATGATTTAGTGCTTGCTGTTGTCTCTGCAATTTTAGGAGCACTATTTGGAGTTCTGATTCCTAATTTGTTAAAAGATGAGAAGAAAACAACTGACATTCAAGTTGATAAACAACTTGTTTTTTCGCAAATCCATATTGAGCAAAAACAATACATAATTAATAATTCGGGAAATCAATGTGTAAATTCGTAAGCGCCAAATAAAATAGTGGATAAAAATATAGAACGTAAGCGTCAAATAAATAAGCAATTATAAATAATTGATGAATTCAGTACAATAAGGATGCACTTGATAAGGAGGTGCATCTTTTATGATAATTAGAGGAAAAGAAAAATGGAAGGAAGTTATCGAAGCACAGAAACAAAGTGGTTTGACAATTAAAAAGTATTGTAACGACAATCATATTTGTATTTCCAGCTTCTATAAACAAAAGGCTTTGATTCTTGAAGAAGAAAATACTTTTCTTCCTGCCATCATTGATAAGAGTAATGATGTTATTGATTTTGATATTGATCATCACCCTATTTCCTATTCTAAACAAAATCTCAAGATTTTATTGGAGAACCTGCTATGATCATTAATACCGATGAAATCAAAAATATCTATGTTACCAAACAGTTTTGCGACATGAGAAAACAGATTGATGGTCTTGCTTTGATCGTTATATCTCAGTTCAACATGAATGTCTTGGATCATAGCCTGTTTATTTTTACCAATGCTTCACGTAATAGAATCAAGATGCTTTATTATGAAGCCAATGGCTTCTGGCTTTTTACAAGAAGACTTGAAAATGGAAAGTTCAAGTTTAAAAGGCATGAGGAATCAGACAGTTGGAAGCTGAACTTGGAGCAAAAAATACAGTCATAGAAAGTCTGAAACTGAATCAACAGTATTAAAAATAGAACCAGAACTACAGATAAAAGTTACATCACATTCAAGAAAGAAATCAAAGAAAAGAGGGATTGAAGATCTTCCAGAAACAGTTGTTGAACATGATTTGGAAGATAAAACAGATCCTCAAACAGGAAAGCCATTAAGGTTGATTGGAACGAATGAAAGAAAGGAACTTGTCCATCATAAAGAATATTATGAAGTCATAAAACATATTCAATATGTTTACAGTGGGGAATATGATGAAGAAATTGAAACAACGCCAATGTACAAAGGTGATATGCCTAAAGCAGTCATAACAAAAAGCTTTGCTTCACTATCATTGCTTGCATCGATACTTGATAAAAAATACAATCTTTCTTTGCCATTATACAGACAGGAAAAGCACTTGAACGCACAGGGATTATATTATCGAGACAGACAATGTCCAACTGGATCATGAAACTCTATGATCTATATTTTCAAGAGTTTGTTGAGTACATGCATAATCAGCTTCTAAAATGTGAATATATCAATGCAGATGAAACAAAGCTGGAAGTATTGGAACTGAAAAAGAGTGAAGATGATGTTCTATCAGTTCGAAAACGACAGAAAATATGATAGAGCCAGTGATTATCTTGAAGGCTTTAATGGAGTCATTCAAAGTGATGGCTACCAGGCCTATGCAAATATAGAAGATGTAAAAAACATGGGATGTTTTGCTCATCTTAGAAGAAAACTGGTAGAAGTAATGGATGTTGCACCAAAAGGAATAGTAATAAAAGAAACCCAAACATATAAAATGTATCAGTTGATCAATAAACTGTTTTATCTTGAGAAGGTATACGATAAAAAATACAAAAAGGATTATGATCGTATAACCAAAGAAAGAAAAATAAAATCACTTCCAGTACTTGAAGAAAGCATGCCATGGTCAGAAGAATTACCAAAAAATCTATACAAAAACAAAAAGGCATAGAAATATGTTCTTTTTGAGCAGGTAAATTGTCAAATTAAGTGCAACACCTAATGTGAGTTTATGACTTCGTTAGGTGTTTTATAATTTATACACTTTCTTGGTCTGTTGTTAAGTAAATCTATGTTATATTGTAATTCTTCTTCGTCAACGTTTGATAAATCCATTCCTTTTGGATAAAACTCTCTAAGTAAGCCATTTGTATTTTCGTTCGTACCTTTTTGCCATGCACAATACGGATCACAAAAATATGTTTTACAATTTAATTCTTTCTCAATTTGCTCATATCCAGAAAACTCTTTTCCTCTATCAAAGGTAATAGTTTTTACTAATTCATTAGGAAAGCCACTTAATGCTTCTATTATCGCAGGTGTTACAACGGCTGCTGTTCTATTTTTAACTTTGATTGCGATATAAAATCTTGATTTCCTTTCTGCTAACGTTACGAAGCAATAACTAGATTTTCTTTTATGATCAACTCTTCCAAATTCTACAGTATCACCTTCCCAATGCCCTAATTCAGTACGTTTATATACGCTTTTATCACGCTTTTTTATAGATCTTCCACCATCGTTGAATTTTCCTCTTGTTTCGGCCGGCCTTTTGAACTTACCTTTTCGACGCAATCAATTCATTGTAATACTTCCTAATCGTTTTTGCCTAATCATACGATAAATTGTTGAAGTTGATGGTATATCAAGGTCACTACACTTTCTGTGATATATTTCATCTGGAGACCAATGTTCTTCAATCCTATTCTTTACATATGAAATAGCCTCATTGGATATAATCTGATGACGTCCGCATTTATGTTTTTTCTCTATACACTTATTTTGAGCTGTAGATGCCGTATATCTCGTTATACGATAACCACTACCAGTTTTATAACTGTTTCGTTTGAGCTCTCTAGAAATTGTACTTGGATTTCTATCTAACTGATGTGCAATTTCTCTAATGGAAAGCCCACTTAATTTTAATTGTGCTATTATAATTCTTTCATTTATGTTAAGGTGTTTATAGTTCATGATATTCTCCTTTAAAAATGTTTGTTTAGCCACTCACATTTTACCACGAGAGTTCATGGACTTTTTATTTTTTTCTTACATGTTGCACTTATTATGATAAATTATCTGCAATAATAAAACAAACAGGACATTTTCTTCATTATGAAGGCTTCCTGTTTGTTTTTATTCTATGCTTATAAATTGACGCTTACCATTGTTTTTTCTTGATGTCGTTATTGATACTCTGAACATTCATAATCTCACCATCCTCGTATAGTAAAATTAGATACTCAAATTACTATATATAGTCTTTTGAGTACCTAAAGATACTTGATATAGTAATTTTAGTTCTCTAAAACTACTATAATTATCAATGATGATTTATTATATTTCTAGCCACTATTTTATTTGGCGCTTACTATTTACACCTTAATTTTACTAGAAAAGGAGTATGCATAATATAATTGATTAACCTAATCGGAATGATTGGTCAGCTACGCCATAATAATCATCTATTCCAAAGTGTGTCTTTTTAATTTGAATTCATTTTCTATCCCAATTCAACACTCTTATAATATTATCACCTAATATTTTTTGTTGTATTTCTGCATTATTAGTTGCTTTTTTTACTAAATCTACCGACAAACTAAAATCTCCCCATGGTGCATCTGTACCCATCAAAATTTTATCTGGATCAATTTCTTTTAGTGCTTTTTTCAATGTACTTAATTGAACACTTGCTGTATCAATATATACATTCTTTCTGCGTTTAGCTACTCTAATAGCTGCATCAATAGCATCTGGTTCTCCAATATGTGCCATAATTAATGTAACATTTGGAAATGTCTCTGCCATTTCGTCAAATTTACCAGGCATATTAAACATATCAGATTGACCATGGACAAGTACTGGTTTATTATACTTTTCGCAAATCTTGAACAGAGGATCAACAATTTCATGTCTATCTAAAGCAAATCCATGTCTAGTAGGATTGAGCTTTAATCCATATAAATTTAAATCTCTAAAGCAACGTTCTAATTCTTCTTCAGCCTCCCACTCCCACGGATTAACAACAGCATATCCTATGATTCTATCAGGATACTTCTTTTGCATTTCAGCAACATAATCATTATTAATTGTTTCTACTTGAGAAGTAACAACACATGCATCTACACCTGCTTTATCTAGCCATTCAATCATTTCTTCAGCAGTAAAGTTAATACCTTTTCTTTTGCCGATATGATTATGAGAATCAATAATCATAATGAGTTCCCTCCGTTCAATAGATTCATTAAATTCAAGCTATAAATGTTATTCAATTCGTTTTCATCTTTAACTATAGATTCAATTTTTTTCATTTCTAGTTCCATATCTCCCGTAGGAGTATCCGACCCAAAAATGATTTGATTTGTTAAATTTTTTTTCACAATATTTTGTATTCTAATTCCAAACATTGAAGATGTTTCAATATAAATATTTTTATATTTCTTAGCAACATTGATAGCTGAGGTTGTTTCATACATCTGACCTCCATGTGCCATAATCAAATTAACCTTTGGAAAAGTCATAGCCATTTCAGCAAACATATTTGGACTAGAATATACATTTGCACCGCCAAAGATCAGGATAGGTTTATTATGTTTTTCACATATTTTAAATAAAGGATCTAACAGACTGTGGTCATCTAATGCATAAGCATGTTTAACAGGATGAAGTTTTAATCCATGGATTTCATCAGTTGAAAATGCTTTTTCTAGTTCCTCTTCCGATGTCGTAGACCAAGGATTAATTGTAACAAAGCCAAAAAGTCTATCGGGATATCGTTTTACTGATTCAATAACATATTCATTATCTATCTGTTCGGAAAAGGAAAATACGACGGCTTTATCAATTCCTGCTTCATCCATATTTTTAATAAAATCATCTACACTAACACTTATTCCCTTTTTTTTACCGATATGATTATGTGCATCTATTTTCATTGTCTACATCTCCATTCTCCAGGCAACTACCTGATTAAAGAAAATCATTTCTGCTAAATCTTTGATATCTGATAAAATATTAATTTTTATTTTATTATCATAAACTTCTACTTTAGTTTCATCTGCTGGGGTTAAAATGATTTGTTTTGTTACGTGTGCTTCACTCATAATCTCATTATACTTATCTTCTGTATCATCTACTCCAATTAAACATAATAGTTTATTAGGGATTTCAACTAAATGTTCACCATGTAAATATTCATTCTTTGAATAACAAGCTGTCATTAATTCTATTCCTTCTCTTAACAAGAGTGTAGAATTTATTGCATTAAACTTGCTTTTACTATCATAAATAAAGTCAACACAAGCAATGTTTTCAAATAGAGTTAATATAGAAGATTTATGTTTTAATAGTTCTTCATCATAATTATTAAGTTTAGTGAGTAATTCATCATCTGTCTTTAATGAATAACAACATTCATCAAATAAATACTCCAGTAAATACTTAATAACAATCAAAGTATTCAAATAACTATTATGTGAAATATAGAATTCCTTGCTAGCATTCAATAAAATGCTATTCTTATAGTTAGTATATAAATAACCATTCAGATTATTAGTAATAGTAATGAGTTCAAAAGTACAATTTCTACTCTTTAATTCCTCAATAGTATCAACAATTTCTTTTGAATTACCGGATTGTGAAATGATTACTAGTAAAGTATGATCATCTACTAAATGCATATATTTATTCTTAAATTCTGCTGCTTCTATTGAGAGAGTTAAAATGTTGCAGTGTTCTAATTGAGCTAATGCATATTGACTTGCATATAGAGAACTACCCATTCCAATCAAGAATAACTTAGTTATTTTTTTTGTCTTAATACTCTCTTTTATACTCTTAAAAGAATTAAAACCATATCCATCGCAATATTGGATACATTTTTCAATATCATTGTTTCTATTATTTAATTCGTTCACAAATTGTTTTTTATCATGATCGAATTTGATTTTTTTTTCTATATTCATATATTACCTCAAATGCTAATCATTTTCTAATTGTTCTTCTTTTAATAGTTGTCTTTCATAAGTTTTCGCAAATGGATACCAAACAAAACCAACAATAATAAATAATACTAACTGAGCTACAACCGCTCTCCAGTCACCACCTGTTGCCAGGTATGGATATAGTAAAGGTGGAGTTGTCCAAGGGACTGAGATATAAGGTGCTGTCATAAGTCCTAAACGAATAAGAACATAACCATACATCATACCAAATACTGTTGTACCAAATACATACGGTAAGAAAAAAGTTGGATTCATAACTACTGGTAAACCAAACACAACTGGTTCATTAATATTAAAGATACTTGGAATAAGAGACATTCTGCTGATTGATTTTAATCTCTTTGATTTAGAGAAGAGATAAATTAATACTAAAGGTAAAGTAATACCGTTTCCTGTAGGCATACCAAAGCAAAATACAAATGGTTCTGTTAACACATGAGTAGGTTTCATACCTGCAGCAACTTGTTCTACGTTTAATGCGATATTAGCTACTAAGAAAGCATACATTACACCTTGTACTGTCATAGAACCACCATGAATACCTACTGACCAGCATAACATCAAAATTAAACCAACTAATAATACTGCATACCATGTATCAGATAAAATTAAAATAGGACTTAAAATAGATTTTAAGAAACCATTTAAATCGAAACCAATAATAATTCTTAAAAACCAGAAGAATACAAATAACACAGTCATTGGTAAAATTGATGAGAAACTTGAGGCAATACCCGCAGGAACACCGGCTGGCATTTTGATACCGAGGTTGTGCTTATCACAAAAGTGCATAACTTCAGCTACAATAATTCCAATAACGAATGTAGTAAACATTCCAGAAGCACCAAATCCACCTACTGAAATACTATTAGTCTTTAAATCTAATGGTGCCACTGTTAATAAAAAGCAAACTGAACTTACAATACCTACAGTTGTTTTATCTAAACCATAAGTATCGGCTAATTCAGAGCCAATACCAAATGCTAAAAATAAACTAATGAAACCAAATGTCATATTTGATAATGTGTTTATTGCATCATTGTAAGGTGCCATCACTTTAGCTAGAGATGTGATTGGCAGATTAGTAAGAATCATAGGGAATGATCCTACAATCAATAATGGGATTAAGCGAATCAATGCATTTCTAATTGCAACCATGTATTTGTTGTTCCCAAACTTAATTAATGGTGGTGTAAGTTTACTATCAATAAAGTTAGTCATTTTATCAAGAAAATTATTCATTTGTTTCACTCCTCTTCTTAGGTAAACTATATTGTTATACTTTAACTATCTTGATTTTTTCATTTTCGAATGAGGACATATTAAAATCAGGATTAGAATCAGTAATAATATAATCAATATCATTATAATCAGCATATGAATAAAGTGTTTTTAATGAAAATTTAGAATGGTCAGTGACAACAAAAACTGTATTAGCTTGTCTAGCAATTGCTTGTTTTGTTAACCCCTCTTCTAAATGAGGGAGTGATATGCCATATTCAGTATCAATTCCTTCTGCACCCATGAAGGCTTTATCAAAATAGAACTTTCTTACAAAATCAATAGTAAGATCACCTATAAATCCTATAGACTTTTCTCTATACTTTCCTGGCAACATACATAAATCAATATTTTCAGCCATGAATAAAGCATTAACTACTAGAATAGAACTCGTCATCACTGTTACATTTTTGTTAGATTTAGCAAGTTCTTCAGCTATTTGAGCACATGTTGTTCCACAATCTATATAGACTACTTCTCCATCATTAATATATTCAATGGCTTTTTGAGCTATACGAATCTTTTCTGCTATCATCTTATCTTTTTTCAATATATAACTTTCTTCTGAGCCAACACTCTTATTTAAGTATACTGTTCCTTGTGATATCAATATAACGTCTTGATTTTCAAATTTTCTTAAATCTCTTCTTATAGTCATTACTGAGACATTAAATTTTTTCGCGAGTTCATCTAATGTCATAGATCCTTCTTTTAATAATTTTAGGATTTCAATTTTTCTTTCGCTAGCGTTCATTTATGTTCCTCCTTCAGTTATAGAATAGCACACAAAAATAACACATTCAATCATTTTTTTTGTTATTTTATGTTATTTTTAACGCATATGTGCTTATTTTCCTATAATAATTAAATAAATGTTAATTAATAACATATAATAACATTTACATTGTTATTATATCACATTAAAAAAAACAACCTCTTTAAGCAATGGTATTAAGTTAAAGAAAACTAATACCATCGGGTAATTAAGTTAAGGTGTCAGCTACAAAACAGCAGACACCTTTTCTATTATTACTAAACACATTTGAAAAAAAGCATGGTTTAAGACGCGCTTGAAAAGAACTATCACATAGCTCTAAAAAAATTATTGTTATCCTAAAACAACAGTGTATAATAAATCACATTAGGACGTTCTATAATTTAATGGCTTACATGATTGACCTTTTATATTACGTTCAAACGATCTTTCTGGTCTTCGAGGGACCAGAAATTTTTTTATTCTCAGAATAAGTTCTTTCATATTTATCTTCTTTCTGAGATAAAGTCTTATATTGGTGACTGCACTGCTGAAATTGGGTTTATAATCATATTCCAGTTCCAGCTTTTTATTTTTCTTCAAATCTATGTTTCTGATGATTGCTTTTGAAACATTGTACATTAGAAAGGCTGCATTTATTTCCTGCTGTATCAGCTTTTTAACTGGTACTAGTTAAATGGAAGAATTAAAGCATCCTATGGCATAATGTCATAAATTATTATCATTAGAAAGACGAGGTATTTAATTATGGCTAAACCAACATTTACAGATGAATTTAAATAGGGAGTTGTTCAGTATGTTCTCGATCATCCTAATGAATCTAAAGTTTCAGTTGCCAAACGTTTTGGTATTGCTGACAGCACTATTCATAAATGGATGAAAGATGCTGATAAAAATAACGGTACAGTTGTTTCTAGAGGTTCAGGTAATTTCTCAAGTGATGAAGCTAAGGAAATTGCTTGATTAAAAAAAGAACTTAAAGATACTCAGGATGCACTTGATGTCCTAAAAAAGGCTATTGGCATGTCTTAGAAAATAATTAAACAGGAACTGTATCATCAGGTAAAAATCAAAAAACATGATGATAAAACAGCTTCAATTTCCAGTATGCTTGAAAAATTAAAATTAAGCAAATCAGGCTATTATGCTTGTTTAAAAAGAGGTCCAAGCAAAACAAAAATAAGAAGAGAAAGAATTACCAAGGAAGTCAAGAGAATCCCTAAGGAATCATTTGAAATATATGGTTCACCTAAAATAACATCTGAATTGTTAAATCAGGGTGAAAAAGTAAGTCAGAGATTCATACATCAAATTATGAAAGAAAATAATTTAAAAGCTAAATATATAAAACCTTGGACGAAAACAACAATAAGTTTAGATTTCTCTTCTAAGCTTGAAAACCTATTAAATAGACATTTTAATCCATCAAAGCCAGATTGTGCCTGATGTACAGATATTACTTATATATGGACATAGGAAGATGATTTTGTATATTTGACAAGTGTAATGGATTTATTTTCAAGAAAGATCATTGCATGGGTATTGACAGAAATAATGGAAGCAGAAGAAGTGCTGCGATGCATAGAGATAGCAAAAAAAAGAAGAAATATAAAAAATCCATTAGTGATTCAAAGTAATTGCGGAGTACAATTCACATCAGCAAAATATGCAGAAATAACGGATAAAATGATCATGAGCTATTCACATAAAGGAACACCTTGGGACAATACATGTATTGAATCATTTCATGCACTGATTAAAAGAGAATGGTTGAACTTTTATAAAATCGAAAATTATAAACATGCATACAAATTAATTTTTGAATATATAGAATCATTTTATAATATGAGAAGAATTCACTCGCATTGTGGGTACTTATCACCAAACGATTATGAAAGAAAGTATATTCTAGAATTAATCAACAACAACGCAACTTATTTAACTAATTCTGTAATTTAAGTTGTCCAAAATATTGACATAGTACCAAACGGATATTATGCTTACCTATAAAGAAAAAGTGTTGATTATTGACGCAAAGTATTATACCCATACTACGCAATCGCAGTTTGATACTCATACGCTTCATTCAGGTAACCTTTATCAAATATTTACTTATGTAAAAAATAAAGAAATTGAGCTATCAGCACAACCTCATGAGGTATCTGGAATGTTGTTATATGCGAAAACTGATGAAGCGGTATTACCTAACAACAGTTATAAAATGAGCGGTAATACAATTAGCGTTAAGACTTTGGATTTGGATTGTGATTTCTCTGAAATTGCAAATCAGCTAAATAAAATTGTTGAATCACACTTTGGAATAGAAGCGAGGTGTTAGCATGAGTCGTGGATTTGGTGCACATGCAGATTTAGTTGCACAGGATAATGAAACCGTCATATATCAATATGGTGGCTATAATTTGAATGAGCCAGAGTTTGAGAATGAAAAACAATTATATGATGGGTTGATAACCATTTCTCGTAGTTGTTTTGCAGAACCTGAAATACATGAGAAATTAAAGAAGATGCCCAGTGGTAGAAAAAAGCTAATTACTAAGCGTATTCCTGTAAGTGTCGATTACCCTCAGATGATTAGTGATGGACGTATAATTATTGAAAATTGCAGTAACTGCTGGCATCGTACACCCGATGGAATTGATGTAATGGCGTGTCATATATTATTCCATTTGTTTTTACAGTATCAAGAAGATGGAAAGATGCCAGATTACATCAGCTATAACGTGTAATTATAGGGTCGAGACAATGGCAATTAAAGCGGAAACAGTTCTACTATGACCAATTCCCTAAATGGCCCATTAGAGGTGGAGACGATAGCTCTCTCTGTGCTGCTATGTATAGTAGCAACAAGGAAAACTTGATATGTTTCCACTAACGATAAGGGCTTAGTTAGCGGATTGGATAAGGGAAGATTATGCCGATAGATATGTTTCCGAAAACAAGCGATATTTGGCTCAAAATACACAGATATGTTCCAATATGACGACGTCAATCAGCACGTATCGAGCCATATAGAGTGCGTAGTGTTGTTGACTAAGGTACACAAGTAAAAGTGTGAAAAAGGCTTGAAATAAGGGCCTTTTTAGATTTTTAGAATTGAAAATCAGACTGCAAAATATGCCCGAAAAAGAGCATAAAACCTTGGTATTTTTACAGTTGGATAGACAGGAATATTGAGATTGGGTCGATTATACAGAAGTGTTTACTTGTGATTTATGAAAAAGCGAGAGTAGAAATAGGCTAATAATCATTCGGGGATATATTGAATTATAATTAGACTATTTCGGAAAGGAGCTGTGTTTATGCCTGGCAAAGTGAGAGTGATTCCGGCTAATACAAATGAGCCAATAAAGCACGTTGTTATCTATGCTCGTGTTAGTTCCAATACTATGGATCAGCTTGAAAGCCTTAAAGCACAAGTTTCTGAATTGACAAAGTTTGTATCCGGGCATAACAACTGGAAACTGGTCGATATTCATATAGATATTGCATCTGCTAAAAAAAGATTCTGCTCGCCCTGTCTTTTATCAAATGATAGAAGAGTGCAAAGCGGGACTTACGGATATAGTTGTGGTAAAAAGCATTAACAGTGGGAAGTTCATTATTGGTATCCACCATTGAAGCTTGCACCCAGGCTGAGAATGAAACACGAAGTGATAATATCAAATGGGGCATAAAGCAGAGAGCCAGTAATGGCAGCTTGGGGTTCTATCGGAGAAAATGTTATGGCTATGATAAGGACGAAAAGGGTGATCTTGTAATCAATGAAGAGCAGGCTGAAGTTGTTAGACTAATTTTCCATTTGTATCTAAAGGGTAAAAGTGTAGGAGGTATAATTAATGAACTTGAAGATAGGAATATTAAATCTCCAACAGGAAAGGATACTTGGCCTAAACGTTCAGTAGAAACAATGCTGAGTAATGAAAAATATATAGGAATTGCAGCTGTGAAAATAGGCGGCGAAGAAGGTCAGGTTTATAAATTGAACAATTCTCATCCAGCAATCATTTCAAAAGAAAAGTTCGATGCTGTTCAGGAAGATCATTTGAATCGCAGTAATGTGGAGCAAACGGAAGATGGTCCCAAAAGAAAGAAAACCAAGTACAGTTCTAAAAAGCGTAATTAACACAATTAGTTGATGAAAATTAGATGAATTTTTGTATTCTATATTACTTGATAATACAGAAGAAAAGAGTGATATATGGTAGTACCAAAACAGTAAAGGAGGTACTACGATTATGATTTTACTAAGAACATGTGATGAAAATGGCAAGGTTCAATTTGTAACAGTAAAGAATGATATGTTTTATCTGGAGTGTAAACATTGTGGACGCATATTTCCAATCGGAAGCATTTGTGAATTCATGGAGGAATTAGGCAATGAGAATTTTGATTCAGAAGTTCTTGACTGGTGTGAAGATTGTCTGGATGAAAAATATGAACGGGAAGACCGTTATTTAAAGATGCTGGCTCAAGCAAAAGAAGTTGATAAAAGGAAAAATAGCCTAATTTCAAAAGATGACAGCATAGATGATTAAGAACAAGAAAAGACTCTAAAACTATTGAAAAATAGGGCTATAACTGACTATGCATGAAATAGCCTAATAATTTCATGTGGAGAGTGTCTGTTTGATGTCAAAAGTGCAGGACTAAAATCACCCAAACCGTTAAAAAAACAAGCTATCTGCTATAATATTTATTGGATTATTGCTTACAAATTTTCGTAAGTGAGGAGAACCCAAATGAACGAAATCGTAAAAGAAGAAAAATTGATGGATTTAAATAGACGCTTTAATAGAGAAAAAATAAAGAAGTTTCAGATTTTAAATGGTGCGCAACTCAAGTATATTGCATTTCTTTCAATGCTAATAGACCATGTAAATAACGGGATAGTTGCACCGCTTTTAGATGGCAAAGGAGCGCTTCTATATATTTCAAATATATTTTCAATTCTAGGAAGGATTGCCTTTCCAATATTTATATTTTTCGTTGTGGAAGGATTTTTCAAAACCAAGAATACGAAAAAATATCTTATAAATTTAATTTTATTTGGAATTATTGCAGAAGTTCCATTCGATATATTCACTTCAAAAGTGTTTTACAATCCAAATTGGAACAATATAATGTTCACATTAGCCCTTTGCCTAGTAACGGTTTGGATAATCGATGAGCTTAAAGGCAAGGTAAAAAATAAATTTCTTTGGTACGGAATTTCTGTTGTAATCGTGATGGCATTCGGACTTTTGGCGATGCTACTTAGCCTTGACTACGACTACCACGCAATCATCCTTGCCTATGTTTTCTATATTTTCTACGATAGACCTGTGATGAGTGCTGCAATTGGATATATTTCTATAATCAAGGAGCTATATTCATTCTTAGGATTTGCTATGACCATAACATACAATGGCAAGAGGGGTAAACAGTACAAATGGTTCAATTATCTCTTCTATCCAGTTCATCTTTTAATAATTGGGATTATTCGTTTTTACTTTAATCTCTAATTATGCCGCAGTTAAGACTTGCTATTTATAAGAAATTATTGCTTCATAAGTATACCGAAGACAGAGCCACCAAGGAAACCAACAACATCTTCGATATTACGCAAAAGAGAAGTGCGTGGAATTTTTGTGGCATTGATAATTTATCAGACTTTTCATTTGGGGATGATGTGTTTTTGAAGGGCTACATATGTCCACAATGCGAAGCAGAGATCAAAGAGGATTATGAACTTGAACAAGAGGAAGGATTTCAATCCAGAATTGAAAAGGCTCTTAAAATGAATAATCTAATAAAATAGCCTATTTTCACAAGAGGACTAAGTAGATAATTAAGAACAAGAAAAGACGCTATAACCGATTATTCATGAAATAGCCTAATAATTTCATGTTGAGACGGTCTGTTTGCTGTCAAGAAAATAAAATCAAGTGCCAGAAAGCGGAATATTTTCGGGCATTTTGTGAGGTTTGCACCATCACGGGAGCCTTGCGAAAAGTCTGGTTTTCTTGTATGAGAACATATCACCGGATAGCCGGACTGACCGGAATTGAAATGGTGAAAAATGCGGTAGGGTTTAGGCTGTGAATTAGATGTCAGAGGTTGTGACAGTGATATGGATAACAGAGCCGACTGCAGTTCAGCCCACTCGATACTCGAAGGGGTAGCAGGCAGCGGAATAGATGACAGGAGGAGATATAATTTGGAAACTGAAAAAGATTATTTATATCAAGTTGCGATTAGAGACTGGGTGGAAAACAGTCTTGGGACTGAAATTATGGTTCCTGTTTACGGACCAAAAAATGAAAATGAATATGATATTTATATTCAAAGTGTCTTAATTCCAGAAGAAGTTGTGCAATCAGAAATGAAAAATGATACATATAATGCTGGAAGTTTAGAGCCAGGAATAACTGTATACGGTTCGTGGGAGAATGATGAGAAATTATATCAGCATTGGAATAATGATAAAGGATTAGAGCCGTTTGTTATAAAACGTGAGTTTAATGATTTGGCAGAAGATTATATAGAAATTGTCGAAGAATTTCGTCTTCTTTTTAATTTGTATTACAATTCGCAAAAAAAGGAATATATTGATTTAGCTGGTGGAAATATTTCAGTTGTTAAAGTTGCAGAGAATGGTAGTGTAACTGTTCACAAAAGGTATTTAAAAACATATCTAGCATTGAAAGAAAAAGTGTTAGTTATTCATGTGGATAGTCGATGTGTTGGCATAAGTCGTGAAGAAAAAATCAAGGAAGATTGTGTGTCATATCATGATGGTACTGCGACACTTTATAATTTAAATATGGGGCAATTACATACATTTTCGCAGAATCTAAATTATTCGATACTTTATGCTAAAAAGATTATCCGAGGCTGCGATTTGCGTGATTGCAATGTATGGCCATATAATGAAGAAAAAAGCTATGTAGAGTTTATTATTGGCGTGGATGATGATGGAAAAGAAATTCGATATACCTGTAATCCTAAATATTTAGATAATTATTTTGGCGCAAATCCATCTGCTCCACATTATTTAACACCTGTGTATTTTGATGCCGCTGTATTAGGAAAGTACTATTCAAAGCCTGAGATTTATAAAGTTGAAGATGGAATAATTCGTTGCGGTACATTATGGGCACTTTATATTGATAATACAAGAGACGGTTATGTTTCAGCCTATTTGGGGGATTTAGGTAGAAATTTACCAAATGAGGCAGAACAATATTATTGGAGAGGGTTTAATAGAGCGATAGAAGGACATCTAAGTCGTACAAAGATACAAAGGGATTTTATGTCAATAGCGTCAGATTCAGAAACGTCAGACTTTATATTCAAAAGAAAATATGTTGATGTAAATTCCAAATTTACAAAAAAGTTTGGATGGCCACTTTTTCTTCCGCTAACAGAGTATGATCTATATAATTTTGAAATCATTAGGATTCCAATAAATAATTCAGTAGCTGAAATGGATATGTTAGTATTATCTCTAGTAAAAGTACTGATAGATTCTTTAAATGAAAAAGAAATTATAAAGCAACTGAATGGTGAGTACGTTAAATTAGTAGGAAGCATTTCAAAAATTGAAGCATGGCTAAACGAAAAAGAGATTGAGGGTGCATCTAAACATATTAAGTACTTGAGAAAATTGCAGGAACTCCGTTTAAGTGGTACAGGTCATCGTAAGGGTAAAGGATATCAAAAAATCAGTAGAGCATTGGATATCCAAAAAGAAAATTATGCAGAGACTTTTACTAGATTACTTGAAAGTGCGACTTCATTTTTAGAACTAATAGAGAGAAATTTCGACAATTTGATATAAAAAATAAAACCCTCTCAGCTATCATGGTCGAGAGGGTTTCGTGCGTCTATGAAGTTATGTCTGAATAATCAATGGGTTTTGTCAGGGCTGGGAGTCCAGATTTTTGTCCGCCCCCCTCGGGGGGCGGGCGATTTCTTGGACTAGCTATGCTGCTAATAAACAAGTGTTCATACATTTGATGTTTGGATCTGTACTATGATGTACAGGTTTGATGTATACACAATCTAAATTGCTTAATAATTCTTTAAAGTTACGTGTATGTTTTTGAATCAATGGTCTTAATTCAGGAATCATATCGTGAGCTTTTGTCTTACAAACCATTTTTGAAAGAGCAGCAATCGATCCGACTAATGCACCGCATATACTTTCAATAAACATGCCACCACTAAATCCAGCCATCATTTTCATGTCTTCTTCTGAAATATCTAATTGCTACATTTCATTGCAGGCATGAAGTAGTGTTTCTGAACAGTTATATTGGCTTTGGTAATATTTTTTAACGTTTTCCTCAAGTGTAGTCATAAATAACCTTCTGTAGATTATTTTAACTTTTCTTCCATCCAAAATCCATTAGAATCTCATTTATATTTTCTTCAAATGTCGCAAAATGAATTCCAAGACTTTCTAGTTTTTCACTATCTAAACGATAATCTCTAAATCGATCTTGGTAGCGTTCGTTGTTTGGTAAAATGATTTCTTCAATCAATTCATCACTTGCGCCTAAGGCCTTAGCAATATATTTAGCGGATTCATATGTGGTCATTGTATTCTTGGATGCCACATGGTAAATGCCTGGTTCAAGTTCTGTGATTTTATCAAATTGTGTTGCCAAATGCTTGGCATATGTCATACCACGCTTTTCATTGACAGTAAATAATGTTGGAGTATGGTTAATCAATGCATTCATTACATTTTTAATGATACTAGGACTTGCCTTAATGCCTGGATAGCTAAGTCCCATCATCCATGTAAAACGTAAGATGATCGCATCTTCTAATTGATTTTGAATCAGTTCTTCACATTCGATTTTATTTTGTCCATATACAGTCACAGCACTTAATGGTTCGTCTTCTTTAAAAGGACCATGATTTTCTTTTCCATTGAAGGCTTGTTCGGTTGAACAGAAAATCAATTTGGCGCCTTTTTCTTTACAACAATCAATGATAGCTTGTGTACTTTTTACATTGATTTTATGAACTAAATCTGGATGTTCATTACAGAAGGCTGTAGTTGCATTGGCGGCAGTGTGAAAACAAATGTCAAAATCTTGAGAAGCTACAAATCTTTTTACGTCTTCAGGATTTGTAAGGTCTGCCTCCTTTCTTGTCATACAAATCCAGTTAAAGTTATCTTTTTGATATGCTCTTACTAAACTTGCAATATAGCCATTGGCTCCGGTTACTAAAATGGTTTTCATAAACTAGTCCTTTCTAGGATTTGACACCAATAGGTGTGATCCTTGTTTGATTGTTTTTCAACATGAAATCGTTTGGAAACCTCAGTTTCATGCATACAAATATACAACGTTTACGCCTGACTACTCTTCACAGCAAGCCGTGGATGTTCTGACTGGTGACATTTTGCAGTAATCGTACATCATTTTCAGACTTTGGAATATTGTCTTTCTATCAGAACAGTGAACTCTACAATCAAGCAGTCCAATAACATGATGTAATTTTATCATTTCATCAGGCGACTTATGTCTCATTCTCTTTACTCTTGTCACTGACATCTTCATCATCTTTCTCTTCATAATCAGGTTCATATTCAGCATATTCTCTATCACTTATATATGCTCTTGCTTCAGCTGTAACTTCATCAAACGTTTTATTTTTCAATTCTGCTTCCACCATTCTACACATTCTAGTAGCGAATTCTGCCCTAGATTCCTGTGTGTGAGATGTCTGTGAATCATCAACTTGTAAATTCGAATTTACACTTTCTTCTACATCCGTCGGTATAAATTCATCATTTTTCAATTCTAATGCAACGCTTTCTTCTAACGTCATAGGTTCTTCTGATGCAATATCTGTTTCGTACTTTACCTCTGCTTCAAATTCTTCTAAGATTTTTAGGGATGAACTTGTTCCAATTCTTTGTGCCCCTGCTTCAATCATGGCTTTACATGTTTTCCAATCTCGAATGCCTCCAGCGGCTTTGACTTTCACTTGGCCATCTACAGTTTCAACCATTAATTGAACATCTTCTAAAGTGGCTCCACCAGTTCCAAAGCCTGTGCTTGTTTTAATAAAGTCTGGTTTTACTTCTTTTGCGATTAAAGCAACTTGTTTGATTTCATCTTTTTCTAAGTAGCAATTTTCAAAGATAACTTTTGAAATGACGTTATGTTCTCTACAAATCGAAACAATACTTTCCATTTCTTCTTTAATGTAGTCCCAGCGGTGCATTTTAGCTTGTCCAATATCAATAACATAATCGATTTCGTCAGCTCCATCTTAAATCGCAATCTTTGTTTCGGCAATTTTAGATGCTAGACCTGTTTGTCCTAAAGGAAAGCTAATGGCAGCTCCTACATGTACGTTTGTTCCTTTTAATTGTTCTTTACAAAAACGAGTCCAAGTTGTATTGATTGCAACCATAGCGGCACCGATTTCTTTTGCCTCATTACATAATTTAGTAAGATCAGCTTCAGTGGCATATGGTTTTAAAAATGTGTGGTCAAAATAATTTGCGAGTTGTGTTTTGTTCATAATCCGTACCTTCCTTTTTTTGTTTCATTCTAGAACGTAAAAAAAGAGAAGTCAAGTAAGCGTTATAACATTTAAAATGTGCAAGATTATGCTATACTAAATGAAAAGAAATGGAGAATTACATGACAATATTAGATACAAGTATACCTTATGAAAAAGTATTGATGGTAATGGCTAGAAAGACCATTCGTAAAGAAATCAAATTAAATTCGGAGTTTCATTATGTTGGATTTGATGAATCATTAAAAGAAGCTTGGTGCAAGCTACAAACGAAGGTTTGTTTATTTGAAAAGATAGAAAAGGCAAGAAAGAAATGGGATAGTATGCTTACAAGAGATAAAGATTTCTTTTCAAAGCATTTCTTGTTTGTCGCAAATGAAGAGTAATGAACTAGTTGGCAGTGCAGGACTTTGGTTTGGAAATGATTTTGAAGAAAGTAGGATTCACATTCATTATGTAGCGGTAAGTTTATCGGCTCAACATAAAAAGATTGCACAGGCAATATTAACTAAATTATGTATGATGTATGACAAGATTCCAGGTAAATATCCATTGTACCTAGCAACACAATCACAAAGTTATGGAGCTATCAAATTATATTCAAGACTTGGTTTTACTCTATATTTAGGGGCTTATAAGGGGTGTGCAGAACAAAAGAGTAAGAATGCGTGGCAAAATGTCACAGAGATCTTACGTTGTAAAGCTTAATTGATAAATTGGAATTTGTAATTGTGTCTGCACATGAAAGGAGGCTTTCAGATGAAAGATATTTTAAAGCATTATTCTAAGTATATACTCTTAGATACACTTGTAGCAGCTACGTTATTTGCAGGTGCTCACGGCATATTATCGCTTTTCCATCTGAAGTTTATAGAATGGGTTTATTATGCGGTAATCGGAATCATAACAATAGGAATATTGTTGGGCATATTTCAATTATTGCTAAAAATACGAAAGAACAATGTGAAATATGTAGCAATATGTGGTGAAGTCATTTGTCTCATACCTTTGACTTATATTTGCATTTTATTATTTGCTTTTACTTATAAACCGATGCATATAGTTGAAAAAGACGGAATAAAATGTGTTGCCTATGTGAGAGCCTTTCTGCAGGTATATGTTGATTATTATGAATACAAAAATCCACTTATTACTGGTGATGAAGTACTTTTTACTGATTACTTTGGAAAAGGCGGATTTGATCCATTTGTTGATGGTTACGAATACGATAGTATGATAGAAGAGAATGCTGCAATGGATGATATTTCTGAAATAATTGTTGATTCAGAAGACGAGAAAATAGATAATGAAAATATATTTTCTCAACAGGAGAAGGAGGATGATACAGCAATAGATACAGACAGTGACGGCTATCCTCTGATAGAAGAATTTCAGTCATTTAAGAAGGAACTAACAACTGTTGCAACTTATATCAGAAATACCGAGTCATACCAAGGAGTAAAGGCAGGGGATGAACTTAGCGAGTTTCTGGCAAATAATATTTCGGCTAAGGGGTATCCTTACGTTAATATTGCGGAGCACCTTATATACTTAGAGAACGGTCGAGCCATGTCGAAAGTATCGTATTATTATCAAAGAGTAGATAGATGAGGAAATATTTTGAAAAAGAAAGAAAATAAAAAAACAAAGATAAAATATACTTGGAAATTTTGGTGTCTAGTGATTAGTGAGATAACACTTATTGTTATCTTTATTCTTCTGTTTGGTTTATCTATCAAAGCACTTGTTCAAGATATTCAGATAAATACGTATAAATATAAAGCAGAAGGAACAGTAACTGTTGCGGAATTCTATGGAAAAACATGGGTCTCTAATGGGTCAGATAGTGGTTCTTCAAGTAAGTTTAGTTATATGCATTATATTATTCGCTTTGATGAAGAAGTTGGTGGATACGATCAATATGAATACAGTGCAAATAATATGATTGCGACAGAAAGATATTATGGGGATCGTTATCTTGTTTTATTTAATAAGGATATAGATAAGGCGGAACTTATTCAAAAAGAAGATGTTTTTATTGATAATGTGATCTTGATGATTTTTATTGTTATCGTTGTACTTATATTTCTTTTAAGAAAGAAAATATATTTATGGTTAACAAAATTAGAGAAAAAAATGAATTCGTTTATTATCTATCAATAGCTTCTATATGCTTAATAAAAATTTTTAATAAACAACATTTAGCTCTTCATTGACGGATGTAAATCGTATCGCTATACTATAAGAAAGAGGGTATGTCTTGATAAGTGAGGTAGTTATGAAAATAAATCAAAAAGAAAAAGATATGCGTAGAGAAAAAATTCTAGATGTTGCTTTTCGATTATTTGTTGATCAAAAAATTGAATCAGTAACGATGGGAGAAATCGCTAAAAAAGCTGGAATTGGTAGAGCAACACTATTTCGCTATTTTCCAGGAAAGTTGGAATTAGTTATTGCGGTCAATACCAAAAAATGGAAAGATTATTTAGATGGATTAGATGATAGAAGACCAATTAGTTCGATAGAGGATATTCCTGCAATAGGAAGATTGATCTTTACATTAGATAGCTATATTGATATGTATCAAAATAATAAAGATTTACTTCGTTATAATGATAACTTCAATCATTATGTCTCTCATTCAGGAAGAAAAGATTTGAAAATGGATGAATTTAATAAAGCTCTTTATTCGGCAAATACCCGTTTACATAAAATGTATGAAAAGGCAAAAGAGGATAAAACTTTTAGAACAGATATCCCTGAAGAAGAATTTATGCGTGTGACAGTTCATACCATGATGACTGCTTGTGCTTATTATGCAGGTGAATTTGTTTGGGGTTCTAAAGAGGATACGGATTATACTCCTGAATTAATAAAATTAAAAGAAATGATTCTTGCGTATGCAACATTAAAAAGGTAAGAATGAAATATAAAAATAAAAAGGAAGGTTTTTAAAATGCAAAAGAAAGTTAGAAAAGCAATTATACCAGCAGCAGGATTAGGGACACGATTTTTACCAGCAACAAAGGCAATCGCTAAAGAAATGTTGCCAATCGTAGATATTCCAACAATTCAATACATTATCCAAGAAGCAGTAGATAATGGAATTGAAGAAATCTTAATTATCACAAATAGTAATAAACATGCTATGGAAAATCATTTTGATAAAAACTATGAACTTGAAGAAAGATTAAAGGAATCAGGAAAACTTGAACAAGTAAAAATGATTCAAGATATTGCAGATATGGCCAATATCTACTATATCAGACAAAAAGAACCAAAAGGATTAGGGCATGCAGTCTTATGTGCTAAATCATTTATTGGAGATGAACCTTTTGCAGTCTTATTAGGAGATGATGTGGTTGTTAATAAAGAAGGGAAACCTGCTTTGAAACAATTGATCGAACAATATGAACAAACATCAGCTTCTGTTGTAGGAGTACAAACAGTAGCGAAAAAAGATGTTAGTAAATATGGAATTGTTGAACCATCAAAATCACATCCAGCCAAAGGAAGACTTGTTAAATTAACAGATATGGTAGAAAAACCAGCACCAGAAAAAGCACCAAGTCAAATGGCGGTATTAGGAAGATATGTATTGACTCCAGAAATCTTTGAACTGTTAGAAACACAAGGAAAAGGAGCAGGGGGAGAAATCCAATTAACAGACGCTATTAAAAGATTATTAGATAGACAAGCAGTATATGCTTATGATTTTGAAGGAAAGAGATATGATGTGGGGGATAAATTTGGATTTATCAAAGCAACTATTGATTTTGCTTTAGAGCGAGAAGACTTACATGATCAAGTAAATGATTATATTCATTTATTAGTTGAAAAAGATAAATGATTTAAGGGGATGTTAATATGTATAAAATAACAGATTTATATGATTTAAATCATACTCAAGCAAGTTCATATTTGCAAAAATATGAATATCCTTGGGAAGCATTAAAAGGAATAAAAGACTTTATTATTGAATTAGGATCATCACTCGGTGATGATTATAATGAAATAAGTGAACATGTATGGGTTCATAAAGATGCTAAAGTTTTTGATAGTGCTTATCTAGGAGCACCATGTATTATAGGAGCAAGAACAGAAGTAAGACACTGTGCTTTTATAAGAGGAAGTGCTTTAGTTGGAGAAGATTGCGTTATTGGTAATTCAGTAGAATTAAAAAATGTCATTATCTTTGATAGTGTTCAAGTTCCACATTATAATTATGTAGGAGATTCTATTTTAGGATATAAATCTCATATGGGAGCAGGATCTATTACAAGTAATGTTAAAAGTGATAAAACACTCGTTGTTGTAAAAGATCGTTTTAATCATGAAAATATTGAAACAGGCTTAAAGAAAATGGGAGCAATGTTAGGAGACTATGTAGAAGTAGGATGTAACAGTGTATTAAATCCAGGAACTGTTATAGGAAGACATAGTAACATATATCCATTATCAAGAGTAAGAGGTGTTGTACCAACACACTCTATCTTTAAGGATCTTGATAATATTGTCGAAAAGAAATAATCTGTTATGAGGAGTAGCACTTGCGTGTTACTCTTCTTTTTTATGATATAATGAAAGCGGTTTAAATAATAAGTAACGAATTTTGGGCTTAAAAATGAAAATATTTACCGTTTAGATGTGAAAAGTAGCTGTCCAGGCTTACAAATAATTGTTTTAGAACATGCGGGTGAAAATTACTGGAAAGATAAACTTAATAATTTTTATACAAATAATATAAAAATAATAGATTGGAAAAGTGATGGTGAAAAGCTTATTCCAGAGAATTGGATAACGGATTGACATATTATTTTATATGGATTCTTTAAAAAAGTTAAAACGGAGGAATTTATATATGGGTTATGCCAAATATCACGATTTTGATGATTATAATGAAGTATATGATCCCGTTCCATTAGTTAGCAATGGAACAATATGTACTTTATTAAACTGTACAATAAAATTTAGTCTACCTAATGTAAATGATAAAGATTATAGAATGATATATTGGATAAATGATAAAGATATAACCAAAGAAGAAGCAATCGATATATTTGACAAGGTTTCTAAATTATTATCATGTTTATTTATGCTACCAATGCATAATGACGATATTAGAATATTAGAAGTAAGTGATACTATAGGAACAAATAAACTGTTATCAAAAAGAAATAGTGAGATATTAGTATATATAGAAAATAAAATAAACAAATTTGATAAGATAGAAAAATTTTTTTATGAAGTCTTAGATTTAATGAATGTAGCTATCGAAAATTTATTTAAACTGAGAATGGAAGATGCATTTTTTTATTTTTTTAAGGTCATTGAACGTATATCAAAAAATTATTATAAACTATATACTGAAAGATATTACAGAAAAAAAGAAATTCATAATAAAAAAGAAAAATTAAGAAAAATAGTATCGACTTATATAGAAAATGAATTAGATATAATGCTTACCGAAAATTTACTTAGAAATAAAACGGATTCAATATATCAACAAATTGTTAATGAGGCATATGGAAGCGTTTTTGGTAAAATATCTTTTTTTGTTAAGAAAAATAACATATCTATAGCTATGGACGATGTTTCTAAGATTATAAAAACAAGAAACAAAATAGCTCATGGAGACTTTGTAGATGAGGAGACATTAGCAACTTGCTTAGGAAGAGGAGAATATTTAGCTGTACAAATGTTTTCTAAGCAATTCTTTAAATGTGAATATGAACAAATCTATATTAAATCTCGTAGATATGAAGGGAATGGACCAGTATATAAAACAAAACAATTAAAAAAAAGAAATAGGAGGGAATGATATGAAATTTGAAAAAATAAATAAAAATCAACTAGGTGATTCAACATATTATGTTGATGATAGAAAGAAATTTATTAATTTCGTTGATGATTTTAAAGTTGTTGGTGTTTCGTGGGGACAACCTACAACAATTAGTTCAGATTATTTTCTGAGATTACTTGAAAATGGTGCAACAGTCAGATTTCGCAATAATGATTCATCACGTAAATTAAATCAATTTTATGTGGGTTTGTTAGATCATGGAGTATTATGGAAATTAGAAAATGGTAAAGTAATTTGTACTGCTATGCCGTATGGTGACGAAGCGGATATAGTGACTAGATTTTATGAATTAAAAAATAAATATAAACATCTGGATGAAATTACTTTGGAATTTTTAGATGATCGATATAAATTTCGAAAAAACGGAGATAGAATGATACTTATTTCAGTTAATAAAATTTAGAATAAGTAATGATTTTAACATGATAGATGTTATTTCTATAAGACAAAACATTTTCTAATATATTAAAATAAAGAATAGATGTACTTAATTAAAATTATGAAAAAAGTACATCTTTTTGATAATTAAAAAATGTTCATAAAAAAAATTAATATTCCTTCTTTTCTGTAAAATTATACTAAGTATTTTGATAATCTTTTATTTAGTAATAATAAATAAGCGAATAAATTGATGTTAGTATAAAAACTGTACAAGTTAAATAGAAGAGATAAACTTCATTTGTTACAATGTCATAAGTAAAAAATGAAAAAAGACAATGACAAAATCAGCGTTTGATGATGAATTTAAACAAGGAGTTGTAAATTATGTAACATCATGAAGAGTCTAAAGTTTAATAGGGTGTTGGACATCTTCTACAACACAGTCGAAGAAGTGCTTGGCGGTGTGTGTTATTGTGGGAATAAAGGAGGTAAGAAAGCCCCTGTAAAAAGATATGAAACTGTGATATACTGGGAGCAAGATAGAACTTCTACGTTGCTCGAACAAAATAATATTACACGCTTTTTCATGATGAGAAGCAGGCAACGATTTAAGAATCAAAAGTTCAACCGTCGGTTGAGTTGAGAAAAAAGAGTTATAGATAAAAAGGAAAAAAGATTCCTTTAGAAATGGTATGAGAGGAATACGAATGACAAAAAAATCAAATGAAAACTCCATTCATTCTTCAAAAACATCTTATGATAAAGTCATAAGAAGAATGGAAAAACAGGAAACACACATTTTGAATAGTCCAACGTTAAGAATATCGGATAATGTTGCGGAACAAATAAAAGTACAGCAACCACTTATTCAAGCATTTCAACCATTGCAGGATGCCATGCAATCATATCATGATTTGATGGAGCAAAATAGTTTAGGCTTTACTGATGAAACAGCATCTCCATCTTTGGTGACACAGACATTGGTTTCAAAGAATGATTTGAGTTCGAAAACGGGTTCATTGAGTGCTGTAGATATGACAATACATCCGTATCGAGATATAAAATTTAATTCAGATGTTCTTGTCGCATTCGAATCGGCAATGATAACACCTGAGTTGAAAGATTTCCGGTCGCAGTTTGAAAGTAATGTTCAAACAATGGGGAATGGCTTATCTGTCGTTTCTGATTATGTGGGAGGGTTGACATCACAATGGGATGATGCACTTGCTTTAAATAATGTGGTAGAGCGTAGTATTGCTGCACAAAATTTTGCTGTGGTAAGGATGCTACCAAATTATGATGAATTAAAATTGCCGCGAGGTGGTAAAAAAGTATTAAAGTCTTTGACCAAGACGACTGCCAAGAAATTGATGCAATCTGATAAAATTCAGTTTGATCCAAAAGAAAAGTTTTTTTTCCATAAGGATTCTCCAAATATTAAGTTATCAGCAGACCAAATTACTGTGGTAGAAAGCTCGTTGGAATTGTTTGAAGAATTTTCACTTGATAGTTTACTCTCTTTTGAAAGTAAACTGGAACAGAACTACGCATTTGCATCACAGCATCCAGTAGGTGTTAGAATATTTGAAATACTTAAAAACTGGAATCATTTCGTTAGCTTTGAAGATATTACATATTACCATGCAAGGACATTAGGTGAACAGCAGCGTCCATATCGTGATTCTGAAATGATGAAAGCACCTACCAATGTTTCAGCACATGGTCGCTATAATGAGATAGGCAGAAGTTGTTATTATATCGCTGAAGATAAGGAAGGCGCATTAAAGGAAATCTATAAGCACAGTAGAGGAACCAAACCTCGTGTGCAGGTAATCGGACTTAAAGCTGTAAAACCTGTTAGATTATTAGATTTGTCAGGAGATACAAAAAAGACAAATCGTTTTATTGAGCATTTAAGGTTTACTGTAGAAAATGAAGTGGGTAAGACAGTAAGCGAATATCTACTTCCTAATTATGTCGCATCATGTTGCAAGGAAATAGGAATCGATGGAATTAGATATAGAAACACTGGATATAATTGTTGTGTACTTTGGAAGGATGATTATTTCGAATATGTAGAAGGTAGTAGAGAAGTGATACCAGAGTAAGAATAATTTATATATGAATAGCTAAGTCATAAAGAAAAATCTGTTAGATTGGAGGATACGTCATGAATTCAAATGCATTGAAACGAACATTAGTTGCAGACTTACAATATGATCCAAAATTTTCGGATTGCAAAGATGAATTGTTTTCAGTAATTAGCAGAAGTTCAATTAATTGTGTTCCACAATGGGAATTTACAACAAGATCATATCAGCACTGGGAAAATGTTGAGAGGGAGGAAAATTAGGATGATGTCTGGTCCTGGTTTTCCTCCTTTTATTTGTTTTCTATTTTTATTTTATTTTTTGTAGGCTCCTCTAGGATTTCCTATACGTTTTATTCTGTCTGTATGTTCATTTATTGTGTAAGTTTCATATTTGTTTTGAGAATATAGGATTCTGTTTCTTGCACGTTGAAAATTGGACATACCATTTGCATTGGATAAGATCTTCTTTACATAATTGTTTTTACCTTCACATAGTCCATTAGATATACGTCTGTCATTTATCCATGTAAAAGAGTTTAGTATTTCTTCTTTCCAATGTTCAAGCGTCACTGCAACACTTATACTTTCTTCCACATGTGTATGTTTGAATTTTTTAATTACTGCATTGAGTTCCTTTCTTTTATTAGAATTATTGATTTCTTCTTTTGAAACTTGATCGAATATCAAATATTCTTCTTTGGCATTATAGGCCTGTCTAAGTTCATCATCAAAGCTTAGTAAAGTTTCAAGTATCATGTTTTCAGTTACATGACATTCCATTATCTTATCATACTTGAACGTTTCGTTGTTTATGTTATTTTTGGATTTTAACAGTATCTTATAACGATGTTTCAGTAATCTGTATTCTCTGGATTTTTTATTTTTAGCATATTTACGCATAATTCTTTTTCGAGTATGATTGAGTTGATCATTTATTAGTCTGGTAACGTGAAAATGGTCAACAAGCAAGGTCGAATTTGGAAAATATGTCTTTAGTAAGGGTTTGAATATAAAACTCATATCAGTGCATATGTATTCGACCTTTTTTCTTTCTTCCAAATCAATCTTAAATAGATAGTCGGACATGATATCATGTGTTCTGGATTCAACGATATCAATAATCAAATTGTTTTCAAAGTTCATAAGGATAGCAGGATATTTATATTTGGAATTTCTAGAGAAATGAAATTTATCAATCAATAGAACTCTAGGAAGGCTATATCTTTTAATTCTGACAAAAGTATCAAATATTTCCATGATTCTGGTAGAAGAAACACCAAACATTCTAGCAATGGAAGCATAAGTAGCATTATAAGGTTTTAACCTGTTTAGAATAGAAAAGATAGCTGTTCTAGTAAAAGACCAATCACCATAAGCAATAGGATTTACATCAGAAAAAGAAGCATTACAGTCAATGCATTTATACCTTTTAACATAAGTAATCATCTTTACAGGTTTATCATTAACAGGGACAGATACAAGAGATCTTTTCTTATTGCCTTTACTAATGAAATGAGTGCTACCACATGTAGGACATGAAAATCTAGATGGCTTGAATCTAATATCGATTTCATAATTAGATTCTTTATGATCTACAGTAAATGTTTCAACAACATCATCCTTGATATCAAATAGTTTTAATAATTCGTTGTTCATAATAATAATTTAATCAGGACCAGACAGTAAAATTGTATCAAAAAAGGGGATGATTCACATCCCCACGATAATTTAGAGGGTACTCCGCCTAATAATTTAGAGCGAACCTCTAAGCACCGGATAATTTAATATACCTTTTTTTTATGGTATAATGAATGCGTATATATTTTTTATTTTACATAAGGTTTAAATTATTAATTAAATATAAAATTTTCAAAGAAAGGAATTTGATAAAATGGCTCAATCAAATAAATTTGAAGACTTAACACCATCATATGATGTTGATTTGGGATTATATAAAGAAGCATTAGATGAAGCATTTAATAATAAAAAAGTAAAAAATATTGCTATAACAGGAAGCTATGGATCTGGTAAAAGCAGTTTGATTGAAACATATAAAAAAGAAAAAAAACTAAATGTTATGCACATATCTTTATCTCATTTTGAAGGTGATAACAGCATTGATCCTGATAAAATTATAAATGTTTTAGAAGGAAAAATTATTAATCAATTAGTGCAACAAATTGATTCTGATACCATTCCTCAAACAAGATTTATGATAAAAAAAGAAGTTGATAAAAATAAAGTGATAAAATATGTAGGTTTTATTTTCACTGCAGCAATTTGTTTAGTTATCAATATTTATTTTGAAAATTGGAAATATTTAATTGTAGGATTGTCAAAGGAATTTGGTTTGTCATTTTTATTATGTTTATGCTCACCTTTTTTTCAAATTATTACGTTTGTATGTTTTTTTGTAATATTAGTTTATATTATTTACAATATAGTATTAATACAACAAGATAAACAATTGATAAAAAAAGCGGTTGTAAAGGATTTTGAAATTGAAGTATTCGAGGAAAATAATGATTCATTTTTTGATAAATATTTAAATGAAGTGTTGTACATATTTAGAAAATCAAAAATTGACATTTTTGTTTTTGAAGATATGGATAGATATAACAATAATCTTATTTTTGAAAAACTAAGAGAAATTAATACATTAATAAATAGTAAATTAGATGGGGATAGAATAGTACGTTTTGTTTATTTATTAAGAGATGATATATTTACTTCAAAAGATAGAACTAAGTTTTTTGATTTTATTATTCCAGTTATACCGGTTGTAGATAGTAGTAATTCTTACAATAAATTAAAAGAGAGATTTCAAAAAAATGGAATTTTGAATCAATTTGATCAGAATTTTTTATCTGATATATCTTTATATATTGATGAATATAGAATATTAAAAAATATTTGTAATGAATATTTAATATATGATTCAAAATTAAATTTTATAGATTTAGATCCTAATAAATT
>OGRK01000421.1_pt1 | contig 41980 bp, 33 predicted proteins | sample 1553471 | NCBI WGS metagenome assembly OGRK01 (sample SAMEA2580080, study PRJEB22360) | human gut metagenome | biome: human gut; feature: human-associated habitat; material: faeces | place: Denmark | collected 2008/2010
TACAGGAACTGGAAAGAATTTCCGGTCTGACCTCCGACCAGGCAAAAGACGAGTTGCTCAGAAGTGTAGAAGATGATGTCAAGGTAGACGTAGCCAGACTCTACAAGGAATTAGAACACAAGGCAAAAGACGAAGCAGACAAAAAGGCTAAGGAATACGTGGTCAATGCCATTCAGAAATGTGCAGTAGATCATGTGGCTGAAACCACAATTTCAGTAGTACAGCTTCCAAGTGATGAAATGAAGGGAAGAATCATCGGACGTGAGGGACGTAACATCCGTACCCTTGAAACACTGACCGGTGTAGATCTTATCATTGACGATACTCCGGAAGCAGTTGTTTTATCTGCCTTTGATCCGATCCGCCGTGAGATCGCCAGAGTTGCTCTGGAGAAACTGATCGTTGATGGACGTATCCATCCGGCAAGAATCGAAGAGATGGTAGAGAAAGCACAGAGAGAAGTAGAAGCACAGATCCGTGAGGATGGTGAGAACGCAGCAATGGATGTTGGCGTTCATGGTATCCATCCGGAACTTCTCAAACTCCTTGGACGCATGAAATTCCGTTCAAGCTATGGACAGAATGCACTGAAGCATTCTATCGAAGTAGCACAACTTTCCGGAATTCTTGCAGGAGAGATCGGTGTAGACGTACGTATGGCGAAGCGTGCCGGACTGCTTCATGATATTGGTAAATCTATTGACCATGAAGTTGAGGGCTCTCATATCCAGATTGGTGTGGATCTTTGTAAGAAATACAAAGAATCTCCGATTGTTATCAATACAGTTGCATCACATCATGGAGATGTTGAACCGGAATCTCTTATCGCATGTATCGTTCAGGCTGCCGATGCAATTTCAGCAGCAAGACCGGGCGCAAGAAGAGAGACACTTGAGACCTACACAAACCGTTTGAAACAGTTGGAAGATATCACCAACGAATTCAAGGGTGTAGACAAGTCCTTTGCTATACAGGCGGGCAGAGAAATCCGTGTTATGGTAGTACCGGAACACGTGACAGACGCAGATATGGTTCTGCTGGCAAGAGACATTGCCAAACAGATTGAAGCTGAACTGGAATATCCGGGACAGATTAAGGTAAATGTCATCCGAGAGAGCAGAGCTGTAGATTACGCGAAGTAATCAATTCTGGATTATAGAAATACTTACAAAGAGTGTGATACATAAAGTGTCGCACTCTTTTTTTTGTTCTAATTCCTGTCCGGGATCCGTAGACTGGTACAGGGTGAAGCTATGAAAAAAATTCCGAACTGGCACAGGAATACAGGATGCCCGGTGCAGATCCTGTTTATGGCAGGCTTCCTTATTGGGATGATCCTGCCGGATATCGCGTGGAAGATGGAATGGCATCAGAAGACGATCTCTGCAATGTACCTTCTCAGGAGTTTTGCAGCAGGAAGTGAAGCAGGAGTGGAGTACTTTCTGCAAGTGCTGGGGATGAGAGGAAGTGTTTATCTCCTCGGGGCAGCCTGTGGAATCTCTGTTTTTGGAGTACCGTTTGCTGTCGCAGGCAGTATGTATCTTGGAATTAAAATAGGGCTTCTGCTTACCATGTCTGTTCTGCAGTTTGGATTTCAGGGAGGGATGGTCGGTGTGGGACTTTTGTTTCCACAGTATCTGTTGTATATTCCGTGTATTTTTTATCTTTACAGGCAGAGTTATGAACAGTCAATGAGGATCTGGAAGAACAGGGGAATGCTTACCGGGGGCGTCTCCAGGTACTTTTTACGTGTTTTTCTGTGCGGTATCCTGTATCTGGGAGGGATGATAACAGAAGCATACTGCAATCCATTTATCCTGGAATGGCTGGTAAAAAAAGTGTTATAAAAAATTAATATTTTCAAAAATACAATATATAGTATGGTTTACCATAATCGGAACGATATTTTGTATAAACCGTCAAAAACATTGATTTTACGTTAAATTTCGCGAAAAAATGGTTTGATTTTATGTAAAATAGCAAGTATAATCATGGTACATCAGATATATAACAAGAATCGACAGGATTATCCTCCTGTTGGACAGACATGGTACAGGGTTAGGCAGGAAATAAAAGAAATGGAAAGAACACTCGCGGAATTTATTGCGTATTTACATACGACAAAGAATACATCAAATAATACAGAAATTTCATATCAGAGGGATTTAAAGAAACTGATCCGTTATCTGGACGGACAGAATATTCATGATTTCGCAGAAGTGACAAGTCTGGATCTCAAGGGCTACTTAAGCGAACTTAAGGCTGAGAATCTGGCATCTTCCACGATTTCCAGGAATATTGCGTCCATCCGTGCACTTTTTCAGTATCTTTTCAAGGAAAGCAGGGTTACAGCAGATCCGTCCGAAGAACTGAAACCGCCCAAGGTAGAGAAGAAGATGCCGGAGATCTTATCCGTTCAGGAAGTGGACCGTCTCCTGAAGCAGCCAAATATCAATACAGCGAAGGGACTTCGCGACAGTGCGATGCTGGAACTCCTCTATGCGACAGGCATGCGTGTAAGTGAACTGATCCATCTGCAGGTGTCCGATCTGAATCTGCAGTTTGGGTATGTTATCTGTCATGATACGGATAAGGAGAGGATCATCCCGATCGGAAACGTCAGCAAGAGAGCGCTTGCAGAATATATGGAGCACGGACGGGATTATTTCGTCAAGAACAAGAATGAGAAATCCCTGTTCACCAACTGTTCCGGCAGATCCATGAGCCGTCAGGGATTCTGGAAAGTCCTCAAGGGATATGCAGAGGCGGCAGGCATTTACCGTGATATCACGCCGCATACACTCCGGCATTCCTTTGCAGTACATATGCTTCAGAATGGAGCAGACATCAAGAGCGTGCAGGAAATGCTCGGTCATTCCGATATTTCATCCACGCAGATCTATCTTGGGATGAATGTGGCAAAAATGCGCGATGTCTATATGAAGGCACATCCGAGACACTGAAATTAAAATAGACAACAAAGCAATGAAATAAGAACCCCGCAGTACAGAATATTACGGTTCTGTACTGCGGGGTTTTTGCATCATAAATTACTATTTCAAAAGTTACTGCTTCTGATCAGAACAATAACAATACTTAGCAAAGTTCAGCAATCGTATAAAGCAGTTTTTCAGACTCATCCCATCCAAGACACGGGTCAGTGATGGATTTTCCATAAATATGGTCGCCGCCGATCTTCTGGTTGCCTGGCTCGATATAGCTCTCGATCATCAGACCCTTGACAAGTTTATGAAGTTCCGGATCAACATTGCGGCTGTGCAGAACTTCCTTGGCGATACGAACCTGCTGGTCGTACTGCTTGTTGGAGTTGGAGTGGTTGGTATCCACGATCACTGCCGGGTTCTTGAGATCTTTTTCCTGATATTTTTCAAGAAGAAGACGAAGATCCTCATAATGATAGTTTGGCATTGCCTCACCATGTTTATTGACCGCACCACGCAGAATTGTATGTGCGAGAGGATTTCCATCTGTCTCCACCTCCCAGCTTCGGTAGATGAAACGATGAGAAGCCTGAGCTGCAACAACAGAATTTATCATAACACTGAAATCACCGCTGGTAGGATTTTTCATTCCGGCAGGGATATCCATACCGCTGACAGTCAGACGATGCTGCTGATCCTCAACAGAACGTGCACCTACTGCAACGTAGGAAAGGATGTCGGAGAGATAACGGTAGTTCTCCGGATAGAGCATCTCATCTGCGCAGGTAAATCCACTTTCCTGGATTGCATGAATATGCATTTTGCGAATAGCAACCAGTCCTGCGAGCATGTCAGGAGCTTTCTCCGGGTCCGGCTGATGGACCATACCCTTGTATCCCTCACCGGTAGTACGCGGTTTATTGGTGTAAACCCGTGGAATGATCAGAACTTTGTCTTCGATCTTTTCCTGGACCTTGCGGAGACGCAGAAGATAGTCACAGACAGCATCTTCATTGTCAGCAGAGCATGGACCGATGATTGCGAGAAATTTATCTGACTTGCCTGTAAAGACATCACGGATCTCCTGATCACGTTTTTCTTTTAATGCCTGTATTTTAGCATCAATGGGATACTGATTGCGGATTTCTGCAGGTGTAGGTAATTTCTTAATAAAATTGAATCCCATGTTTTCCTCCCTTTTGCGTTTTAACGCAACGCTTTTGTATACAACTAACGTAACTGTTCAGTACCCTCACAGTTACGAGTCAAAATGCATTCCAAATCACCTTCGGTGATGGCATTTTGCCTTGCATGTCTCGGGATTTTGGCAAAAAACATGCCAAAACGCCTCGCGGGATACTACCTACTGAACAGTTGTCAATTAACTATTATAAACGATTCAAAACTTCTTGTCGATAGGTAATGCAATGGAATTATGCATAAGTGCATAAATATGAAGGCTGCTGGAAAGAATCTCGCTGAAAAGGATTCCATATAGATAACCGCGGATTCCGGCAAGCGGAATCGCGAATACTACAAAAAGGATCCGGACAAGGATCCCCAGAGCACTGTGTACAAGACTTCGTCCTGTCTGACCAAGCCCATGCAGGATACTCGTAAGCGTTGTGTTCAGATAAAGAAACGGGCAGACGAAAGAAAGCGTCTGTATGTAAGTCCCGGCAGTCGGACTGTGAAACAATACTGTCCCCATAAACGGACCGATGCAGTAAAAACCAAACGCGCACAGAAATCCAAGCAAAAGGCTTGCACGGATCGTCTGCCAGGTAACGTACCGGATACGTTTCCGATATCCAAGCGCCTGCATCTCTGCAACAGAAGGCATGAGCATCATGGAAGCAGAGTTTGTGATCGTAGCCGGAAAAAGAATGCACGGAAGCGCCAGTCCTGTAAAAATCCCGTAGATACTGAGTGATTCCGAAACGGAAAGCCCATACATCCGAAGTCGCTGCGGGATCAGAACGACCTCGATACCGGCGAGTACAGAAAGCAGCAGGCGGTTCAGCGTCACAGGGAAAGCAGTCCGGCAGATTTCCGTCAGACAGGCAAAAGGCAGTTCAATGTGAAAAATTTTATGCGCATATTTCTGAAAATGCAGAGAGATCATAAGCAGCGCCAGAACAGCTACAACGAGTTCCGAGACCAGTGTGCCGCCAGCAGCGATCATGGCAGTCACAGGCGTACCTTCAGAAATACAGACAAGATACAGAAGATACGAAGAACCGACGCGTACGATCTGCTCAATAAGCTGTAATCCGGAAGGAAATTCCGTTTTTTTACGGGCAAAATAATAACTGTTGGTGCAGGAATGGAGCGTGGCAAAGGGAATACTGAAAGAAAGGATCCGAACAAGTTCCTCCGTGCGTGCTTCCTTTAAGATCTGCACAGCAAAAAAATCTGCCCGCAGATAAAGCAGGGCAGAGGCTGCACAGGAAAGTGCAAAGGCAAAAAAAGTCCCCAGACAGAAAAAGTCCCGGGCTTTTTTGTCCTCACCTGTTGCGAGATGAGCGGCGACCAGCCGTGAAAGGGCGGTCTGTATTCCAGAGGCAGTGACGGCAAGCAGAAGTGTCTGAAGCGGAATGGCAAGCTGGAACAGGCCGATCCCCTCTGCACCAATCGCATGAGACAGGAATATCCTATAAAAAAAGCCGATCACGCGGCTCAAAAGACCGGCGCATGTGAGAAGAAAAGTCCCCTTAAAAAAAGCTTTTTTTGACATAGAAAGCACCTGGTGCTTTTTTGTCAGTATATGCACGAAATCTCCTTGACAGAACAAATGTATTCTGTTAAAGTAAGTCTTGAAATAAATCCGACGAAAACACTAGGAATTAAAGAGGTGAGTGGATGAAACTGTCAACAAGAGCAAGATACGGTCTTAAAGCACTGATCGACCTGGGTCTGCATTGTGAAACAGAAGCCGTCTCCATTCAGAGCATTGCAGGCCGACAGAATATTTCAGACAGTTATCTGGAACAGCTCATGGCGAAGCTCAAGAAAGCAGGTCTGGTAGAGAGCACCAGAGGTGCGGGCGGCGGTTATCGTCTGGGTCGACCGGCAGAGGAGATTTCCGTGGGAGATGTCCTGAGGGTTCTAGAAGGAAGCCTGGAAGCGGCACAGTGTTCCGGGATGGAAGATGAGAGTACCTGTGAGAACCATGATATCTGCGTCACGAAATATGTGTGGAAACGAATCAACGACAGTATCACACAGGCGGTAGACACCATGATGCTGGATCAGTTGATCGAGGAAAGCCGGAAAAAACAAAAAGAAAAAATGTAAAATTCATTTTTATTTTTAAGCAGGAGGAAAAAAACATGAGTAAATTAATCTATCTGGACAACGCAGCTACAACAAAGACTGCTCCGGAAGTTGTTGAGGCAATGCTGCCATATTTTACAGAATACTACGGAAACCCGTCAAGCATCTATGATTTTGCACAGAAAAGCAAAGAAGCAGTGACCAAAGGAAGACAGCAGATCGCAGATGTTCTGAACGCAAAGAAAGAAGAAATCTACTTCACAGCAGGCGGAAGCGAGGCTGACAACTGGGCACTCAAAGCTACTTTTGAAGCATACAAATCCAAAGGAAACCACATCATCACAACCAAGATCGAGCATCATGCGATCCTTCATACATGTGAATACCTCGAAAAAAGAGGCGCAAAGATCACATACCTCGATGTAGATGAGAACGGTATCGTCCGCCTTGATGAACTGGAGAAAGCGATCACACCAGAGACCATCCTGATCTCCGTTATGTTTGCAAACAACGAGATCGGTTCCATCCAGCCGATCAAAGAAATCGGACGTATCGCCAAAGAACACGGCATCCTGTTCCACACAGATGCAGTTCAGGCATTCTGTCAGGTTCCGATCGATGTAGATGAATGCAACATCGATATGTTAAGCTCCAGCGGACACAAGATCAACGGACCGAAGGGAATCGGTTTCCTCTACATCCGTAAGGGCGTTAAGATCAGATCCTTCGTACATGGCGGCGCACAGGAGCGTAAACGTCGTGCAGGTACAGAAAATGTTCCTGGAATCGTAGGATACGGCGCAGCAGCAGAGCGTGCAATGAAAAACATGAAAGAGCGTACAGAGAAGGAGATCGAACTGAGAGATTATTTGATTAACCGTCTTACAACAGAGATCCCATACTCCAGACTGAACGGTGACAGAGTGAAACGTCTTCCGAACAACGTAAACGTAAGCTTCCAGTTCATCGAGGGAGAATCCATGCTTCTGATGCTCGACCAGAACGGCATCTGTGCATCAAGCGGATCTGCCTGCACATCAGGTTCCCTGGATCCGTCCCATGTACTTCTTGCTATCGGCGTGCCTCATGAAGTTGCTCATGGTTCTCTGAGACTTACCTTAAGTGAAGAGACAACTAAGGAAGACATTGACTTCACAGTAGACAAACTGAAAGAAATCGTGCCATATCTGAGAAGCATGTCTCCTCTGTATGAAGATTTCATGAAAAAACATCAGCAGTAATAATAAGACAATAATCGGATAAAAGACGAAAACAGGAGGAATAAATATTATGTACAGTGAAAAAGTTATGGATCATTTTCAGCATCCAAGGAATGTAGGAGAAATTGAGGACGCAAGCGGTGTAGGAACAGTTGGTAACGCAAAATGCGGTGATATCATGAGAATGTTCCTTGACATTGATGACGAAACACATATCATCAAAGAATGTAAATTCAAAACATTCGGCTGTGGTGCAGCAGTTGCAACAAGCAGCATGGCAACAGAGATGGTTAAGGGAAAAACGATCGAAGAAGCAATGCAGATCACAAATAAAGCCGTTATGGAAGCACTTGACGGACTTCCGCCGGTCAAAGTACACTGCTCCCTTCTTGCAGAAGAAGCAATCCATGCAGCTCTGTGGGACTACGCACAGAAACATAACATCGTGATCGAAGGACTGGACAAACCGAAGTCAGACATCAGCGAAGGCGAAGAGGAAGAAGAATATTAATTAAAAAGCGGCTGTGAGGGGAGAAACATCGAAACATCGACGGTAAAATAGAAATCACTGTTTGCAGGAAATTGACTGTGAACAAAGTGATCAGTAAATTGTGAGGTGAAATGTTGACAGGACTTACAGACGAACAGGTAAATGAACGGATCGAGCAGGGTAAGGTCAATGCGGACGAGAATCCGAATACCAGGACTTACAAGCAGATCGTCAGAGAAAACACCCTGACTTTCTTCAACTTCCTGAATCTGGTGCTCCTTATCCTGGTACTGATGGTTGGCTCTTACAAGAACGCGTTTTTTGTAGGGATCATCATCATCAATACTCTGATCGGAATCGCACAGGAGATCCGTGCGAAAAAGACGATTGACAAGCTGGCTATCCTGACAGCGAAGAAATCCATCGTCATCCGGGAAGGAAAGAAATGGACCGTTCCTACCGAAGACCTGGTACTTGATGATCTGGTCTGTCTCAAGACCGGAGATCAGGTTCCGGCGGATGCGAAGGTGCTGGAGGGCAGTGTAGAGGTCAATGAATCTCTCCTGACCGGTGAATCCGACAACCTTCCAAAGAACGTGGGGGATGAGCTTTTTTCCGGAAGCTTCGTGACATCAGGAGAAGCCTGCTGTCAGATCATTCATGTTGGCAAGGATAACTATGCAGCACAGATCACCAGCGAAGCGAAGGAATTCAAGCGTCATAACTCAGAACTTAAGAATTCCCTGAATGCGATCCTGAAAGTGATCAGTATCATCATCGTTCCGCTGGGCGCACTGTTATTCTACAAACAGTACTATGTAGTAGGAAATACTTTCAAGGATTCTATCGTAAGCATGGTAGCCGGTGTTCTGGGAATGATCCCGGAAGGACTGGTCCTCCTTACCAGTGTGGCACTGACGCTCGGAGCACTCGTTCTGGCGAACAAGAAAACTCTGGTACAGGAGCTGTATTGTATTGAAACACTGGCAAGAGTAGATACCCTCTGCCTGGACAAGACAGGAACCATCACAGAAGGAACCATGTGCGTGGAGCGCGTGGAACCATGGAGTGAAGCTTCCGAGAATAACGATACTGATGAAATTCCGACAGAAGATGAGGATGAGCCAGATCTTCACGAGATCGAGAACACGATGGCAAACCTCATGTACGTTCTCAAAGATCAGAATGCGACGATCGACGCTCTGCGTAAACGTTTCCCGGCGAAGTCTTCCATGACACTGGAACATATCATTCCATTTTCGTCCGACAGGAAATACAGCGGAGCCGTATTTGAAGACAACGGAACATACCTGATGGGAGCGGCACAGTTCCTGTTCCCGGAGGGAAGAGAAGATATCCTGGATGTCTGTCAGAACTATGCCGAAGAAGGACTTCGTGTCCTGGTGCTGGCGCACAGCACGCAGATGGCAGAGGGAACAGAACTTCCAGAGAACCTTGAACCGGCTGCACTTCTCCTTCTGACAGATGTCATCCGAGAAGAAGCACCGGATACGTTACAGTTCTTTGACAGCCAGGAGGTTGACCTCAAGGTGATCTCCGGTGATGATCCTGTCACAGTTTCCGCAATCGCGAAACGTGCAGGGCTCAAGAATGCCGAGAACTACGTAGATGCGACAACACTGGAAACAGAAGAACAGCTTGAGGAAGCTGTTGCGAAATACAGCGTTTTTGGACGTGTAACACCACAGCAGAAGAAAGAAATGGTACAGGCTCTCCAGAAACAGGGCCATACCGTAGCGATGACCGGTGATGGTGTCAACGACGTTCTTGCCCTCAAAGAAGCCGATTGCAGTATTGCAATGGCACAGGGCAGCGATGCCGCAAAGAACATTGCAAATGTGGTGCTTCTGGATTCAAACTTTGCATCCATGCCCCACATTGTAAATCAGGGACGAAGAGTCGTAAACAACATCCGTACAGCAGCATCCATGTTCCTGATCAAGACGATGTTTTCCGTTATGCTGTCGCTGCTGACTATTTTCTTTGGAAACGCTTATCCATTTGAGCCGATCCAGATGTCACTGATCAGTGCCTGTGCAGTCGGAATCCCGACATTCCTTCTTGCCCAGGAAAACAATTACGACAAGATTGATCACACCTTCCTGAGACATGTGTTCCTGAATGCGTTCCCGGCAGCACTTACCATTACATCCTGTGTATTCGCAGTCATGCTTGTCTGTCAGAACGTTTACCATTCCAATGACATGCTGAGTACGGCGTGTGTGCTGGTAACGGGATGGAACTACATGGCAGCATTAAAGACTGTCTACGCACCGCTGAACACTTACCGTAAGGTCATCATCTACGGCATGCAGTTCATCTTCTTCAGCGCGGCAGTCATCTTCCAGAAGCTTCTTGGACTTGGCTCCCTGGACTTTGGAATGATCATCCTGGTATTCATCCTGATGACCTTCGCACCGCTTCTGATCGACGTGATCACAAGCTGGATCAAAGGCGTCTACGCGAAATCACTGGACAAAGAAAATCCGGGCAAGTTTACAAGCTTTGTGAATAAACTCAGCAGAAAAAAGAAATAACGAGAATTAAGAAAGCAGCATTGTAGCGTGAAGCTATGATGCTGTTTTTTTATAGTGTAGAACTATGATGCTGTTTTTGATATCCGAAACACAGAAAAAACAAATTTGATAAATTCTTTGTTATCATATATGGATGAAAGTATATGGATGAAAGAATTGTTCGATAAGTACAAAGATAACGGAAATTGAGAAATACTTTTGTTGCTTTTGATAGTTCAAGACGGTATAATAAAAAAGAAGTACTCTGAATATTTATAAAAATTCAGAAAACAGAGAAAAAATAGCAGTTTTAGGGGAGAACAGTATGAATCTGGGAATTGATTTTGGAAGTACTTATACGATTGCATCGTTATACGATGAAAATAATAAATCACTGGATGCACTGCTGCTCGGTGGAATGACATCACCGTGTATTCCTACTGTCGCAGCACTGAAAAAAGAAAAATTAAGCTTCGGTGTCACAGCCAAGAATGCCACCGGTCAGATCAAAACAAGAATGTTTGGTGGATTTAAGATGCTTATTTCCGAAAATGATCAGGATGAACTGGCTAAGAGAGGATTTGACCAGGAATATACACCAGTACGTTTGACAAAGGAGTTTCTTGAAAATATCGTACAGATGGCAGAAGCAAAATGTGGAGAATCAGAGATTGATAATCTGGTAATCGGAGCACCGGAAGTCTGGTTTCAGGAAATGAATACCGTATCAGGAAGAGGAACACTCAGAGATATCTGTCAGCAGCTGCCGAACGTGAGACCAGAGGGAGTCAAGGTTGTCAGTGAACCTTCCTGTGCAGGTGCTTTTTTTGCGTATAATTATATGGTCCTTAAGGGAAAACCATTTTCCGGACACATCCTTCTTGTCGATTACGGTGGAGGAACACTGGATATTAATCTGACCAGTATCAGTGCAGAACCAGGACCGGATGGCAGACAGGCGATGCAGATCAAAGTCCTGGAAAGTACAGGAGCCGGGGAGAATACAGAAGGTAAGATCGGGCAGGCAGGTATGCGTTACATGGAAAGTGTGGCAGAGCGTGCCCTTATCAAAAACGAACTATGGGATCCGGATGATCTTCCACAGCCGGACGGCAAATTTTACCGCCTTGTAAATCAGCTGGAGGCAAGCATTGTAGCGAGAACCGGAGAGATCAGAAGCCAGTTTATTGCCTACAATGGAATGGATCTTGAGGATCTGGAGGAAGAAGAATTCGATACACTGGAATACAAAGATGAAGAAGTTGTCATCAGTTATGCAACTCTTCTGGAAGTTTACGATGAAGTGATCCGTGACGTTCTCGGCTCCAAACTTATGGAGATGAAGAATTTTATTAAGAAGCATAACATTGATACCAGTGATGATGAGAAATTCAAGATCGCACTTGTAGGCGGTTTCGGCAATTATTATCTTGTTCGCAAACAGGTAGACGAAGTCTTTGAAAACGGCAGTCTTGACGGCAGCATGAAGGACATCATCCAGAAGGAAGAAGACCGTGAGAAAGCAATTTCCTATGGTGCGGCATTGTTTGCATCAGGAATCGTAGGAATCCGTCAGACAGCACCATATTCGATCGCACTGTACCAGACAGGACAGGACGGAAACCCGGAAGTAAATTATGCATTCCGATACAGAGCAGATATCAAATACGATATCCCATATTTTCCAAGCTACGAGAACGGACAGCCGGTGATCGTCTTTATGGCGTCAGGCGGCGTAAAGGAATTCGTTATCAACATGGGACATGAAAAAGAAACAGCTCTCCGAGTGCCGCTGAGAGAAGAATTCAGAAGCAAACTACTCGGTCTTATCACAAACCAGTACAAGACTGCAGCAATCGGATTTTCACTGGATTCCTCAGAAATCCTGAGAGTTCATGTACATGAGTACGACCTTCTCAAACAGAAATTTACAGAAAAAGGCAAGCTCATAGAACTTGCCAAATTCTCAGATCTGTTTGATATCACAGCTGTAAGACCGGTATATTCTTCCAAATAAAAAAGGAGAATGAGCGTATGAAAGGATTTGATTCAAAAGAAGGACTGATTCATTTTCTGTTTGCAGAAGAAGATGATTATTATCTGGACTGTCTTCTCAAACTGGATCTGACACATTTCCTTTATCATAATATCAGTAAACAGAATTACGATGGAATTTATTTTCTGAAACAGGAAAACGCCATCAAGACATTTCTTGGAAGCAAAGAAGAAATCTCCGTATACTGCATGGATCAGAAATCAGCGGATGCTTTTCCGGTAGAGGCAGGCTATCTTGGTGGAATGATCTACAAAACAGAAACAGCACAGAGAAAACACAGACAGTACTGTATGCGTGGCAAAAAAGAAGCAATCCTGACGCGCATTCAGATACTGATGAAGCAAGATAAGAAATACGCATTTGTAATTCCACTGTCTATGATGCTGAACCTGCTTCGAACCGGCACATTCAGGGAAAACTTAAGAGCTGCCTCAGATGGAAATAAAGACAATTGTATGATCCTGCTTGTTGCATCTAAGGCGGCAGAGGACTCCTTTGGAGAACTGTGTGCTCTGGCAGAAGAAGATGCTTTTTTGTTTAAAGAAGTGGCGGACATATTGAAGAGCCGGGAGAAACTTTCTTTTTATCAGAATATGAATCTGAAATATGGAAAACGAATGCAGGTATGGAATCAGATGGATCAGAATTCCATTTCCAATATGCTTCATAGGATGATCATTGAGGGAACTTTCCAGGGTGACAGAAACAGATGGAAAACATATGCGGATCTATTGTACATATATGCCAGTGACCAGCAATCACTGATGGAGCTGAAACCTTTTATGGAAAGAGAATCAGCACATTCTCTCAGAGCCATGCGCAGGAGCCTGGATAGTGGCAAAACATGGGATAAAATAAATCATCTTCTGGCAGAGGAACCGAAGGACGAAGTCTGGAAACAAAAAGTCAAAAATGTGCAGTGGAAGCGAGGTGTACGCTACCCTGTATTTACCAGAGAAGGCTCGACCCTGAATGCAATGAATCTTCTTAAGAAAGAATTAGAAAAACAGCGTGAAGAATACGGGATCCGCTGGGATGAAAACTGCCTCAAGGTTCAGAGAATCATGGATCATGTGCGGACACCGTGGAATATTTCCAATGACTATGAAGATATCGAAACCTACGTTACACAGTGTGTGATTCAAATGCAGAAATATACAGGACTGTATCAGACACATTCCAGAGATCTGAGATACAGTCCCGTTACAGTGATCATCAATGATATCTGGTACAAGATTGCGGGAAATGGCAGTTATTACGAAGAAGGAATCGAAAAAGAAAAACAGCAGACTTACGATGCTGCGATCAGGATGTCAGTAACATTGATGGAGTGTCTGAATAATTATGAATCTCAGAAGCAGGAGATCAATCGCCGCATGTCAGAATTAAACCGGAACCTGGAAAAGAGATCTGGCTTTGCGGGCTCTATAGACGAAGAACTGCAGATGAAAGACAGCGTGTTTACAGCGGAACAGAGCCTGCGGCTCAAAGAATTGGATGCCAATATTTCTGCTGCGGAAAAGTGGATCAAGCGTTATGCGAAATTAAATGAAGTACTGCTTAGTAATATCCAGAGCATCAAAGAAACACTGGATTCGGCAAGTCTTGGACTTTCGCAGCCGACGGGAGGAAGTGTGGCAGAGATGTCGGAACTTTTGAAACGGCTGAATAATCTGAATGGTTCTATGCAGAAACAGATGACAAAGGCAGATATCGCAAAACAGGAACTGGCAAGCGAGATACAGAACATGGATGACCTGTACGAAAGCCAGAAAACGGAGGTACATATATATGGAATTTAAACTGACGGAGGATACGCTGCAGCGTCTGGAACAAAAAGAAGAGATCACTGTCCGGGATATCATGGGATTTGTAGTTACAGATATCTGTCGGGATCTCCAGAATGGCTGTGGAGAACTGACCCGCCTCAAACTTGGGAATGATGACCAGGAAGAGGACGATGCAATTCTTTTTATCTGTAATCTCGCCCGGAAACTTGCCAAGATCCAGAGCAGAAATCAGGAGAAATTCGACGATCCGGATCACCGCCCGGTATGGAACGGAGCAAATAAGAAACTCCAGGAAGCTATGGAACAGCTTACATCCATAGAGGAAGAAATAAACAAAAAACAGCAGATCGTTGCCGAACTGGAAGAAACTCTTCAGAAGATTGGAGACAATCGGGCAAAGATCGATGAATATGAGAAACTGATCGAAGAAAAAGAAAACGCAATCCGGCTTGCCGAGAGTATCGAAGAGAAATGCCAGGAACTCCGGGAAGAAACTGCACAGATCAAGGAAACCAAAATTCCGGCAGTAATGCAGCAGCAGAAAGTACGGGAAGACGAATTTCAGGCGGCCGGGCAGAAACTGGAAAATGAAAAACAGAAATACCAGCAGTACATTGCAGAACAGGAAAAGGAACTGGAAATCAAAAAACAGGAGATACAGCAGCACATTGCGGAAATGGATCAGAAACTGGAAAATAAGAAACAGGGACTACAGCCGCATATTTCAGAGTTGAATCAGAAAAATCAGGAACTTCAGGATCTGGAAGAACGGGTAGAAGATCTGCACAAAAAAAAACGGACACTCATGGAAACAGCAGAGTCCATGCGAAATCAGAAAGCAGAAACCGAAAGAGAAATCCAGCAGACAGAAGCTGCGATCGAAGAGATCCAGCAGAAGATCAATGCAGACAAACAGCTCCTCACAGACAAAAAAGAGGAATACTCCTGGCAGTGCAAAGAACAGAAGCACGTGGACAAAGAACTGGAGAAACTGGAAGAAAGCTTTGGAGAGTCGCTTCTGACGGTACGAAGAAATCAGGAAGATCTGAAAGAACTCTACGAGTCCTTCACAAAAGAACAGATTCTGGAAAGCGGATGGTTCTTCGATCAGAGCAGGGCAATAGAACTGCAGAGACATTTTCAGGACAGTCTGACACAGACAAAGGAAAGTATAGAACAAAGCAGAGAGATTTATAATCAACTTTTGAATTATCTGGAAAATGGAGGAAATTAAAATGAAATGTCTTATATGTAATAAAGAACTGACAGGCAATGTATGCGAACGCTGCGGTTTCCCAAAGATTTCTGTTGTCGGCGGAGCAGAAGATGATCCGGTAGTAAAAACAGCGGTCCATGACTACAAAGAAAACATCCTCAAAAAAATCACTGTCGAGATGGAAACCTATCAGTACAAAGAAGACGGAAACAAACTGGTCCTCGCGCAGACAGACCGGATTCCGATTGGAAAACAGTTACAGAATATGGATAAAGATCAGTGTACCTGGTTTCAGGAGGACTTCGCAAGAATGGAAGCCGGTGAGCCTATGACACTGACCCTGTTTATCAACAATGACGGCAGAGAAGTACGAAGAGAGATCAGCCTCAAAGCACCGGACATCCGTTCCTTCTGGAAAGCAGGACTTAAGTCACAGGGCGGTATGGATTACACAGTTGTTCTCGGAACGGCAGATCGCTATGCAGAGACAGAGAGCTTCTGCATACTTGATAAATAAGCAAAGGGACGGGGACAGGAATGAGAAACAGAAGAAATTCAGGAAATCTGTTTTCACAGCTCGGAATGATGGGAATCGGATCTGTTGTCTTTATTGCAATTTTGTTTGTGGCAGGAATCTTTGCATGGATGTATTTGTTTTCGGCAGGCAGTGAGATAAGTACAAAAGCGTTGCTTGTAGAGGGAATCGTTTATGGATTGATCTTTGTACTGTCCATGATCGGCATTTTTGTGACAGGATACGAAGATGATACAATGAAATATATCGGCCATTGTTACAGAGGCGGGATCTTGCTGACTGTGATCGGCTTTTATATTACGAAACTTCCGGTGCTGACTGCACCTGATAAACTTCAGGGACAGTACATTTATTATGGACTGCAATTCATCATTTATGTATTACTGGCAGCAGTGCTTGCCATGGTACCGATACTGGTCATCGCCGGAATTCGCCACATCATCCTGGATATATTTGATCTGATAACAAGATAGAAGGAGTGCAGAAAATGTTAGATTTTTTAAAGAAAAACAAAAAAGAAAAAGAAGCCCAGGTTGCCCGGGAGGCAGCAATGGAAGCTGAAAGGCAGCGTAAAGAAGAAGAAAAAAGAAAACTGGCCGAACAGAGAGCAAAGATTGACGAACACGCAAAAGGCGGCAAAAGGATTCAGCGTGCACTGGACAATATTGATCTTGAAAATATTGAAATGCTGGCAGAACAAAAGGAAAGCAGAATCAGTGTTGAAGCGGTCAGAAACTATGCAAAGGTGATAGATAATATTAGATGGATACTGGAGGATGCAACGATTTCCGATGTAGATACCAGAGAAATTGATGAAGATATTTTACAGCTGGTTGGTCTGTTCGGGGCGGCAGTGGAAGCTGGTAATGAAAAAACAGCGACACAGCTTCTTAAGGGAATCGCAGAGGGCGTGAAGTTTACAAGAACACCATTTATCTATTCTAATGAAGAGCACAAAGAAATGATTGCCCGTAAACGAAGAAAAGAAATCGATACACTTCTTCTGCTCGGAAGATGTCAGGAATACATAGATCGCGTAAACGAGTCGCTTGACAAACTGGAAATTTATACAAAGGAACTAAAAGACGATAGAGATAAGGCAGAGAAACAGGAAAAAGAACTGCGAGATTATGATCCGGATCTTCCTGATAAAGTTACAAAGGTCAAAATGAAAAAAGAGCCTCTTACCAGACAGGTGCTGCAGTATGTAAATGCATTAAACAATGCAATAGATGCCCGAAACAAACTCAAAGCCGTAGAACTTCTCAAAGGCAAAAAAGAACAGAATCTCCAGGTTATCGGAAATACAGTGAAAAATATCAATCTTATGGCATTTGGTTCACCGGAACTGTTTGGAAATGTAGCAATGGGACAGTTGGAGCGTCTTCATCAGGACTTTAAAGACGATGTAAAAGCAGCTGAGAACGAAACGGAACGTCTCAAAAACTTTAATCAAAATGTTGATGTCACAATAGAAACGATGTTCCAGAATGCGATTACTGACGAAGATCTTCGAAAGATGAGAGAATACTACGGAGATATTCAGGCAGAAAGAGAAGAAGAAGAACGACGCAAAAAGGCCGAAAAAGAACAGAAACGTAAAGAACAGGAAGAAAAAGAAAAGGCACAGAAAGAGCGTGAAAGAGAACTTCAGCTTGAGGAGCGCAGAGAAAGACACAGCGAAGAGCATCGCAGCACAATTATACAGTAGGGGTGATAAGAATGGGAAAACCGATTTTAGACAGATTATTCGAAAAGAAAAATAAAAACAAAATGACTGCTGCCGAAAAGAAAGCACAGGAAAGAGAACGCAAAAAAGAAGAAAAAACCCAGAGAAGGATTGAAGAAGAAAATATCAGAGATGATATTTTTGATACAGAAGAATTACTTCTCAAATCAGAAAAACAGTTTCAGAAAATGTTCTGGAGCGAACTGGAACAGGCAAGAATCGAGGAACAGGAAGGCAAAAAAAATCCAAGAAGACGTGCCAAGATGGGAGTGGCTTATTACTCCAACCAGATCATCCAGGCTGCCAAAATCCGTATTGAGGAACAGAGAGAAGATTTTGAACTTAAAAAGACCATGACAGATATGCAGGAAGCCCTGACCGCAATCAATCAGCTGAGTGGCGACATCGGAACCTGGGATATCCGCAAGATCAAGAAAGAGGCTGCAAAAATGGATGCTTCTTCCGGTGGGGCAGGCAAGAGCCTTATGAAAACACTTAAGATCTTCCGGAACATGGACATGGTTCAGGATGACCGTACTCCGCTTCAGAACATTATGGATGTAGAGGATATCGAGAAATGGATCCAGGATCCTGACTATGCAGCAAAATGCTGGAAGAGTGGAGATGCAATAAATATTTCACCAGATGATATTCTGGACAATATGTACCAGAACCGTGATATGGACAAGGAATACGAACAGATCCGCAAAGAACTTGAATCAGAAAGTCTGAACTGACTGTAAATATAAGGAGGATACCGCTATGAAATTCAGTGACGTAAGAAAACTTATGGAAAGAAACAGGGCTCTGACAGAATTCAGCTCCCTTCCTTTCGTTATAACAAAAGATGGAGAAAAAACAGTAACATGGTTTAATTTCTCTCTCGGAAAATCAGAGGATCAGTTATGTGTAAAGGTTCGTGAGATCCTTGATACAAAAGACGGAGTAGAACTCAACAAAGAAGCTTCTCAGATTGCAGTACCGGCAGACAAAGCAAAGAATTCTGTTCCGGAGATCACCGAAAAAGAATATTATCAGGAACTGGAGAAGATTTATGAGAAGTATTCCAGAAAAGAGATGGAAGCACTGATCCAGAAAGCTGCAAACGGACTGTTTGTGGAAACATATCACGAAGTCATCCTGCATGAAGCGGACGAAGAAAAAGAGACAGAAACAGAAGCACCAAAGATGACTTTTGATTTTATTACAGGCAGCAAAGCGGAGGATAAGAAATGAGTGTAGATAATTATCTGGAGATGCTTCAGGATATTCAGAGAGAATATAGAAGAATCCATAATAGGATCGAAATCAGTACTGCAGCGGATCCGTATACATCAGAACTGGCAGAACTTCATTCTGAAGCATCAGAATGCTGCCGCAAGATTACTTCACTTCTGGGAAATCGAGAGGATTCTTATGAACTTCGTAAATGGGAAAAAAGAAGGGCAGAGCATCTGGATGCATGCAAGAGAATCCTGGAACACATCAAGAGTAAGAAAAATGAAAACATTGCAGCCGCCAGTAAGTCTTCGGAGGATGACAATACAGTAGATGATGAGACAAAAAAAGGCTGGTTCTGTGAAACTCCGAAACAGTCGTTTGATGATGTTGCCGGAATGGAGTACATGAAGGAAGAACTCAGGAAGCATGTCAAAAATGCAGACAAAAAAGGACTCTTTGAACTGTTTGGAATGGATGCAATGACTGGTTTCCTTTTCTATGGACCTCCTGGATGCGGCAAAACTTACCTGATCGAAGCTTTTGTCCATGAACTGATGAAAGACGGATACAAATATATGAGTATTGAATCCGGTGACATTCTGAGTAAATATCAGGGTGAATCTGAAAAAAGAGTTAAGGAAATCTTCCGTACAGCAGAGGATTGTGCTCCGTGTATTCTGTTTCTGGATGAAATCGATAACCTGTGTACAGATCGTAATACTCCGGATCTGCCACCTCATAAGGTGTCCCTTACGGAAGCTTTTCTTACAGCGTTCAACCATATGAAGAGTTCAGGAAAAGAAGTATTCTTTATGGCGGCAACAAACTTCCCACAGAAGATTGATATTGCCATGAGCAGCAGAATGAAGCTGGAAAGAGTGCCGCTTCCGGATCAGGCAGCGATCACACACTACCTTGAGTTTAAATTTAATAAAGCCTCGATACAGATTGATGACAGTATTTCCTGGGAAAAAATGGCAAAAGATTTTAAAAACTGCAGCTACCGTGATATCGATGCCCTGATTAATAATGTAAAGCGTGAACTTATCACAATCAGCGATGAGCAGGGATTAAATGATGAGGAATCTGTAGAAGCTGTAGTTTCAGGAAAAATCCGTCTGAATGCGGAAATCTATAAGAAGTCACTGAGCAAAGTAATCTTTGCACCGATCAACAGTTATATGAAAGAACTGGAGGCCTGGGAAGCCAAGATGAACATCAACAGGACTCAGGACGGCGATGAGGGAGAAAATAAAGGCGGTAAAGACGACAAAGGTAATCAGGAAAATAGTGATACACCACGGAAACATACAAGAAAATCACTGTTCGGCGACAAGAGCAAGAGCGTATTAAAAGAAGGTAATACTCATTTCCAGAGCATACCGCAGGATGGAAACATGTTTAATTCCAATCCGTTTATGGATATTCAGAAGGCATTTATTTTTAATGAATGTATATGTCCTGCCACAGTTGCGCATCAGGAGTCTGGAGAACGTTATCTGGAATACCTGGAAAAATTAAAAGAAGCACTGCAGGCAGCAGGAGACAGCGAGACGGTTGAAGCACTGAACAATGAGATAAGCGGAGTCAGAAATGCGCTGTATTATCCGGCAGATGAGTTGCATACCAGATTCAGCGGAATGGCTGATACAGCATTTGATATATCCTATGATCCCTTCTTTACTCTGCTGCAGGGAAATTCGGTGCAGGGATTTTACGGAACCTGTGGAATTATTGCTTCCTGTAATATGGTAAACCAGCAGACGGGATCCCGGCTTACAGAAGCAGATGGAGTTGCTGAATTTACAGCAGCAGGTATCTGCACGGAAGAGGGAGGTACATCGACAGAAAACAGAGAATGCTTTATCCGAAGCAAAAATCTTCAGTTTGAGGCAGTTGAGCAGGATTGGATGGAGGATATACCGGGGCTGCCAGGACAGGAACTGGAGGAAGTCGCACGGAGATTTCGTGAGGGAGAAAGCGTGATGCTTGGTGTGATGGCAGAAGATCTTTCTCAGGACGAACTTTTCAGCAGAGAAGTGGATCCTGAATTTCAGATGGAAGTTCTGCTGAGAATGCTGGAAGATCCGGAAAGTGTACCGATAGAAGACCAGATTGCAGCCTTTTATCCTGGTTTACACAATCATATGGTATCTGTTGCAGGATTTTCCTACGCACAGGATGGAAGTGTGACCGGACTCTGGATCAATGATACCGGTGGATGGGCAAGCCTGATCACAAACAGAATTTTCCTTTCTGCAGAAAAATACAATCTGATGAAAGAAGCTACCAGAGGATTTTCTGTTGAATTCGTAAAAAAATAAACAGTACTTAATCCAAAAGAAAACTCCTTGTGAGTTTTCTTTTGGCATATAAACCGGGAGAAAATGATATGGGACTGCAATGGGAGAAAAAGATTATCCAGGAATATCATGGAAAACTAAGTTTTGGAGATCTGGTAGGAAGAAAAAACTGGATCAATTATTTTAACTATGCATTTGATCCGGAAGGGAAAGGTCTGTTATTCATCGGAGAACTTCATCTTGGCAAAAAAACTCTGATCAGGGCAGCAGCCGGGGAGTGGGAAGAGAAAGGCTACAAGGCATATGAGGTATATGGCGAAGATCTTTCCAAAGACAAAAAAGAACTCAGAGAACAGATAGAAACTATCTATAACGAAATTACGACTGGTAAAAAAATCCTTCTTTTGTATTCGCTGGATCAGATAAAAAAGAAAGAAGCAAGAACAACGCTTGCATTTGGGATAGAGCAGATTATGAATGATGCAGAAGATGCAGTCATACTGGCAACTGCACAGAGTGCGGAGATATTGCCGGAGCGTTTGCAGAAGTTTTTTACAATCTGTCCTGTCCGTAAGTTTGGAGAAGAAGAGCTTACAGAAGTTATGAAATCTTTTCTTGCACCATGCTGGCCAGAAAAAGAAGAAAGGCAGGAAAAACTTAAGAAATATCTCAAAGATCGAAATTGCTGGGAACTGGAGCGGATTGCAAATCTGGCAGTCAACTACGCTGTTCTGGAGCTGACGGATGAACAGCATAAGACACTGGAAGAAGCCCAGGAGCTTATCGGAGAAGGAAAAGTAAAGATCACTACGGTACAGATTAAGAAAGCCGCAGAAGATATAGAAACTGTACGCTGGAAAAAAGAACCAAAAGAATATATTTACTCGGACAGATTCATCGAAAGACCACAAGTGCGGGAAAAAAATGCAGAACAACCAAGCAAAGATGATATCATTCCAGATGAAAAAATAACAGGTTTGGCAAATCTTGATGATCAGGAAGTTCAGAGTGGTTTGGATAAAACGGCTGAAATTTTGAACTCCAAGGAGCCAACGATGGAAGAAGCGACAGAAATACTGGCAAATAAAGGAGAACTTGAAGAGCTGGTTGATCTTTCTGGAATGGAAGTAGTTGATTGATATGAGGGAGAAAGGTATGTCAGAAATCAGAATAAAAGAAGTGATGGAGGAAATTTACCATAAACTTCAAAATGGAGATACACGTCTGAGTGATGAACAGGCAGAAACATACAAGGACATATTGATGAAACTCTGGAAGAGTACAGAGGATGAAGCACCGTTCGAACTTGGAAATATAGACAAAGAGATCATCAGCATGCTTGGCTTTTTTGAAAATGCTCTGATTCGTGGAAATGAAAAAACAGCGAATCAAATTCTGGCAGCAGTGACAGAAGGAATCCATTTTGCCAGACTTCCGATCGCAGGAGCTACAAGTCAGGAACAGGAAAAAATCCGTAAGAAAAGAGAAGAGAATCTTCACAGACTGAATCTTCTTATTAAATTTCAGGATTATTATGATGAACTGCAGATTAAAATCAATGCGATGCAGGAGAAGCAGGATGAATACCTTGCTGAGATCGATCTTGCAGAGAAGGACGTGGACACTTACCAGGATGAAAGATCTTACTATGAGCAAAAAGTAAGCCGTGTTATCAGTGGCAAGGAAAAACTTACATCAGATGTCAAAGAATTCGTAAACAAGATGAACCGTCTGGCAGATGCAAAGAATAACTACAAACGATATAAACTTCTGCAGCAGCTTCTCGCAGAGCGAAGCCAGACTCTGCTGAATTCCATCCACACGATCAACCAGATTGCTTTTGGCAGTGTGGAAATTCTCGGTCAGGAAACCATAGACGACCTGAAAAATACCATGGATCGGTTCGAACAAAACATACAGGACCAGAAGCAGCAGAACAAAGAACTCAAAAAGATCACCCGCCGTATGGATGATATTCTGGATAATGCCATTGATAATGATGACGAATCCTACCAAAGAAGCGAAGAACTGGCAGCCGACCAGAAACGCTGGAAACAAATGAACCAATCCCAGAACGAAAAGAAACGAGGACAGACAGATGTGGAAGTGCGTACGCTGTAACAAAGAAAACCAGGATTCCGCAGAAAAATGTATAAATTGCGGTCACGGAAAAACGATGGACTACACAGGCCACCGCTCAGTCAGCAGACTCCGCCCGGAAATGACCAATAACTGGAAGAAGAAAAAAGAAAAGTCAATGCTGATGGCTGGCTACATGGGTAATGATAAGGCGGTATTTGGTAGTAAACTTTTGAGAAAGGAAGTTTGCAAAATTGATTTTGTAAAAATGAATCTTGCGAGTATTCCATCCGGTGCCTGGGATGTATCAAAAGATCAAGACAGAACAATCTGGGCGTGGAAAAGAGAAACACCAGAAGGATACACCTTGTATATAGGATCAGAAAAAGGTGTTTATGCGAATAAAGACTGTGACTATCTGTTTTGCGATTATTTGAATGTTAAGAAAATAAATTTTAATAATTTATTCGATACCAGTCATGTTACGAATATGTGTCATATGTTTAGCGAATGTGAGAGTCTGGAAGAATTGGATGTGAGCGGGTTTGATACAGGCAGCGTTGAGGATATGGGCCATATGTTTGGTGGTTGTAAAAATCTGAAAAATCTTGATGTGAGCGGATTCAATACAAGTAGTGCTGAGGATATGGGCGCTATGTTTAAAGATTGTGAAAACCTGAAAAGTCTTGATGTGAGTGGTTTCGATACAGGCAGTGTTAAGAATATGTGGGCGATGTTTGAAAGCTGTAAAAACCTGAAAAGTCTTGATGTGAGCGGGTTTGATACAGGCAGCGTTGAGGGTATGCAATTTATGTTCTTTGAATGTGAGGCTTTGTCAGAGCTGGATGTAAGTGGATTTGATACGAGAAATGTCATAGATATGAGGTATATGTTTTATGATTGCAAAAATCTGGAAAAATTGGACGTAGGCGAATTCAATACAAGTAGAGTTACAGACATGAAGAGTATGTTTTCTGGATGTAAAAAACTGAAAAGTTTGGATGTAAGCAATTTTAACACAAAATGCGTCGCAAATATGGAAGACATGTTTTATAGATGCTTCAAGCTTACACAACTGGATACTTCAAATTTTTATTATGCACCAGGTGTTAATAGGCGGGATATGTTTAATAATTGTGGAAGTAAAGAACACTATTACTATTATGATGGAGACAGTATTGAAGAAATCTGTGCAGATTTTCTGTCCTATGAGAAAAATGCAATTTTCAATAATGGCTGGGAACATAAAAAATGGGTTTTGTGCCATGCACTGGAGATACCAGCTGAGGAGAAAATCTATCTTCTTCATGATGCTTCCATAAATTCATTGACAAATTTCCTTGTGGGAAAAATCGCAGTTACAAAAGCAGAGGGATTTGCAATTACAGACAAAGGGATTTACAGGAAAAGCGAATATGATAAAAGAAAAGTATTTATGTCGTGGGAAAGACTAAAAGAAGCTAAGAAATTAGACATAGATTACGTTTCAAGAGTAAGGCTAGATGAAATACCCATAGCTTTTAGCTATAAATATGGGGTTGACAGGGCAAAACTACAAGAATTGGTATGCCTGTTCGAATCAATTCGTAGATTCCTGAACGGGGGAAGTGTTTGATATTTTTACGGAAATATGAGGTAAGAAAAATATGTGGAAATGTATACGCTGTAACAAAGAAAACCAGGATTCCGAAGAAAAATGTATAAACTGTGGCCACGGAAAAACAATGGACTACACAGGCCACCGCTCAGTCAGCAGACTCCGCCCGGAAATGACAGAAACCTGGAAAAAGCAAAAAGAAAAGCCAATGCTGATGGCAGATTGCATTGGTGATGATGAAGAAAATGGAACAGTATTTGGAAGTTTCATCTTACGAAATGATATCCACAGAATCGAATTTATCCGTATAACATCACCAATTCCAAGAGGAGCATGGGATGTATCAGAAGACCGAAGCGGAAAAATCTGGGCCTGGGTAAATAAATCTGGTGAAGAAAATGTTCTTCAGATCGGCTCAGAAAATGGTGTTTACGCAAATCCAAACTGCCGAAATCTTTTCTGGAGATATAAAAGTGTTAAAGAAATCGCTTTCAATAATCTTTTTGATAGCAGCAGAGTTACAGATGCAAATGGAATGTTTGGTGAGTGCATAAACTTGACTGCGCTGAATCTGGATGGATTTCAAACAGAAAATGTCAGGGATATGGCATTTATGTTCCTGAGTTGTAAGGCTTTGACAGAATTGAATGTAAGTAACTTTAATACAGACAATGCACAGAGTATGACGGGTATGTTTAAACTTTGTGAAATGTTATGTGATTTGGATGTGAGCAACTTTAATACGAGCAGAGTTACCGAGATGGAAGGCATGTTCAGTACTTGTGAAAGTCTGACATCGTTGGATGTAAGCGGATTTGATACAGGAAGAGTCAAAAGCATGCGATCTATGTTCTATGAATGTTCAAACTTGAAAATTGTTGATATAAGTAGATTTAACACAGAATCCGCCAAAGATATGAGCTTTATGTTCTGCAAATGTAAAAATCTGACAGAACTGGATGTAAGCCATTTTAAAACAGATCAGGTTGAAACTATGGAAGCAATGTTTAATGCTTGCTACAACTTACGAAGGCTGGATGTAAGTGGATTTGATACAAGGAAAGCTACAAATATGAAAAATATGTTTTCTTTCTGCGAAAACCTTACACAGCTGGATACCTCGAATTTCCGCTATGCACAAAATGTTAATATACAGGATATGTTTACAGGCTGTGGTGTAAATCAAAATACATCAAAACCAGTATTGATGGCAGACTGTATTGGTGATGATGAAGAAAATGGAACAATATTTGGAAGTTCCATCTTACGAAATGACATCTACAGAATCGAATTTATCCGTATAGTATCACCAATTCCAGGAGGAGCCTGGGATGTATCAGAAGATCGAAGTGAAAAAATCTGGGCATGGGTGAGCAAAACAGGAGAAGGAGATATCCTTCGAATTGGCTCAGAAAATGGTGTTTATGCAAATCCAAACTGCCGAAATCTTTTTTGGAAATACAAAAATGTCAGAGAAATCGTATTTAACGATCTTTTTGATACCAGTAAAGTTACAGATGCGAATGGGATGTTTGGTAATTGCATAAAACTGCCTGTCCTCAATCTTAGAGGATTTCAAATGGAAAATATCAGAGATATGGGATACATGTTTTTGAACTGTAAATCTTTGCAGGAATTGGATCTGACCAATGCCGGCACTGACAATGTAGAAAATATGGTTGCCATGTTTAGGGATTGTGAAAATCTGAGAGAATTGGATTTACGAAGCTTTAGAACGGGTAAACTCAAAAACACGAGACAGATGTTTTTTAATTGTAAAGAAATTAAAAAAATAGATGTAAGCAGTTTTGAAACCGATGAAGTTGAGGATATGTGGGCAATGTTCATGGGCTGTATAAATCTGGAAGAACTGGATGTAAGCAGATTTAAAACGTCAAATGCCACGACGATGGTAGCAATGTTCCGGGAGTGCGCTAAACTGAGAAAAATAGATGTAAGAAATTTTGAAACAGGTAAAGTAGATAACATGTGTAATATGTTTTTGAGATGCGGAAACCTGGAAGAGTTGGATGTAAGTAATTTTGATACACGATCTGTTGAGAATATGCATGACATGTTTAACGGCTGCGAAAAACTGGAAAGACTGGATGTAGGCGGATTTGATACAAGTAGAGTTACAAATATGGACGGAATGTTCTATGAATGCAAAAAACTGGAAAGGCTGGATATAGGCAGCTTCAATACAGAACTTGTAAAAGATATGAGTTTTATGTTCTGTAAATGCGAAAGGTTGACAGAGATTAATGTAAGTCATTTCAAAACAGATCAAGTTGAAAATATGGAAGCAATGTTTTGTCGTTGCGGTAACTTACGAAAGCTGGAGGTAAGTGGATTCGATACAAGGAAAGCTACAAATATGAAAGATATGTTTTCTTTCTGCGAAAACCTTACACAGTTGGATACCTCGAATTTCTATTATGCACCAAATGTCAATGTAGAAGGCATGTTTAAAGAGTGTGGCGCAAGTAAAGATAATACTGTTCCTGACTTTGCGAGGAAACAGAAGACACTTTATGTGTTCAATGGGGAAGAAATGGATAAACGAGAGAATCGTAGACATTACATTGGAAACAGTATTGAAGAAATCTGCCAGAACTTTCTTTCCTATAAGGACAATAAATCTATTAATAATGGGCAAGGCAAAGTCAGAAATACACTAAATATATCAGACAGTGACAAAATTTATCTTATACATGATGATTCATGGTTTTCAAGAGGTAAAAATGGATTTGCAATTACAGATAAAGGTGTGTATGTTGCAGATTTTGGAGAGAAAGCAGAATTTATGTCATGGAAAGAATTTAGAGAGTGCGAGAAAGTAAATATACAGGGCTGCTGTATACGATTTGATGGAAAAAGGGTCGCTTATTATACTGGTGGAGATAGAGTGAGGCTGCAGATAGAGGCATTGTTTATTGCAATTCATAAATATCTGAATAACAGAAGTCTGGAATAGAATAAATACGAGGTAACTGGCTATGTGGAGATGTATACGTTGTAATAAAGAAAATCAGGATTCCATAGAGAACTGTACAGGGTGCGGTCATGGAAAGACCATGGATTATATCCACCACTGTACCCTGTCCAGAATCAAACTTTCCACAGCAGATAACTGGAAAATAAATAACAACAGCTCATCCACAACATATGATTATTCCACGGATGGAGAAAAAACCACGAATGGAGCACCGCGAAAATATCCTCTGACGCAGAATCCAACGTCCGTAACACGAGTTCTGGAAACAAATGAAGATAACTGGGCCGAATTGAAAAAACGAAAAATCAACAGAAGTTATACAGGATACAGTATCAAAGAAATCTGTGAAAAATTCCTTTCTTATGAAGCCAATAAGAGTGTTGATAATGTACAGCGAGAAAATTCTGAGCTTTTAAAAACTCTGCAGATATACCAGAATCACAACATTTATCTGCTCCACGACGATACGTGGAGAAAAAACGGGCAAAGCGGATTTGCAGTTACTGATCAGGGAATTTATGCGAAAGCGTTATTTAGAAGAATAGAATTTACATCCTGGAAGAAATTTCAAGAATCTGATTTTATATGTATAGGTGGAGATTCTGAATTATCAATAGGACAAAACTCCATCGCTTTTTTTAGCGGTGACAGAGACACACTTCTGGAACTTGAATTGATGTTTGCCGTAATCCACGAATATTTGAATCGGAAACCAGTTAGTCAAACAGAAAAGAAAGAAAAACCGACTCTGATGCAGGATAGCAGTAATAAAAGCTGGATCGTCACAAATGTTTTTGGAAAAAGCATTCTTCGAGAGAATATCCATGAGATAGAATTTATAAAAACTACAAAAGCTCAGGTCCCATCCAGAGCCTGGGATGTGTCCGCAGATCAGAGCAACACAATCTGGGCATGGGTCACAGCACGCCCTCAGGGAACAACCCTGTACATCGGTTCAGAAAACGGAGTTTACGCAAATCCAACGTGCGAAAGACTTTTTATGGCTTATACAAATGTAAAAAGAATAAAATTCAATAACCTCTTCGACACCAGCCGGGTTGAGGATATGGAAGATATGTTTTCTTACTGCAGAAACCTTGAAGAAATAGATGTAAGCGGCTTTGATACCAGCAAAGTAGTATTCATGCAAAGTATGTTTGAGGAATGCAGAAAACTCAAAACCCTGGACATTTCAAATTTCCGTTACAAAGAAAATGTTATCACAGACGATATGTTCAAAAACTCCGGAATAACGCGATAAGTCCGAGATAATGGATAGATCATAAGGGAAAATCGAGGCAACAAGGGGGAAATATATGTGGAAATGCATGCGCTGTAACAAAGAAAATCAAGATTTTATAGAGAACTGTGAAAACTGTGGCCACGGAAAAGCTATGGACTACATAGGTCACCGCTCAATCAGCAGACTCCGTCCGGAAATGGTGAGTAATTGGAAGAAGAAAAAAGAAAAGTCAATGCTGATGGCAGATTGCATAGAGGATAATGAGAAAAATGGAACTGTATTTGGAAGTAGATTTCTCAGGAAAGAAATCATCAAAATAGAGTTTGTAGAAATAAATTGTGATAGCGTTCCGGTAGAAGCCTGGGATGTATCAGATGACAAAAGTAAAACAATTTGGGCATGGATAAGCAAAACGTCGGCCGGATGTATCTTGAATATTGGATCAGAAAATGGTGTGTATGCAAATTCAAATTGCCAAAATTTGTTCTATCGATATGAAAATGTTAGGGCAATATGTTTTTACGATTTATTTGATACCAGTTATGTTACCGATATGCATGGAATGTTTGGCGATTGCAAAAGGTTAACAACTTTTGCTGGAAATACTTTTCATAATGAGAAAGTTATGGATATGAGCTTTATGTTTCTAAACTGTGAGCAACTGAAGAATTTGTATATAATAGCTGAGATAAAAACCGACAAGGTTACAGATATGCGGGCAATGTTTCAGTATTGTGAGAAGCTGGAAAAACTGGACATAAGTGGGTTTAATACTGAGCAAGTCAGAGATATGTCATGGATGTTTTATGATTGCAAAGAACTGAAGGAAGTGGATATAAAAGGCTTCAGAACAAGTAATGTCACGAATATGGAGGCTATGTTTTGCGGGTGTGAAAAACTGGAAAATTTAAATGTAAGAAGTTTTGACACAAGACAGGTTACAAATATGAATTTCATGTTTTCGGACTGCAAAAGTTTAATAAATTTGGATACATCAAATTTTTGTTTTGGACAAGATGTTACTACAGAAAATATGTTTAAAAATGTTGGGGTGAATAAAGAGTGTAGCACAGAAAAACAAGGTGCATCAGCACGGAAAATTTTTGCTTCAGAAAGATATTATAGTGGAGATAGCATAGAAGAAATCTGTGCAGATTTTTTGTCTTATCAGAAAAATGCAGTATTTAATAATGGCTGGAAAAATAGAAACCAGGTGTTGCACCAGGTGTTGGAAATACCACCTGATGATATAATATATCTTCTTCATGACGCTTCATCAAACTTCCTGGCAAGCTTTGTTACGGGAAGGCCTACAGTTAAAAATGCAGAGGGATTTGCAATTACAGATAAAGGAATTTATACGAAATATTTGTATTACGATAAAAGTAAAGTATTTATTCCATGGGAAATGCTGAAAAAAGCTAAAGCAATAGATGTAAAAAATAATAGTGTGAGGATTGATGAAATAGCAATCGCATTTAATTATAAAAATTCGAGGGATAATTCGAATCTATGGGAGTTAGTAAGGTTGTTTGACTCAATTCGTGCATTTTTGAAGAGAACTTTTTAATTGCTTTACAGAAATAGGGGAGTGACATAAACATATATGTGGAAATGCATACGCTGTAACAAAGAAAATCAGGATTCTATAGAGAACTGTACAGAGTGTGGGTATGGGAAGTCTATGAATTATATCTCGTATAGAACTTTGTCAAAAGTGCAGGAGTCCATAACTGAAAATTGGAAAGTAGAGCAGAATACTCCCCAATATTTTATGGAACAGGGAAGAGAACATCTTCAAAAAATAATAGAGTGTTTTTACAAAATAAATATGGAGAATAAAAATATTTGGGATATGACAGTGTTGGAGTTAAACCAATATTTTATGAACGAAGAGAGTATCGAAACAGCAGAAATAAAGCCGACATTGATGGTCGATAATGATGGAGAAAAGGTTTTGGGATCAGATATTCTTCGTGAAGATATTACCCAAATAGAATTTGTAAAAAACAGAAAAAATAGCTTCCCAGATGGAGCCTGGGATGTATCTGAGGATCAAAGTAAAACCATTTGGGCGTGGATAGAGGACAGAGATAACGAAAAGATTCTCAAGATTGGATCAAGGAACGGCGTATATGCAAATTCTGATTGTGAGAGCTTTTTCCAGAATTATACACAGGTAACAAAGATTACGTTTAATAAGCTCTTTTCGACAAAAAATGTTAGGAATATGTGGAAGATGTTTGCGGATTGTTATAATTTGGAAAAAATAGATGTGAGTAATTTTGACACAAGCAATGTTATAGATATGGGAATGATGTTTGACAATTGCTATAATCTGCAAAAAGTGGATGTAAGTGGTTTTGATACCAGTAATGTTGGAGATATGAGCTATATGTTTTGCGATTGTCGTACTCTTGAAGAACTGGATGTAAGTAATTTTAATGTTAAATCGGTAGCAGTTATGACACGTATGTTTGGAGGATGTCATAAATTAAAAAATTTAGACATATCAAATTTTAATATAGATGGAGATGAGATAGGTGTGGAGTCAATATTTGATGGTAGTGGAATCGAGTTATCTACAATAAAGTTAATACGGTAAAGAAGGAAAGAAAAATATGTGGAAATGCATACGCTGTGAAAAAGAAAATCAGGATTTAGCAGAGCAATGTGAAAACTGTGGACATGGACGAACCATGGATTATACAGGTCATCGTGTGGTCAGCAAACTTGAAACAGAGATGATTGGTGCTTGGAAATATGATCAAAATGATCCAGAATATATCAGAAAACAGGCAGTCGAACATCTGCAAAAAGCAGTAGAGCTTCTGGTAAAATCCGGTTTAAGTGGATCTGCTGAGAAGACAAAAAAAGTAATCACAGAAGTAAAAAAAGCTTCTGGGTTAAATAAAAATTTCAATATACAAATGGTCGAAAATGATCATCAGACAGAGCAGAATATAAGTCCATTTCGTTATGGGGGACAAAACGTACTGGGGGCGGATGATTCGCCTAAAGAAGAGAAAAGGCTCAAAAATAATCATCAGACAGAGCAGAATATAAGTCCATTTCGTTATGGAGGTCAAAACGTATTAGGACAGAAAGAATCTGATACAGACAGGAAAAAAACACAATCACGGAAAAGAAAAATATCAAGTAAAATATCAAAAAAAGAACTTCGTGTGCTTAATCAGAGTGACCTGGATAACTATAAAGATAAAAGAAATTATACAGGAAAAACTATCGAAGAAATTTGCCAGAACTTTCTTTCTTACGAAGATCTGCAGCATATTAATACTGGACAAAAAGATAACATTATAAACACATTAAAAATACCATCGGATGATAAAATCTATCTTATTCACGATGATTCATGGTTTAAAAGAGGAATCGAAGGATTTGCAGTTACAAGCAGGGGAATTTATTCTAGGCAGGCAAGATGTCAGGAAGTATTTATATCATGGAAAGAATTTAAGGAATGCACAGAGATAACCACAAAAGGAAGGCATAATGCTATACTTCTTGATAAAAAAGAAATTTTTACAGGTTTTTATGATACTTTGCATATAGAATTGCTGTTTATTTCACTATATAAAATGCTTAATGCGGAAAAGCCTGTTGTTGATATTGGCGAGTTTGACTTCGAGAAGAGCCTGCTTAAATTGCTTGATGAAGAAGATTCTGATGCTGATATGGATGATATTGATTTTGAGAAAAAACTGGAAGAATCTCTAAGAGATCTGTAATCTGGTCAGGAGCAGAAGTTGTAACGTGAAAGTGTAGCTTGCTATTTTTACCAGAGGAAAGGAAAGTTATATGTGGAAATGCATACGTTGTGAAAAAGAAAATCCGGATTCAGCAGAGAACTGTATGGAATGCGGACACGGAAAGACAATGAATTACAGAGATTACAGAACTTTGGCAAAAGTTCAGAGTTCTGTACTGGAAGGCTGGAAAAAAGAGCAGAATACTTCGGAATATTTTAAAAAGAAAGGTATGGAATACCTCCAAAAGACAATAGAATGTTTGCAAAAAGCAAACGAAAGCAACAGAAACATCCAGTATATGATCACTGCAGAATTAAATAAATATTTCACTGTCAGAGAAAATAAAGAAAGACCGATACTCATGGCCGATAGCATGAGAAAGACTGCTTTTGGATCTAATATTCGACGTGAAGACATTGCTGAAATCGAATTTATAAGAATCAACAAAGATATTACGCCAGATGGAGCGTGGGATATTTCAGCAGATCAGAGTCAAACGATATGGGCATGGACGGAGAAGGCAGAGAACAAAATACTGGCTCTCAAAATTGGTTCGGAAGATGGGATATGTGCAAACTCCAGCTGTGCCCATCTCTTTGAGGGATATTCAAATGCGACCAAAATAGTTTTCCATGATTTATTTGATACCAGTCGGGTAACGGATATGTCCTATATGTTTGCAAACTGTGAAAAACTAAAAGAAGTGGATGTTGACAGTTTTGATACAGGCAAAGTTACAAATATGTACGCGATGTTTTCCAACTGTAAAAAAATAGAAAAAGTGGATGTGAGCAGATTCAACACAAGCAATGTTACCAACATGGGGCTTATGTTTGCGATTTGTGCAAAGCTGGAAAAGCTGGACACGGGTAGTTTTGACACCAGAAAAGTTACGAATATGAAAACGATGTTTTGCGGCTGTTCAGAACTCAAGAAACTGGATGTAAGTGGCTTTAACACCTGCTTAGTAACAGACATGTCCAGCATGTTCCTGGGCTGCAAAAACCTTAAGAATCTGGATATCTCGAATTTCCATTTCCAAAAAGAAGCCAAGACCAGCAACATGTTCAGATATAGTGGGATGGATGGAATTGTAATTGGAAAATAAATTCTCTGGAAATCTATATTACTGTAAAAAATAAATTTTCTTTGCATTTACTCCGGTTGTCTCAAAGCTGTTTTTTGTGTATACTGAAAATAATTAAAATAAAATGTTGTATATAGAAGGGGCGTTCAAATAATCTATGATAACAGTATTCCACGGTTCAGATCACATAATTAAAGAACCAAGATATCTTGGAGGAAAAAAAGACAATGATTATGGAAATGGATTTTATACAACAGAATACGAGGAACGGGCGAGAAGCTGGGCAACGTTAAATGGAGATCCAGAGAAATCTGTGGTAAATGAATATACACTTGCATTAGAAAATCTGGAAGTGCTGGATCTGAACGAGAAAGGCGTGCTGGCATGGATCGCGGAGGTTGTAGCCAACCGAGGAATTAACGAAGAAAATGCTGCTATTGTCGGCGAGGAACTTGTGAAGAGATATCGTCCGAATACTACAGATGCAGATATCGTAAAGGGATACAGGGCAGATGACAGTTATACACAGGTGATAGAGGCTTTTTTGCTGAATCAGATTAATCTGTACGAAGTAGAGAGACTTTTTTATAAAGGAAGTCTGGGAAATCAGATATTCTTAAAATCAGAAAAAGCATTCAAAGAAATTCACTGGCAGAATGCATATCAGGTAGCTTTATCAGAAGAAGACAAAAAATTCGATTTATATGCGCGGCGGGAAGTAAGTAAATTTTTGGCAGAAAGAATGAGATCAATTTTGCTAAATGGGTACGAAGTTCCGGGAATTACTGCGCGTTATGCAGTCAGCCATTTGTTAAAGTATGACAAGGAAAGTGGGGAATACGAAAATGCCGGCATATGACGAGGTTTATCTTGACAGTATGTTAAAAAAACACAGATATCTGTTCAAATTAATTGGAAGAAACTGTGATGATGCGTTTTCTGTAATCAGTCGCTATCTTTGCTGTGAGTACAGGAAGCGTATGGATGAGGGAAATCCATTATATCTCAACAAAACTCCGAAGCAGATCCTGGGAGAAATGGGTATTCGAATAGATTCTGAACTGCAAATTAGCGAAAAGTATGACGAGTTTATCCTGGCATGGATGGCAGATATTTATACCTACATGCAATGGAAATACGCTATCCCATCCGAAAAAATCGCAGAAAAGATTCGTCCAGAAGATCTTTACAAAAAATATTACCCACTGCACGAAGCATCAATCGAAAATGCAGTGGATAAGCTGAAAAAAATTTATTCTTTATAAGGCAGAGCTTGAGAGAAAGGAGTGCTCACAGTGGGTGTTTATCTGGACAGTAAAACAGGATATACTTTATACAAAAACGAAACAGAGAAGCCATATTTTGTGGACAAGTCGCGATTATTAGCAGAGCTTTTTCCTCTTGTAGAAGAAGGCAGCAGTTATATATGCATTACCCGTCCACGCCGTTTTGGAAAGACTGTGATGGCGAATATGCTGACAGCTTTTTTCTCAAGAGCCTGTCAGTCGGATGACATTTTCCATAAACTTCAGATTTCTGAAATGGAAGGGTATCATCAGCACAGAAATCAATACGCGGTGATTCACATATCATTTAACGATGTTGTCGGAGAATGTTCTTCATACAGTCAGTATATCAATAGAATCGAAAAGAGGTTGATCCGAGATCTTAAACGTGCTTATCCAGAAGTTGCTCTGGAAGAGGAAGAATATGTAGTAGATGTTTTAACGGATATTTATGAAGAAAATGAAAATGCAAAATTTATTTTTGTTCTGGATGAATGGGATTATATTTTTCATCAGGATTTTGCAACAGAAGCAGATAAGAAAAAATATCTCACATTTCTGAGATCTCTGTTAAAAGACCGTCCATATGTGCGGCTGGCATATATGACAGGAATTCTCCCGATAGCGAAATATTCCAGTGGTTCAGAATTAAATATGTTTGCAGAATACACTATGGCGGGTGAGGAGAGATTTTCAGAATATTTCGGCTTTACAGAAAGGGAAGTAGATCAGTTATTTACGCGATATCAGCAGAACTGTAAATTTACTCAGAAAGTAACAAGAGAGGGGCTGCGGACATGGTACGATGGCTATCATACCCAAGCAGGAGAACGTTTATATAATCCAAGATCTGTAGTAATGTCATTGTCAAATAACAATCTTGGAAACTACTGGACAAGTTCTGGACCATATGATGAAATTTATTACTATATCGAAAATAATGTAGATGAGGTCAGAGATGATCTTGCAAGAATGGCAGCAGGAGAATCTGTTCCGGCAAAAATCCGCGAATATGCAGCAACCTCACAAAATCTCCAGACAAAAGAAGAGATTTTTTCAGCGATGGTGGTTTATGGCTTCTTAAGTTACGACAAAGGAAAAGTTTCCGTCCCAAATAAAGAACTCATGGATAAATTCACAGATATGCTACAGAAAGAACCCTCTTTGGGATATGTGTATCGTTTGGCAAAAGAATCTGGAAGGATGTTAAAAGCCACGCTTGAAAATGATACAGATACTATGTGTGAGATACTGGAAAAAGCGCATAATACAGAAATCCCATTGCTGAATTACAATAATGAGACAGACCTTACAGCAGTCATTAATCTGGTCTATCTGGCAGCACGGGATATGTACCGTGTTGAGCGTGAAGACAAAGCGGGGATTGGATATGTAGATTTCATTTTTTATCCAGAAATAGATAAAAGTTCAGATGCGATTATTTTGGAACTCAAAATAGATCACACTCCAGAAGAAGCAATAGCTCAGATTAAAGAAAAACAATACGCACTTAAATTTCAGGGAAAATTAGGTGAAACTTCCAGATATACAGGAAGAATTCTAGCGGTAGGAATCGGATATGACAAGAAGACGAAAAAGCATCGTTGCAAGATTGAGGTATTGTCTGAGCAAAAGATAAAATGTTGCTAATTGAAATCCACAAATTTTACAGGAATAAATTGATTTTAATTCTGCCGTTAAATATAGGAAGGTTACACCAATGAAAAGAAAAATAAAATGTCCCCAATGCGGGAGAGAGGTTACAGAGAAATTATGTTTTTGTGGATGGGACCTTACAGTGGATTTTGTGGCATATCCGTCTGTCAGCAGAATCCATGAAGAAACTACCCAATTTCATAAGGTCACAAATATTTATATAGAAAAAGCCCAGGAAATGCGAAAGAAAGCAGAAGAAGCATATCGGGCAAGTCTGAGTGTAGATCTGGAAGATTTGGAAAAAACAGTGTCAGATCTGAAAGAAGCTGAAAATTTAATGAAAACGATTCTACGCAGAGATGCCAGTGATGAAAACTTCGAATGGTTTGGCAAAATTTATATGCAGAGGGAAATCATCCAGAGGAAACTTCAGAAACCATCCGGGCTCAAAATAAATTTGAATGTGTCAAAGCAGAGGCGGGTACCGGAATATGCAGAGCAGCTTAAATTTTCCAAAACTCTCCGTGAAGCAGACAAGGGAAATACAGAAGCACAGTTTGCAGCTGGATATATGTATGAGTACGGAAAAGGAACAGAGATTGATTATGGTCAGGCGGTAAAATATTATCAGATGGCAGCCAGGGCAGAACATAGAGGAGCACAGCACAATCTGGCAGTGCTCTGCTATACAGGGCACGGCGTGGAAAAAGATTTAAAACAGGCGTATGAATGGTTCAGGCGTGCAGCGCAAAATGGTCTGGGACTTTCCATGACAATGCTTGGAACTATGTGCGAAAATGGCGAATACATACGAAAGAATCTGAAAACTGCACTTTATTGGTACCAGGAGGCTTACAAAGCCGGTGACAAAGCTGCCTACGACAAGTGGCAGAAAGCAAAAACAAAGGCAATAAGGAATTCATGAGTCAGGCGTATTGAATATATAATGAGAAATGATTGGAGGGAAAAAATAATGCGAGATCGTCTGGAAAGATTTATAGAACCGCAGGAGCAGGATTATGAACAGGCTCTTAAAGAAATTCGTAATGGAAGGAAAGTAAGCCATTGGATCTGGTATATTTTTCCACAGTTAAGAGGACTTGGAAAAAGCTATATGTCGGATTATTATGGAATCCGAGACTTGGATGAGGCAAAGGCATTTTTGCAGGATCCATATCTGGGAAAGCATTTACAGAAAATTTCAGAAGCATTATTAAATCTGGACAATGACAATGCAACTCAGATCATGGGAAGACCGGATGACATGAAACTGAAATCTTCCATGACCTTATTTGCCTGTGCAGACCCGGAAAATGCTGTTTTTGAGAAAGTACTGGAAAAATTTTATAATGGACATAAAGATGGGCGGACATTAAAAATGCTTTCGAAAGAAAATGGGTAATACGAAAATGCAGTGGATGAACTGAAATGGAGTAAGCGCTTACGAAATGGATTTATTCTCTATAGAAAATACAGGAATAAAACCAGCCCCATGAATCAAAATTTTCATGATTCACAGGGCTGATTTTTATTTTACAGAAAAAGTCTATTTCTTCCGTCTGCACAGCCAGTAGCATCCAAATGCCGGGATCTGCACACCCTTGGCTTCGAGTTCGCGGCCGGAGATCAGGTCAGTGTACATACCGTCGTCTTCGTTGATCCATGCAACCTTGTCAAATTCACTGAAGTTATAGATACCGATGAACTTCTCTTCATCATTTTCGCGGACAATAGCAAGGATCGCATCATCCCAGGTATCGATCGTGCGGAACGGTACATCGCTGTTGAATACGCTGTGCTCCATACGAAGGTGTTCCAGTTTATCGAGAACAGGGAAGAGTTTGTTCTGGACAGTTCCCGGACGATGACGGTTTTCTGCGAGATCCCAGTTGAAGTTTCCTCTGTGGAGGTAACGGGAATCAGCTGCCTTGTCAGGATCATCTTTGTAGGAATAGTCGTTGAGCTGTCCGATTTCATCACCACTGTAGATGACCGGAATACCGGACTGTGAAAGCATGAATGCATGCAGTGTGATGTCATAACGGATCGCACGGTCAACACCTTCTTCATTTCCTTCAAATCCGAAACGTTCAATACCGCAGAGAGAAGCAGTAGTACCGCAGAGTCTTGCATCACCAAGACGCGGGTCGTCATTGTACAGCTCGCCTCTTGCAAAAGAATCCGGATATTTTCCTGTAAGGAAATCGTTCAGATATTTCTTGTGAGGAACTTCCTGGATTCCGAAGTTCTCAAGGTAATCATAATCCAGACCCCAGCCGATATCATCGTGGCAGCGGAGATAGTTCTGGAACACATAATCTCTCGGAAGTCCGGCAACAATATCAAGCTGACGGCGCAGCAGGGAGACATCTCTTGTTGCAACAGTGTGCCAGGTGCTTGCCATAGTAGTTACATTGTAAAGCAGGTGGCATTCCGGTTTATCTACAGTTCCGAAGTATGGAACGACTTTTTCAGGAGCCATGACAACTTCCCCAAGGAGCAGTACGCCCGGGCAGACGATCTCGCAGATCATACGCATCATACGAACGATGGTGTGAACTTGTGGCAGGTTACGGCAGTTGGTTCCAAGCTGTTTCCAGATGTACGGCACAGCATCAAGACGAACGATATCAACACCCTGGTTTGCAAGGTAAAGCATGTTAAAGATCATCTCATTGAGAACGATCGGATTTCTGTAGTTCAGATCCCACTGGTATGGATAGAAAGTGGTCATGACATGTTTGTGGATATCATCCAGCCATGTGAAGTTTCCAGGTGCAGTAGTCGGGAATACCTGCGGGCAGGTCTGCTCATACAGAGACGGAATATCGTAGCTGTCAAAGAAGAAGTAGCGGTCCTGATATTCTCTTTCACCGGCGCGTGCACGTTTTGCCCATTCATGATCCTCAGAAGTGTGGTTCATAACAAAGTCCAGGCAGACACTGATTCCACGTTTGTGGCATTCGGAAGTCAGATGTGCAAAATCATCCATGTTTCCGAGCTCTTCCTGTACCTTACGGAAGTCAGCAACTGCATATCCGCCATCGCTGCGTCCTTTAGGGGACTCAAGAAGAGGCATAAGATGGAGATAATTTACATTGCATTCCTGTACATAATCCAGCTTCTTTTCCAGATTGGAGAGCGTACCTGCAAAAGCATTGACATACATCATCATTCCGGTAAGATCATTGCGCTTGTACCATTTCGGGTCCTTTGCACGGCGGATATCGGATTCTTTGAGGTCATTGCTTCTCATATCATAAAATTTCTTGAGTACAGTAAGCAGGTCATTGAGATGCATGGTAACATACGGATTGTCCTGATACAGTTCACAGTAGAGCCATTTCAGCTCGTCAAGATGTCTGGAAAGACGCTCGCAGTAGATCGCATCGTCATCTCTTGCAGGAATCTTGGCAGCCGCTTCTTTGGCAGAAACTTTAGGAGCTTCTGTCTTGGAAGTTTCTACTTTGGCAGTGTCCTCTTTGTGGGACTCGATTTTGACGGATTCTGTTTTGGCAGTTTCCACTTTCAAAGGTTCTGTCTTGGTGGTCTCAACTTTGACTGGTTCAACTTTCTTGGTTTCCACCTTAACAGGCTCAGTCTTGGAAGTTTCTACTTTGACTGCATCAACCTTCTTGGTTTCGACCTTAACCGGCTCAGTCTTAGTAGTCTCGACTTTTGCTGGTTCAACTTTTTTGGTTTCGACCTTAACCGGCTCCACTTTCTTAGTTTCCACTTTCGCCGTTTCAGCCTCTACTTTTACAGCTTCTTTCACAGGTGCTGTACTTTTGGAAGCAGCAGTCTTGGTTGCTTCACGTTTTTTCTGAAGGCGTTTTTTTGCCATGATTTATTTCCTCCCTGTTTGTTCTTTCTTATATTATAAAGCCCGAATCATAAAATCACAGTTTTATAAATTCCGGCTTACGGTCTTTAAAGACAGTATAATATGTAAAACCGCAGTCGGCAAGAATATCTGCCGCTTTATCAAATGCATAGGCGATCTTGTCCGGACCATGTGCATCGGCACCGATCGTGATGATTTCCCCACCAAGCTGTCGGTAGCGTCGGATAACTGCACGGCAGGGGTTCGGCTCGCCAAGCCCGTAATGGAACCCTCCGGTGTTCAGCTCGATTCCGCAGCCCTTGGAAATGATCGTCCGCAGGATCTCATCAAGAATGTCCTGATAGCGTCCGTAAGAGTATTCGCGGTTCTGGTTGGGACCATATCGTACCACATAGTCGATATGCCCGTAAACATCCATTTCCGAAAATACAGCCAGATTCTCAAGAATGGACTCAAAATATTCCATATAACATTCCGATTCCTTACGCCCCTTGAAGAATTCCCTGTAATAAGGATCCTGACCATGGACGACATGAGAAGAGCCGATCACGAAATCAAAAGGAACCGATTCCAGAAGTTCCTTAAAAGAATGTTCCAGATGCGGCTGAAGCCCAAGCTCGATCCCGAAACGGACATCCAGTTTCGACTGATACTTGTCCCGAAGCATGAAAAGGTTTTCCTGATAGGCAGACAGATCCAGTTCAAAAGTTTCATTATCCGGAGTCGGCGGGTAATCCGGGTCAAGATGCTCGGTAAAGCATACACCATGAAGTCCCCGTCGGATCGCGTCCTGGATCATATCTTCCATAGGAGTGTCAGAATCTGCAGAAAAAGAAGAGTGCATATGACAGTCCCATAAGATTTGATTTGACATTTTTCTGTCCTCCTTTACATGAACTGCACCTATTATAGCATGAGAAAATGCTTCGTGCTACGCTTTCATTTCTATTTTACACATTTTTTATCATGTTTTTTTTAAAATGCACTTGAATTTTTGTACGAGATTCGATACAATATGCAATAGGTTGACGTTTCTTTAACAAACGCCATAATCAACCATTTAATTCATAGGAGGAATTTATCATGGCAGTAAAAGTTGCAATTA
>OGRK01000564.1_pt1 | contig 33542 bp, 35 predicted proteins | sample 1553471 | NCBI WGS metagenome assembly OGRK01 (sample SAMEA2580080, study PRJEB22360) | human gut metagenome | biome: human gut; feature: human-associated habitat; material: faeces | place: Denmark | collected 2008/2010
GGACACCGTTTCTTGGGAAAAAGTCCTCAATCAAATGCCCGGTTTGCAGATAGTTCCGCCCCAGTCGGCTGAGGTCTTCTTGTGTCAAGTAGGGACTAAAAAAATTTTGAGAATTTACAAGCCGTTCATAGGTGGACAACCACCCGTGAACGGCTTGCGTTTTCTCTATGCTCTTGTGCCGTTCTTTGTGCGACGCTTCTTATACGCTGCCGCAAATGCCTCCATCATCGGAGTGACCGGAAGCTCGTTGTCAGGCTTGGACAGATACTCGAACCGGATGCCGTTTTCCCGGAACTTTCGCTCAAACCTCATGAAAGAGGAAGTGTCCCGGCTGATTCGCGAGGTGTCGCGGGTGAGGATCGTACCGATGTCCTGACGCTTGGCTTCGTTCAGCAGGAAGTTCATGATACCTTCCGTATGGACGCCGGAGATGCCGTCTGCCGCCACAGCAGCAGCCACCTCATAGCCTTTGTCCTTCGCATAGCGTTCCAGCTCTTCCCGCTGGTCTGCTGCCGCAAGCTGATCCGCACAGGCAACGCGGATATAAAGAAATACTTTCATTTGGCTTCTCCTTCTGATGTAGTGAGGAAGTCCTTGAACTTCCAGACGATTTCTATGTTGTCAAGATCGTAAATGTAGACCGCAGAAATGAATGCGTGGGTCAGCTCATAGGTCAGAGCTTTGCAGTCGGCGTACTGTTCGCAGACCGCATCCAGCTTTTCATCTGAACAGGCGGTCTCGGAGTCAAGCTCCTTCATCCGCTCGTGACTGCGCTGGATTGCTCCATCGTTTTCAGCAATCTTCACATCCGCTGCCGCCTTCTGCTGAATGTACGCCTCCTTCGTGATGCTTCCGGCTGCATACTTCTCGTAGAGCCTCAGCTTGGACGCCTTGTTCTGCTCGTTCTGCTTTTGCAGAGTGCGGATTTTATCAGCACATTCCTTGATGGCAGATTTCCGCAGATCACCGACTTCGCGGTTCTGTATTGCTTCCTTCTGTGCCAAAGCAAGAAACTGAGTAAGGGCATGGAAGACAACCTTCTCAATATCCATTTCCGGAAAGCTCCTGCCAACCGGACAGTCTGTGTTTCCGTTGTTGACCGAGTGAATGCACTGGAAGTATCGAATGCCAGCCTTGTTCTTTCGGCGTGTCATAGCACGTTTACAGTTACCGCAGCGGACGAGTCCCTTGAGCGGATAGTCATGCTGCTTGCGCGTGGGATTCCGTCCTCCGCCTCGAATGACCTTCTGAGCAAGCTCAAAGTCTTCCTTGCTGATAATAGCTTCATGCGTTCCTTCTACGATAATCGGCTCATTGACAACACGCTTTTTTGAGCCGACACCGCAGGACTTCATTTTGCGGCTGACCAGTGTTCCGGTGTAAACAAGGTTTTTGAGGATGTTATAGACCATCACGGTTTCCCAACTGATTTTCTCGCTCATGTTACTGAACTTCTTCTTGTCGGGATGCTTGCTCTTGAAGTATTGCCCCGGCGTCGGGATGCCGTCATCATTCAGGCTGCGGGCGATCTGAGAGGTGTTGCTGCCTTCCAGCGCCTCGCGGAAAATACGACGGATCACATCAGCCGCCTCCGGGTCTACGGCAAGTTTGTTCCGAATGGTGGGATGCAGGACGTAGCCGTATGGGGCGTAGCCACCGACATACTTGCCCTGCTTCATCATCTGGATTTTTGCCGATGTGGTCTTTACGGAAAGGTCTTTGCTGTATGCGGCGTAGATGATGCTGTGCATAACCACTTCCAGACCGCCCGTTGTGCCTTTGTAATCGTCACTGTCATAGCCGTCGTTGATGGAAATAAAGCGGACGCCCATGAATGGAAAAGTGCATTCCAGATAGTTTCCCGTTTCAATGTAGTCACGAGAAAAGCGGGAAAAGTCTTTGACGCAGATCAGGTTAATCTCGCCGCGCTTGACCTTCTCCATCATCTGCGTGAACTGAGGACGGTGAAAGTTCGTGCCGGTATAACCGTCATCCGCAAACTCAGACCGCTGACAGTGAGACAGCTCCGGATGATTGTCAAGAAAGCGGTTGATGAGCATACGTTGGTTGCCGATGCTGTCACTTTCCGCCTTGCTGCCATAGCCGGTATCTTCATCAGCCATTGAGAGGCGGATGTAGATGCCGATGTTGTATTCCTTGCTCATTTACATCGCCTCCTGTACTTCCTTGATACTCTGAACGGTCAGAGCGTAAATATCGCCGTATTTCATGACCAGCTCGATTGAGCCGTCCTCATGGACTTTCACAAGCTCTACGGACTCGTCAACCAACTCCTGAGAGAGCATCGTTGCACCGCTGACGGATTTCATCAGCGTGAGCCACTTGTTGTCCTCGGACATTGCCTCGGCAAACTTTACCTTCCGCTGAACCGCTTCATCCAACCGCCGTGAAAGATCGACATACTGCTCATCGTAGGCTTTCTTGGCAAAGACGTATTCCTCTTCATCGAGAATGCCTTCTGTGAAGTCCTCATAGAGCCGAGTACGCTTCTTGGAGATGCCGCTGAGTTTCAGATTCAGGCTTGTGATGAGCGCATTCTGCTGATCGCGGATGCTGCGTTCGCCTTCGCTGTTTCTCAGCTTGGCAAGCAGCTTGTCGTAATTGAGAGCCGCCTTGACTTGAAGCTGGATCGCCGCAAGCACATTGGCTTCGAGCTTATCCTGCCGCGTATAGTGCGGCGTACAGAGGTTGCCGCGCTTGACGGATGAACTGCACTCATAGAAGGCGTACCATGCGCCGTCCTTGCGCTTGTCAACGCGCTTGCGATGGAAGTAGAGCTTTTTGCCGCAGTCTGCGCAGACGATTCTGTCTTCAAAGAGATTGATCAGCGTAGCGCGGATTTCTTCCGTGCGCTCCATCTTCTCAACCCTTGTCCTTGCAGCAGCGTTCCGCATTTCTCGTACCTTCTGGAAGTCCTCACGGGAGATAATCGCCTCGTGAGTATTGGGAAAAACAATCCATTCCTCACGGTCAATGTGCTGATTTTTGACGCCCTTGTAGATAGCGTTCAGCGTCCGTCCGAGAACGGTATCTCCGACGTAGTGGGGATTATCCAGAATGGTAGTGAGTGAAGACTTGTTCCAAATCTTTTTCGCCGTAGCATTGCCTGTGCGGACGCCAACCTGATACTTCTGAAACTCCGGATTGGGCGCGTTCATTGCATCAAGCCGATCTGCAATCGCAGGAAGGGACAGCCCTTCAATCTTCCATTGGAAAATCTTCCGGACAATCGGTGCGGTTTCCTCATCGAAGACCATATTGCTGTGTTCTTCATCCCAGCGATAACCATACGGGAGATTGCGCTTCTTGAACTCTCCACTTTCCATCTGTGCCTTGAGCGCAGTAGAAACCTTGCGGGAGATGTCCTTCGAGTAGAGGGTGTTGATCATGTTTTGCAGAGGGATGATGAGGCTTTCGCCGGAGCCGTCCGCATCAAAGTTATCGTAGTTTTCCTTGATGGCGATAAACCGAAGCCCGATCTGCGGAAAGACCCGTTCCAGATAGGTTCCTGCCTCGATGTAGTCTCGCCCGAACCGGCTGAGATCACGAACCACAAGGCACTTGATCCTGCCGGTGCGGATGTCGTTCATCAGACGGTTGAACTCCGGTCTGTCAAAAACCGTACCCGTTCGTCCGTTGTCCACATAGGTATCTATCAGATTCAGGTAGGGACGCTCTGCAATGTAGGACTTGCAAATCTCAATCTGATTTGCGATGACATCCACCTTTTCAGACTTGCCGCTGTTTTCAACGGAAAGACGGGCATAGATGGCTGTTGAGAAGACCTCGGAAGAGACAGATTCGATAACCGGCTCTTCGACTGCAATTTGCTTTCTGCTTTTTCTTGCCATTTGCTCATCCCTCCTTTATACGGCAATATCCAGCTCGTCGGCATAACCGAGAACGTATTCAAGTGTCTGCTGGTATTCGTCCTTGTATTTGAAGACGATTTCGATTGCATGGTTTTCGTGAATCAGAATGCGGTCAACAAGGGACATCAGCACACGGCGGTTCAGTTCTTCGACGTTTTCATACTGCTTGAAAAGCGTTACCCAGTTCCGTTCGGTCGTGCCGGTTGTCACCGTCTGCTTCATTTCTTTTTTGACCCGCAGAAGTGCCTCCTGTTTGTCCTCAATGATTTTGGTGTAGCTGCTGCGGAACTCGAAGTATTCCGATTTATCAATGACGCCGCCGATGAAGTTCTCGTAAAGCCCCAGCTTGAGCTTTTGGTACCGTTCAATCTCTTCCTCGATTTTGGCGATCTGAGCTTCGTAATTGAAAGCCTTACGGCTCTGAGACGGAAGCCGTTCTATCATCGCAAGCGCGTGTTCCAGATTGATGACAAGCTCGATCTGGTCATGAATGGCACGGAAGACCTTCTCTTCAACCTCTTTTGCGGCGATGCTGTGCGGGCTGCACGTCCGGCTGTGCTTATTGGTGGAGCAGACGTAGTAGATATACTTTTTCGTCTTCGACGGGACGGTCTTGCGGATCATTGGCTGCTGACAGTCTCCGCAGAACAGGAAGCCGGAAAACAGATGCGCTTCGTCCTGATCGGGTGAACAGCGCATATCCCGCTGCATCATGACCTTGACTGCCATGAAGTCCTCGTAGGACACAAGAGCTTCATGCGCATTTTCAACCTTGACCCACTCGGATTCATCCTTGCTTTTCACGACGCGGACTTTGTAGTTGGGAGTGCCTCGCTTGCCCTGAGCCAGAACGCCGATATAAACCTCGTTGGTGAGAATACGCTGGACGGCTTTGTATGTCCATTTTGCGGTATCGCCGGTTTTGAAGACGGTATCAAACTTCACACCGGCGGAATGCTTGTATTCCATTGGGGACAGGACGCCCATCTGGTTCAGACGCTTTGCAATACGTCCGATGGAGAAGCCGTCCTTGTACATGGAAAAGATCATCTGCACATATTCGCTGACCGCTTCATCCACGATGAGCTGGTTTTTGTTCTCCGGCGATTTCATGTAGCCGTAAGGGGCGAACGAACCGACGAACTCACCGCTCTTCTGCTTGACTTCCAGACTGCTTCGGATTTTCATGGAGATGTCCTTGCAGTAAGAATCGTTAATCAGGTTTTTGAACGGGATGACAAAGGAGTCGGACTGCGGATCACCGGTCAGACTGTCATACGCATCATTGATTGCGATGAAGCGAATGCCGAGCTGCGGGAAAATCTTCTCAATGTAGCGTCCGCCGTCGATGTAGTTTCTTGAGAAGCGGCTGAGATCCTTGACTACAATGCAGTCAAGCGCACCCTTGCGGATTGCCTCTTCCAGCTTTTTGAACTGAGGACGATTGAAGGAAACGCCGCTGTAACCGTCATCCACAAACGGCTCACAGACCAGCTCCAAATCCTCATGTCTTGCGATATAGTCCTCGCAGATAGCTCTCTGACTGGCGATGGAGTTGCTTTCTACTTTGTCTCCATCCTCACGGGACAGACGGCAGTAGATCGCCGTGCGGTAAACCTTATCTGGCATAAAAATAACCTCCGTTTTTCTGTTTGGTGTGGTACATCAAATCAGAAAGACGAAGGCTTGCTTCAACTCTTATGAAGAGAAACACGAAAGCGCCACATGACCATCAGGGCAAGCGGCTTAATCCGTATTCTTCTTTTTTTGACCGATTTCATTATACCACAGGCTCAATCGCTTGTCCATAGAACCGGGCGAAAAGATTCAGACTGTTCATAAATCAAAGACCTCTCAGATAGTGTTCCAGACAATCTTCCATTGTCGTGTCCGTCTCGGCGAAGCTGATCTTCACCACTGTCTTCCCGTCCAGATAACAATAGGGATTTCTGATCTGCTTGATGAACTCCCTCAGCCTGTCCTCTCGCGGTGCCGCAGGATCAAGCCGGATGCTGCTTCTCTGAACGAGTGTGCTTCGGTCAACCGTTTTCGGGCTGACGTTTTTCATTGTTTCAATGCCCATCATATTCTAAGCACCTCCTGTTTCGTGGAAATATTCAGGACAAAAGGATATGGCAGAGCATCTTGTGAAGACACTCTGCCACATAGTTTTCATCCTGAAACTATATAGTAAGTTTCTTTTGGGTTTGTTTCATTGTCCGGCATATTTGCAGCTCGCGCCCCTGCCAGAAGAACTTTGCAGTTCCGGGAATGCTGCGGACTACCAATGGTCAATCGGTATCATGGGACTCTCACCCCTCCGAGGATCGCTCCGAGCCGCCCATTCAAAGAAAAGACGGAAGTATCATTATACCCGGCATCTGCATCGTCGCAAGCAGCCGCACCACACGACTGTTATAGCTCTCCGGTGGTCGCTCACTCCCTTTCGGGAGGTCTTGGCGTCGGAAGCTGTGTTGCTTCGCAGAAGCGGAAAGATCCGCAGCACTGAACTATTCAGTTTTCAAGGAACAAGCGAAGTTGGCTTATTGCCCTCTTCACAATACAACGGACATTTTTTAGCCGTTTGCCAAGTACCGCGCATATAATTTTTTGAATTTTTTTTGCACCGCCTTATTGATGTCCGAGATTGCCTGATTACTGATGCCCTTTTCCCTTGAATACTCTCGAAGAGATACCCCACCCAAGAGACATCTCTGAAAGACATCAAGCTGTTTTGGTGTGAGTGATTGAGCGAACTCCTTAATCATCATGTCCATCATCACTTCATCTTCCATTCGAGATTTGTCCTCAAGCCATGCCGGGTCCATATCCTCACCCCCTTCATAGCTGACATAATCCAAAGAGAGGATTGTATCAACTCCGTCTTCACCGTCCTCCGAAGCATCGCCGGTGAAGGACCGTCTCAACTTCTTTTCTTCTGCGCGGAGGATTTTCATGACCTTGCGGTCTACCTCCGTTACTTCGCCGGTGAGCTTTACGCGCACCATGCACTTGCCGTCCTCTGTTGTCCAGAGGTCATAGTCGAACTCGACTGGGGTTTTGGGGATTCTTTTCATTGTCTTGTCCTTTCCGCTGGCTCGGAACAGCGGATGGACGAGACAAAAAAGAGAGCCGCATGACGGTGAGCTTGTAATCCCATACCGATAAAACAGAGGTCTCTATATAGAGAAATCTCTGTTCATGCGGCATTAGGAAGACTCACCAATCAGCGGCTCCACAGCACAGCTATGAAAAATATTTATTTGTTATCTCCGGCTTTACTCGTGATGGCGAAGTCGGAGTTTTAACCGTCTCATACTGAGAACATCGAATACGGTCTCACGCCCACAGTTTTTACACTTTGCTTGAACATGACCTCGTGTGTCCTCGAAAACAGCGATTGAATTGTGTTGGCAATACGGGCATTTGACCATACGCTTCTTTTGCGTAGCGATGGCATTGCAAGCCCGTCTGATCTTCAACTGCATTTCAGCAGATGGCTCGGTAATACGGATGTTTTTGCTCATTCCCATACCTCCAACGGATCGTGATACTCAAGATACGGACGATCTTCGAGATGACCGAGCTGCCTCAGTCGGATGATGGCAGCAGACTTAGAAACGCCGAGATGACTGCACAGCATGGAGAGAGACATCCTATCCAGATAACTAAACCTCCCCTCATAATTGATGAGCTTCCTGCCAGCGGCAAAATACCACATGGCAAGATCCATCTCTTTCTGAGGCATGAGGATGGCTGCGCCTAAAGCGTTGGCTTGCCATTCGTTCCAGTCCTCGCGTGTCTTGAGATCACGCAGAGAGTAGGACGAACGCGCAGCATACTTCTTCTGGCAAGCTTCTTTCACTTCATCAGATTCATATTGATAAAGGATTTGATGAGCGCACTCATGAGCAAGAGTAAATCGACGCTTGCCACAGAGATGCTTCACTTGTCCGGGCTGAATGAAACTTTCATCCAGCATGACTTGATTTTGTTTCAGAGGGATTTTGCGTAACACACCCATTTCCTCTGTCTCATACACGGTATCGGCATAAGCCGTCAGACCGCAGATGCTACCGTCATGGGAAAGTCTGGCGAAGGACACATCAAGTCCGAGGAAGTCCTTTGCAAACTGATCTATCGGAGTGCACTGTACGAAGCGTCTGCTGTCATCCAGCTTGTCCCCGAAGAAGAACTTGTTGAAGTCACCTATAACGGCTGCTGCAATTTCTTCAATTTGCTTGTGGGATAAAATCATCAACTGCTCTCCTTTGCTTCTACAAACCATTTGTCACCCTCGCGAAAGAGGAAGGATTCGCGTCCTTTCACTCGGATGGTATAGCGAATACCTCCGCCTCCTACCTTCTTGGAGGCAGCACGACACTTATAAACAATCGCTTCGATCTGATATATAAGACCGTTGTCCCATCGGATAAAACGGGGATGGATAACACCTTCCTTGTCAATATCGGCATTGACCGACACATATGCTTTTCTACACTGAACTTCCATTTTGCTTTACCTCACTCCTATCTGATTTACGCAAGTCCGGCAGATACGATGATCTGCTTGCCCTTTTCGATCTCAGAGTCATCTATAAGAACGAATTGTAACTTTTTCGCAATTTCACCGTACCCCCTTGACTAAATGCGTAAGCTGATGTAAAATAAATGCGTAAACTGTTTACGCACTATCATTATACGCAAATAACTTGCGTGTGTCAAGAGGCTTTGAGAAAAAGACGCAAACTGTTTACATATCCTACTCAAACAAGCAGGAGGAATCACTATGAGATTTGGGGAAAAGCTCCGCGCACTGCGTAAAGAAAAAGGGCTAACTCAGGCTCAACTTGCTAAAATGGCAGGACTGGGCTTGAAGACCATTACTAACTATGAAAAAGGAAGTACCTATCCGCAAAACCGAGAAGTATATGCTACGCTGGCTACCATTCTCGACTGCGATACGGACTATCTTCACAATGAGGGCGATGACTTCATCGGCATGGCTCAAAGAGAGTACGGCTATCGTGGACGGAAGGGCGCAGAAAAACTGATAACCGAAGTCACCGGTCTGTTCGCTGGTGGCGAAATGGCTGAGGAAGACATGGACGAGCTGATGCTTGCCATTCAGGAAGCCTACATCGACGCTAAGAAGCGTAACAAGAAATACACTCCCAAGAAGTATCTCAAAAAGTCTGAGGGTGGCTCTGCTGAATAAGTCCGTTTATTTGGACTGACTTCTTGCTATGATTAAAATGAAATACTCTACCCGAAAGGGGTGATACCATGCTTATTCGAGCTGATGAAGCCGTCAAGAAAGCAAACCGAATCGTAAGTCAATGTGGTACACGGGATGCTGACAAGATTGCACGAGAGCTGGGGCTGATCGTAATGCCTCGTGACTTCTCCAAGCAAAAAGGCGTTTACAAGGTCATCGAGCGCAACAGATATATCTTCATCAACAAAAACCTCCATCCCGTGATGCACAACATTGTGCTGCTGCACGAGATCGGTCACGACTGCCTCCACCGCGCAGAGGCTATTGAGGTTGGCGGTTTCAAAGAGTTTAATATTTTCGATATGACAGATCACCGCATGGAATATGAGGCAAACATCTTTACCGCACAGATCGCCCTCCCCGACGATGATATTCTGGAATACATATACAGAGGCTATGATGTCGGACAGATCGCACGAGCCATGTGTTCGGATATTAACTTGGTAGCCCTCAAGGTTGCCGAACTCAATACACGCGGCTATCGCTTCCGTGAGCAGGAACACAGAGCTAACTTCTTGAAGTAAACACGGGAGAGTAAAATAACATGACAACGGCTAATATTTTGAATACGGAAAACTACACATACGAGCCTTTTTCGCATAACGGTTTCAGCGGCAGTCTTTATCTGGCTACGGCTAAGGATGGGAGTCTTCCCAAGCTGCTGATCAAGCACGAAAATCCAAGCTCTGCCTGCAACGAGTTCATGTATTCGAGGCTGGCAGAGCTTTTGCGCATTCATACACCGAAGGTCTATCTGTTTGAGGTAGCCAAGAAGGACAAACGGCTCTTTAAGTCTCCGTATGTGGTAGGAATTGAATATATCGAAGGTCTGCGAAAGTTCTCTCTTGATGAGATGAACAGCAAACCGGAATGGCAGCGAGAGTATGCAGAGTGCTATGCCCTTGCGGTCATGTGCAGTCAGGATGACCGCATCCAGATGGGTATGACACCGGACGGGCATATTATGAGCTACGACTATACCGAATGCTTCTATCTTTCGGCATCCACAACAAGGCTGATGGGCTATGACGAAGACACACGGATGGAGGCTTTGAAGCACTGCCTGGGTTCTGTGAAACGAGAATATCATGACCTTCTCGCCGGTGCAGGAGCAAGTGCATTGCAGAAGGAGCTTTGCGCAAAGAGCGTCGAAGAGGTCTATCCCTTCTATCTTGAGCCGTTCAAAAAGTTGATTGCACTAACCACAGAGGAAATCGAGGCGGCAACAGATCCTCTCTACGACATCTATCCGGATGAGGTTGGTGTGTACTTTGAGGAATACATTAAAATGCTGCAAGCAAAGATGGCTGCGTATCTGCGCAGTATTGAGAAAGGACAATGGCGATGAAATACAAGCTGTACCGTTCCTTCGGGAACTTAGATAAGGATGTCAAGAAGCATGAGCTTGTCGGAGTTGAGTTCGGCAAGGACATCGACGAGGTTGCGGATGCACTGATCCGCGCTGCGGCTGACGATTTAGCCGGTATGCCTGAGTACGAGCATTGTGAGACCGCCGCTTATGCGCCGGAGTTGATTCACTCTTCTCGCCGCGTCAAACGCTACGACTATGAAATGATGGGGATCGTCTATCCTCCCCATGCAAGTGAGAATGTTTTGATTGACTTCGGTATTATTGAGGAAGACAGCGATGAGTAAAGATGAGGCGTACTATATCCCCATGCCGGAGGAATACAGCCGAAGAAAGCTAAATGCTTTATATCGGGAAATCCCATTGAAAGATACGACATCGCGCCTTTTACGGAAGTATTTCAATGCGGCAGCGAATCTCTACGGCATCATTCCTCTGAGCAAGCTCTATGAGATTATCGCTGTCCAGAACAAGGCTCTTGTCACGGAGGCAGAGTTCCTTGCGTTTGCAGAGATCGCAAAGCACGAGAACGAAGAGTTCTACATTCTCGGTAAATCCGACCTCTACTGCGACGGTCCGAAAACGCCTCTGATGGAATATGAAGTGATTGATGTTGCTCTCATCGGAGACAACCTTGAGGAATACCATGAGATTCTTCGGGGACATCAGGGCAAGCAATACTACATCCCTGAAAAGAAGGTCTTTCTTGCCTATGACAGTCCCTTCTACTGGGAGCAGACCAAAGAGGCAATCGCACTGCGAGAGTTTCTTCTGTCCAAGACAAACTTGAAGGACGATAAGCTGGACACAGTATTTGAGGATATTTGCTATGGTACACGCTGCTCGAATGCAGGAGTTCAGGAGGTCATGGAACGGCTGCATAAGCAAGGTGTAGAGTTCAGACGGAATCGGGATGTAAATGCCTTTGTGGAGATTTTTCAGGCATTCCACAACAATTCCCGAATGCAGTACAATCGCGGCTACACGCCTCATGAGATGTCTGCAATGATCCCACCGGAGGATCGTGTTCCGAAGTCTATCTCCCTCGGTCCGAATATCCGCAAGGCTATTGCTGACGGAACAATGGATGCTGATGAACTGAAAAAGCAAATCCTGACGATGGATATGCCGAATGAGATGCTTCGATTTTCACTTTTGAAAGAGCTGGCAGATGCTTCAAAAACAGCAGTTCCAAAGGCAAAGAAGGTTGGGCGAAATGAGCTTTGCCCTTGCGGAAACGGCAAGAAGTATAAGCATTGCTGCGGAAAGTGAGGTTGAGATCATGAAGATAAAACTGCAAGTAGTCATAGATGCGATTGAGGAAGCAATAGAGTCCTACACTTCCTTCTATGACACAAAAACGAACGAGACCGTTTATTTGCCTGACACATTCATGACCGGCGAGACGGATGAAGAGCTTTTGGAGTTGATTGAAAACGAGCCTGACCGTTTTCTTCGCTTTCCAACAAAATACGACATACATGAGTACAGCATTATGGAGGCATTTGTTGACTATCTGCCTCCGGGCAAAATCAAGAGTGAACTGATCGGCGCAATCCGAGGTAAGGGCGCATTCAGACGCTTCAAGCAATCCATCCGCTATCATGGCATCGAACAGCTATGGTATGACTATCAGGCAAACGCCTATCGAGAGCTGGCTGAACGCTGGTGCAGAGATAATGAAATTGAATACGAAGAATAATTGGAGGGCTTAACAATGAGCAGAAAATTAGTTGCATATTTCTCCGCAAGCGGAGTTACGGCGAAGGTTGCTGAAACATTGGCTGAGGCTATCGGTGCTGATATTTACGAGATTGCACCGGAAGTGCCTTATACAAAAGCTGACCTTGATTGGATGGACAAGAACTCACGCAGCTCCGTTGAGATGAATGATCCGGCATCTCGTCCTGCTATCAACGGCAAGCGTGATAACATGGCTGATTACGATTCCGTGTTTGTGGGCTTCCCAATTTGGTGGTATGTCGCACCGACCATCATCAACACTTTCCTTGAGAGCTATGACCTGACCGGCAAGACAATTGTACCGTTTGCTATCTCCGGTGGAAGTGACATGGGCAAGACGAACGGAAGGCTCCTTCCGAGCTGTGCCGGAGCAAAGCTGCTGGAAGGCAAAGTATTTAAGAGCAATGTCAGCAAGGCAGAGATGAACACATGGGCATCCAGTCTCAAGCTCTGATAGGAGGCTGCTATGCCATTACAAATAGTGAGAAATGACATCACAAAAATGAAAGTGGACGCAATCGTCAACGCTGCAAACTCATCTCTTCTCGGTGGTGGAGGCGTGGACGGCTGCATTCATCGTGCTGCAGGACCGGCACTGCTGGCAAAGTGCAAGACACTCGGCGGCTGTGAGACCGGCAGCGCAAAAATAACGGGAGCATATAAACTCCCGTCGAAGTACATTATTCATGCCGTCGGACCGCGTTATTTGGACGGCAAGCATAAAGAGCGTGAGCAGCTTGTTTCCTGCTATCAGGCATCCCTTGAGCTGGCAAAGGAAGCAAACTGTGAGACGGTTGCGTTTCCCTTGATCTCTTCCGGCATCTATGGCTATCCGAAAGACCAAGCACTCAGAATAGCGATGGAGACCATCAGCGACTTCCTGCTTGAGAATGATATGACTGTCTATATCGTCATCTTCGACAAGAAGGCATATCGGATTAGCGAGAAGCTGTTCTCCGACATTGAAGAGTACATTGATGACCACTATGTGGACGAGCATACGGACAATTACTCAGAGCGTCTTCGCAGACTGAATGCCTTCCGCGAGGAAGACCTTGAGGACGAGGAAGACGCTATCCGCGAGATGAATGTCTGCTCTGATGCAGTCTATGAGGCAAAGGAAATGACTCTGCCTCCTATGGCGGCAATGAAGGCAGCAATGTCTCTGGACGAGGCTATGAAGCAAATCGACGAGAGCTTTTCTGAGATGCTGCTGCGTAAGATTGATGAGTCCGGTATGACGGATGCTGAGTGTTACAAGAAGGCAAACATTGACCGTAAGCTCTTCTCGAAGATCCGCACTGACAAGCTCTATAAGCCGAGCAAGCCCACAGCGATTGCTTTTGCCATCGCTCTTGAGCTGTCTTTGGAGGAAACGAGGGATATGCTGATGAAGGCTGGCTTTGCGCTGTCTCATAGCAACAAGTTCGACATCATCATTGAGTTCTTCATCAGCAAGGGAAACTACAATGTTTTTGAAATTAACGAGGCTCTGTTTGCTTTTGACCAGAGTTTGCTCGGAGCATAATACGCAAGGAGGATAACTCAGTGATCAAATCTGTTCATGATTATCAAATAGACGATGTATTCAAGAAGGACGCTGGCTTCTGCTACATGATTCCGAAATATCAGCGTGAATACACATGGGGACAATACCAATGGAAAGACCTTTACGATGACATTTGTGAAAACGACAATGGGTATTTTATCGGCTCAATTATTTGCATTGATAACTCTTCCGATGCTTTCCAAACAAAGGAGCTTGAGGTTGTCGATGGACAGCAGCGTTTAACGACGCTCTGCCTCCTTCTGACCGCAATATACAACCGGCTCAAGATACATAAGGATGAGTTGGATGAGGATGATGAGGACGAGCTTCCTGCTCTTAGAAAGTCCATTATTTGCAAAGGCGCATCGAACGGGCTTATTCTTTGTCCTCAAATTCAAAACCACAATCAGGCTGACTTCAATGTCGTAATGTACGAGAATGGTCTGCTCAAAAGTGCGAAGCGCGAAAAAAACTGGGGCAATCGCAAGATCGCCAAGTGCTATAAATACTTCCTACAAAGATTAGATCAGGATATTGAAGAGTCGGGCGATGCAGTCAAGACCCTGCTTGAAATCAAGAGCAAGGTATCGAAAGCGGTACTCGTTAAGATAGAGGTTGGAAGTCACGCGGAGGCTTACACTCTTTTTGAGTCTCTAAATAACAGAGGTACGCCATTGACAGCTATTGACCTCATGAAAAACCTTATTTTGGCGAGAGCCGAGCGTTCGGGTATGACTTGTGATGACTGCTTTGAGGATTGGCAGACACTTCTCGGTTATTTGACGGATGACTACTCTACACAAGAGCGTTTTTTCCGGCAGTATTATAATGCGTTCAAGAATCGCTTAAACGAGCCGTTCAGAACGGATGGGCAGCGCAAGAAAGATCCTCTCGGCTATATTGCCACCCGTTCCAATTTGTTGTCCATTTTTGAGGAACTGATAAGCAGAGATTTGTCCGGCTTTATGAAGGACATATTGGAGTGTGGAGAGATTTACTCACAGCTCATCCTCAGTACAGATGACAAAAGCAAATATACCAATAGCTTGACCGACCTGAGTCGTATTCAGGGCGCACCTTCTTATCTGCTGCTGATGTACTTGTTCAAAAATCAAGTCGCGCTTGAAGTTGCTGACGCTGATATTCTGGAAACAATCAAGTTGCTGACTCGCTTCTTTGTCCGAAGAAATATCACAGATACTCCTAATACACGAGATTTGAATAAGATCTTCATGCAGATTATTTCCGATGTTGAGGAAGGAAAACTCACCGGAACTGCAATCTATCAGCATATCTACGACGAGCTTGTCCGTTGGTCTGCCACCGATGAGTTGTTTGAAGAAAAACTCAAGGGAGACATTTACGAAGAGAATGTTGGCGTTGCAAGATTCGTTCTCTGCGCTATTGCTCAGAAACACATGACCAACGAAACATGGACTGACCTCTGGGAGCAGAATGATTATGGTGGAAAAAAGGTTTTCAAATGGACTATTGAACACATATTCCCCGAAGGAAAGAATATCCCCGACAAATGGGTAGATATGATTGCCACTGGAGATCGTAATTTGGCTAACGAGTATCTTGAACAGTATGTCCACAAGATCGGCAACCTGACTATTACCGGATATAACAGCACTTTAAGCAATCTCTCTTTCGTAGAAAAGAGGGATCGTCTCAATGCTCAGAAGCTCTATGTGGGGTATAAAAACGGGCTTGAAATCAATAAGGAGCTTGCAGAAAAGGACGCATGGACGGTGCAGGATATTATTGATCGTACCGCTGAGCTTGTAGCAATGCTGCTCGATATGTATAAGCTCTAAGGATGAAAGGAGGATCGCCGGAGCATGAAGCAAAGAACATATATCGCAATCGACCTCAAGAGCTTCTATGCTTCGGTTGAGTGTCGAGAGCGCGGACTAGATCCGATGGACACTAACCTCGTAGTTGCGGACGAGAGCCGCACAGACAAAACGATCTGCCTTGCCGTCACGCCGTCCCTCAAATCCTACGGCATATCAGGACGCGGACGCTTGTTTGAAGTCAAGCAACGAGTTAAGGAAGCAAACGCAGGAAGAAGGCATGATGCACCAGGGCGAAGGCTTGAAGGAAAGTCTCATTTCTTCTCTGAGCTGCAAGTAAATCCAGAGCTTGAGATTGACTTCATCATCGCGCCCCCTCGTATGGCTTATTACATGGAATACAGCACGAGGATATACGAAGTCTACATGAAGTACATTGCACCGGAGGACATCGTTGTTTACTCCATCGACGAGGTATTCATGGATGTGACTGACTACCTGAACACCTACAAACTCTCGGCGCATGACCTCGCCATGAAGATCATTCTGGATGTCATTGAGACCACCGGCATCACAGCAACAGCCGGTATCGGAACAAACCTCTTTCTCTGCAAAGTGGCAATGGACATCGTTGCAAAGCACATACCGGCAGACGAGAACGGTGTGCGCATTGCCGAGCTGGATGAGATGAGTTATCGACAGACCATGTGGACGCATCAGCCACTCACCGACTTCTGGCGAGTGGGACGAGGCATCGCAAAGAAGCTCGAAGAAAACGGTATGTTTACGATGGGCGATGTAGCAAGATGCTCTGAGCGCGATGAGGACTTGCTCTACAAGCTCTTCGGGAAAAATGCGGAGCTGCTGATCGACCATGCGTGGGGCTGGGAACCAACGACCATCAAGGCAATCAAAGCATACAGACCAAGCACTAATAGCCTCGGCTCAGGACAAGTGCTGCACTGCCCCTATGAAGCAGACAAGGCAAAGCTCGTGCTTCGAGAGATGGCTGATATGCTGACACTTGATTTGGTGGACAAAGGGCTTGTCACAGACCAGATTGTTGTAACTGTAGGCTATGACATTGAAAACCTTACTGATCCTGAGCGCAGAGCAAAGTATCACGGAGCTATTGTCAAAGATGGCTACGGACGGCAGATTCCTAAACACTCCCACGGCACAATAAACCTCGACGGACACACATCATCCACGAAGAAAATAATGTGTGCTGTTTCCGAACTCTTTGACCGCATCACAGACAAAAGCCTTCTCATCCGAAGGCTGAATGTTACAGCTAATCATGTGATAGCCGAGTCGGCAGCACCAAAGAAAAATGATGGATATGAGCAGCTTGACCTCTTCACTGATTATGCGACACTTCAAGCCGAGCAGGAGCAGGAACAACGAGAACTTGAGCGTGAGAAAAAGATGCAGCAAGCCATGTTGACCATCAAGAAGAAGTTTGGAAAGAATGCAATCCTCAAAGGTATGAACTTAGAGGAAGGTGCAACGGCGAAGGATCGCAATGCACAGATCGGAGGACACAAGGCATGAAGCGAAGTAGTCTGAATAAATACATATTACCGGCAATCATGCTGATTGTCTTTGAAACTATTGCGATTATACTATGGCTGGCAAAGAGTAACATCTTCTATCTCTTCAATTTCAGCTATATCGGAATATCCATCACATTAGGACTTGTTCTCTTTGCGCAGAACTACAAACATGCAAGGCGTGTTGTCCAGCTTCTTGTCGGTCTCTATATGCTCATCTATTTGGGGCTTATCTGTGATGAGAATATGCAGATTGAGGGCTTTTGGTATTATCTCTTCACCGGAGTTTTTGAAGCTGCGACAATCCACTATGCCGTAGCAAAGATTTTCGGACCGCTAATTTTTGGACGCGGATGGTGTGGATATGCGTGTTGGACAGCAATGGTGCTTGACTTCCTTCCGTATAAAACACCAGATCACAAAAGGCGTAAAATCGGATGGATAAGGTACATCGTTTTCCTTGTTTCCCTTGTTTTCGTTTTGGCTTTATTTATTGCTGATGTGGCTAATATTGAAGGCATCATGTTCTGGGCATTTATCGTTGGAAATGCGCTCTACTACATTGTGGGGATCGCTCTTGCCGTTGCCTTCAAAGATAACCGAGCCTTTTGCAAATACATCTGTCCAATTACAGTATTTTTGAAGCCGATGAGCTACTTCGCACTGTTTAGAATCAAGTGTGATAAAAGCAAGTGCGTATCGTGTGGCAAGTGCAAGAAGGTTTGCCCTATGGATGTGGATGTCACCGACAACTCAAGAAAACGGAAGAACGGAACAGAGTGTATTTTATGTATGGAGTGCGTTAAGAACTGCCAGAAGGATGCACTTTAGCATCGGGAACGGAGGTATCTGAGTATGAGAATGGAGGATGAAGAAGATGAAGAATGATTACTCTGACATTATCAATCATCCCCACTATGTTTCCAAAACAAGACCGCAAATGTCTGAGATTGAACGGGCAGCGCAGTTTTCACCCTTCGCAGCACTCACCGGATATGACGCTGCTATCAAAGAAACCGGGCGTCTGACGGACGAACGGATAGACTTCGGTGAAGAAACAAAAGCGATGTTGGACACGAAGCAGCAGTATCTCAACGACATCATTGCAGACCAACCGGAGATCACCGTCACATACTTTGTGCCAGATGAAAAGAAAGCTGGCGGTGCGTATGTTACCGTGACCGGCAACCTAAAACGCATCGAAGAATATGAGCGCATGATGATCCTGAACAATGGAACGAAGATCCCGATGGACGAGATCGCAGACATAGAAGCTGACATATTCAGAGGCATCATATAAGGAGTAAAATCATGTGGAAGAACTATAACTACGGAGCAACCATAGGTCGAAAAGGATCAGAGAATGGAACAATTTTGAAAGATGAAGAGTACAATGATCTATGCCGAATAACCCTTGAAAAATGTTCTCGCTATTATGCCGTTACTTGTGGCATTTATGGAGAACTTGTGCATACAGCATTTGCAGATGATGGTGATATGCTATACTCTAACATGAAGAAAGAGTTGCAGACATATCTTGAAAGCGATATGTGCGAAGACGAGGCAAGCGAGTTTTTTGAACGGTTTTGCGACAAGTTTTGAATGTCGCTTGCCATGCGACCACGACAACCGAATAAATCCGTATAATATGACTGCAAGGTAAAAACCGAGCAGTCATATTTTCATATACGGAGGAACTTGAACATGAGAAAGAACTTAACCGAAATCGTCTTTATCCTTGACCGCAGCGGCTCTATGAGTGGGCTTGAAGCTGACACCATCGGCGGCTTTAACTCCATGATTGAAAAGCAAAAGAACGCTGAGGGCGAAGCCCTGATCTCCACCGTCCTCTTCGACAACACCAGCGAGGTTATTCATGACCGCGTGAGCGTCCAGAGTATCAAACCCATGACCAGAGATGACTATACCGTTCGAGGCTGCACAGCTCTTCTGGATGCTATTGGTGGTGCTATCCATCACATCGGGAATGTCCACAAGTACGCAAGAAATGAGGATGTCCCTGAGCATACTCTGTTCGTCATCACTACCGATGGAATGGAGAATGCCAGCCGTCGATACGACAGCGAGAAGGTCAAGAAGATGATCGAGCGGCAGAAGGAAAAGTACGGTTGGGAGTTTCTGTTCCTCGGTGCCAATATCGACGCGGTTGAGACCGCAAGACACTTCGGCATCAGCGAGGATCGCGCCGTGAATTATCACAGCGACAGCGAAGGAACGCTGCTCAATTATGAAGTTCTGAGCGAAGCAATCTGCTCTGTCAGATGCAGCGCACCTCTCGATGCAAATTGGAAAAAGCGAATTGATGAGGACTATGAGAGCCGCAAGAAAGGTGGACGCAAATGATGAGAACAATCACGGTCAAAAGCGTAGGCAGCGTCTCTGCAAGACCTGACTACATCACTCTTTCCCTCGGCATAGAGACACAAGAAAAAGAGTACGACGATGCTATGCAGAGGGCAACGGAGAGGATCAACAGCCTTGAAGCTGCATCTCAGAAAGTTGGCTTTGAAAAGGGTGATTTGAAGACTACGAGCTTCAATGTCTCTACCGCCTATGAGAGTGTTAAGGAACGCAGCGGAAACTACAAGCGAGAGTTCGCAGGATATAACTGCTCCTACCGCCTCAAGCTGGCATTTGGCTTTAACAGCAAAAGACTTGCAGAAGTCATCTCTGCTATCGGGGACAGCGGAGCAAAGCCTGAACTGAACATTGCATTTACCGTAAAGGATGCAGCGAAGGTCAGCGAAGAGCTTCTGATGAGCGCAACGAAGAATGCCAGAGAAAAAGCAGAGATTCTATGCAGAGCGTCAGGCGTAGAGTTGGGCAAACTCCAATCCATTGATTATAACTGGGGCGAGTTAAACATCGCCTCAAGAACGAGCTACGAGATGGAGGACTGCATCATGCCTATGATGGCTCTCAGGGAATGTGGTGAGCCGGATGTCGAGCCGGATGACATTGATTTGCGCGATACCGCGACCTTTGTTTGGGAAATTGTGTGATGCTTATATACGGAGAAAAGACGCTTCCGAGCGTCTTTTTTCTGTATGATACTTGGCATTGTGAGCGTTTTTGTCCGTTGTATTGTGAGAGGGGTATTTTACGGGGACTCCCTACGAGGGAATACGATTATAGAGAACAGCAAGCACAGCCGGTGTATATACACACGGCGATTTTGGATTAAGGAAACCTTCCCTTAATCCCGAAAACTGCTTGTTGGGATGTCTCCCAAACCCTCTATCTTTACGAAAGGACAGACCGCCTATGGCAAACAGAACAAGACCAAATCAAATCCTCTTCTGTGTCTCCGATGATGAGAAACGTATCATCAAGGCAAAGATGGCACAGCTCGGTACAAAGAACATGGGAGCTTATCTTCGCAAAATGGCGATTGACGGCTACATCATCAAGGTGGACTACACGCAGCAGAAAAAACTCGCAGCAGCCGTCAGTCGTGTCGCATCGAATATCAATCAGATTTGCCGACGCATCAACTCAACGGGACACTTCTATGAGGACGATGTAGCCGAGCTGAAAGAGAGGCAGAAAGAGATATGGCAGTTACTAAAATCAAGCCAATCCGAGGAACTGTAAACAAAGCAATCGCCTACATCATCGATCCGAAAAAGACCGATGATGAGCTGCTTGTTTCTTCCTTCGGATGTGCTGCCAGCGATTCTGCCGCAAAAGAATTTGAGTGGACGCGCAATCTCGCAGCACAGCAAGGAGCGCAGATTCCTACTGTTATCGCCCGTCATCTGATACAGTCTTTTGATGTCGGTGAGGTCACGCCGGAAAAAGCTCATGAGATCGGAAAACAGTTTGCGGACGAATGGCTCAAAGGAAAATATGAGTATGTGATCGCCACACACATTGACAAGGGGCATTGCCATAATCACATCATTTTCAATGCTGTGAACTTTGTTGATTACCATGCGTACCGGAGCAACAAGAGGACATACCGTGAGCTGCGGCAACTTAGTGATTCCATCTGCAAGGAGCATGGGCTATCCGTGATTCCGCCGTCTCAAAGCAAGGGCATGGACTACAAAGAATACACGGAGGCAAAGCGAGGTACAAGCTGGAAGCAGAAACTCAAGCAGACCATTGATCGTTGTGTCATTACCGCAAAGGACTACGACGAGTTCCTGAAAATGATGCAGGAAGCCGGTTACGAAATCAAAACCGGTAAGTACATTTCATTCCGCGCTGAGGGTCAGGAACGGTTTACTCGTGCAAAAACCATCGGAGAAAACTACACCGAAGAGCGCATCAAGGAACGCATTCAGGGACGCAATCCCCGCAAGCGTCAAATGCAGACCGGACGCAAGGGTGTCTCCCTCATCATCGACATTCAGAACAGCATCAAGGCTCAGGAAAGCAAAGGATATGAGCATTGGGCGAAGCTCAACAACCTCAAGGAAGCTGCCCGAACTCTCAACTACCTCACTGAGAATAACCTTCTCCAATATTCTGATCTTGAGGCGAAGGTTGATGACATCCACAACTCCTATGCTCGTACCGGCGAAGAGCTGAAAAGCGTCGAAGCGCGTCTGCGAGAAGTGCAGCCTCTCATCAAAAATATCAGCAACTATCAGAGGCTCAAGCCAGTCCACGATGCCTTCCAAAAGGAAAAGGACAAGGCTGCTTTCAGAGCAAAGCACGAAGCCGAGCTGGTCATCTTCGACGCAGCAAAGAGCAACCTTCTGGCAATGCAAGGAGGAGGAAAATTACCGAGCTTGAAGTCTCTCCAAGCCGAGCAAGAACGGCTTATTCAGGAGCAACAGAGGCTCTACGAGGGACGCGCCAGCCTCAAGAAACAAGCAAAACAGATCGACACCATCAAGTCGAATGTTGATATGTTCCTCAGTCTGGGACACGAACAGGAAATCATACAAAGGCGCAGCACTCAGCTCGAATAAAGAAGATGTGCGTAGGGACTGCTTGAAAGGCAGTCCCTATTTTATAGCTACACTATGGATAATCGAATTACTCCAAGAAGTTGCATCTTTTTTGTTAATTCTTGGATGAACAGATTGAAAAAATCGACCTATTCTGCTATAATATGATTTAAGTATACTTGTTAACGCGAGGATTTGATTGAAAGAGGTGCTTTCATGAAGATTAGCTACAAAAAACTATGGGTGCTGCTTATTCAAAGAGACATCACCAAAGTAACTTTGAAAAGAGATTTAGGTCTTGCAGCCGGTACAATGAGCAAGCTAAATAAGGGCGAGGATGTTGCACTTTCTGTATTGCTGAGAATATGTGAATACCTGAATTGTGACATTGGAGATATATGTGAAGCTGTCCGAGTAGAGTAAAAACCACGACACACCGAAGGGAGAGTTTCATGGATCATCATTACACGGCGATACCCGAAAGAGGCAATAAGGATATGATCTCCGCTGGCTTCTCTGACGAAGAAAAGGCTACATACAAAGACAGCACATACGAAATTGTATCAAAGGTTGCCTATCTTATCGGTGTTCCTCTACGCATCTTTGAAAACGAGCATGAGGCACCGAAAATGGAAATTTACGCGCGTCTTGAGCAAGATAAGACCGCGAGGATTATCCGACATCTTTGCATAATTCGGACATCCATAGAGCGCAACTTCAAGAATATCAATGAGAAAATGCGGATGGAATACCGCACCATATTGTCCATGCCGGAATATATCCCAGCAGAAAGTCTGAATCAGTTAAACACGGATGGAGTCAACTTCATAAAGAAATCAAGTACAAAGCTGTGCCATCATATTATCGAGCTAAACAGATTGATTTCAGATCGTATCAATAATTGCAAGAGACTCTTTCCGCTCTGGATCAACTGGGATTACATTAAAGAACTTTTCATTATGCCTGACGGCTTGAAGGAAGATGGAACGAAAACCACAGCGGATGTTTATTACGCAAACCTGTCGCTCTATCCGTACCAAATGTATATCAACTGGATTCCTCAAGAGGAAGGGAACATTCTTTACAACGACAAGAAGTTTGTTTCGCTTCTCTATCAATGGCACAATGATTACTTCTCGGAGTATAGCAAGGTTTCTGATGCCGGAAGCTATATAAAAGGCAGCATTTATGAGTTCATCGAAAGCAGTGAAAAAGTTGTAGTGGTTGTGGACTGTGAGAACTCAGATCCGTATAAACTGTGTGCCACGCTGAAGAACCTTGATTATCAGTATACGAAGAAAATTGCGACGATCATTCTGTTTGACGATGTGCATACCGCATCCGCATGGAGTATCTTGGAAAACTTCACGAAGATACCCGTCGAACACATGATGATTGAGCGAGTAAAGTCAAATAAATCCCTCGTCGATATAAAATTGACGGCAAGAGCCTGTCAGGAACATTACAGAAATAATGTGGACTCCTTTATCATCGTGTCCAGCGATTCTGACTATTGGGGACTGATTTCCTCTTTGCCGGATGCCCGTTTTCTTGTCATGATTGAACATGAAAACTGTGGACCGGATTTGAAAAATGCCCTTGTTAATGCGGGAATCTTCTACTGCTACATAGATGATTTTTACTCTGGCAATACAGAGGATATTAAGCAGGGCGCACTTTTCAAGGAGATGTACCGATATATTGATAGTGCTGTCCGGCTAAATGTAAATGAAATGTTTGCGGAAGCTCTTCGGTCTACCCGTATTGAGATGAGCGAAGCAGAAAAGAAACAGTTTATGGCTCAGTATATAAAGACCATGCAAATGCGAATCAGCGATGAAGGCGATGTCATCCTTGAGTTCAAAAGAAAAGCAAATGCGTAATTAAAATAGCCATCTGGAATACCCTCAAAAAATATCCTCAAGTATTGGAGATGAAGATATGGCATACCAAAGCGAAGCTGCTCTTGAGCAACAATTCATAGAGCAATTAAACAAACAGGGTTACAGCACGGTTTCAATACCGGACTACGATGCTTTAGTGGAAAACTTCAAAGTTCAGTTTGAAGCCTTCAATGCTGCAAAACTTGATACGCCTCTTACTGATAAGGAATGGGAGCGTATCTTTAACCTCATGCTCGGAAAGTCCGTTTTCCAGAGCGCCAAAATCCTACGCGATAAGTTTGTATTGGAGCGTGAGGATGGAACGAAGGTTTACCTTTCGTTCTTTGATACTGACCACACAAAAAACATCTTTCAGGTCACAAACCAGACAACCGTAGTTGGCAAGTATGTCAATCGCTATGATGTGACGCTGCTCGTAAATGGATTGCCTTTGATTCAGGTAGAGTTAAAGCGTCGCGGCATTGATATACGCGAAGCGGTCAATCAGGTGATGAGATACAAAAAGCACTCTTATAATGGGCTGTATCATTTTATCCAGATTTTCGTTGTCTCAAATGGCGTTGATACAAAATACTTTGCGAACTCCGACAGGGATTTGCTTTACAGCCTTGCATTTTTCTGGACGGACTTCAACAATGTCCGCATTACCAACTTGAAGGATTTTTCGATTTCCTTTCTTGCCCGTGATCACATTATTAAGATGCTGACGCGCTATACGATCCTGAATGACACGGACAAGTTGCTGATGGTTATGCGTCCTTATCAGGTATATGCTGTTGAGGCTCTTGTGCGCCAAGCTACCCTGACCAACAGGAATGCTTATGTGTGGCACACGACCGGAGCTGGCAAGACGCTGACATCGTTCAAAACTGCGCAGATTCTCGCTGCCAATCCGAACATCAAAAAGGTTATTTTCCTTGTTGACCGCAAGGACTTGGACTCTCAGACCACCGAAGAGTTCAACAAATTTGAAGCCGGATCCGTGGATGCTACGGATCGCACCGATGTTCTTGTGAAGCAGATGCAGGACAAAAACCGGCAGCTCATCGTAACTACCATGCAGAAAATGGCAAATGCGGTCAAGCGTCCTCAGTATGCAAAAATCATGGACGCATACAAGGATGAAAAGGTTGTATTTATCATCGACGAGTGCCACCGTAGCCAGTTCGGGGATATGCACAAGGATATTGTCCGTCATTTTCAGAAAGCACAGTTCTTTGGCTTTACCGGAACGCCGCGCTTTGAAGTGAACGGAAAAACTGAGGGCAAAATCACGCAGACAACCGAAATGCTCTTCGGTGAGTGCGTACATAACTATCTGATCAAGGACGCCATCTTTGACAACAATGTTCTTGGCTTCCATATCGAATACATCAAGACAATGGAGGGAGATTTTGATTGGGATGATCCCACCCTTGCAGATGCCATTGATGTCGGAGAACTCTACCTTTCCGAAGAGAGAATGTCCCTGATTGCAAACCACATCGTCCAGAATCACAAGGCTAAGACAAGAAACGGGCAGTACACCGCCATCTTCGCCGTTTCTTCGATTGAAGCTCTCGTGAAATACTACGACATCTTCAAGAAGATAAAGCACGACCTCAACATTACCGGCATTTTCTCTTATGGGCAGAATGAGGATGCAGAGGGCAAGGACGAGCATAGCCGTGACTCGCTTGAGAGAATTATCGCGGACTACAACGAGATGTACGGAACGAACTTCTCAACCGATACTTTCTCTGCGTACCACAAGGATATTTCTGACCGCGTAAAGGGTAAGAAAACAAAATCCTTGGATATTCTGATTGTTGTCAATATGTTCCTCACCGGCTTCGACAGTAAGCAGCTCTCCGTCCTCTATGTAGACAAGGATTTGAAGTATCACGATTTGCTGCAAGCCTACTCCCGCACAAACCGTGTTGAAAAGGAAACAAAGCCCTTTGGCATTATTATCTGCTACCGCAACCTCAAGAAGAGAACGGACGATGCGCTGACACTCTTCTCGAAGAGTCATGATACATCCGGTATCGTTGTCCCGGACTACCAGTATTTTGTAGAGAAGTTCAACGAGATGGTGATGAAACTCAAGGAAATTGCATTGTTCCCTGAGTCTGTCGATACCATGCAGAGCGAGGATGATCAGAAACGCTTTGTCATTACCTTCCGTGAGCTGACAAAGTACCTTCAATCGCTGCAAACCTTTATTGAGTTCAGCTTCGATCAGGATGCTCTTATCATGTCCGAGCAGGAATACCAGGACTACAAGAGTAAATATCTGATGCTGTACGCAAGGCAAAAGACAGATCGTGAAGTTGTTTCAGTTCTCAATGATGTTGACTTCTGCATTGAGCTGATGGAGAGCGACAGAATCAATGTTGCCTACATCATGAACCTCATCCGCAACATCCACTTTGATGATGCAAAACAGAAAGACTATGACATCAAGCACATCAAGGAAGAGCTGGGCAGAACAGATAACCCGCAGTTGCTTCGCAAGGTTGAGATTCTGCAAGCCTTCTTGGATCGTGTCGTTGTCGGGCTGGAAAGTGCCGATGAAATTGATGCAGCCTATAATGACTTTGAGAATGAAGCAAAGCGCGAAGAAATTATTGCATTTGCGACGGCTGAGGACATTGACTCTTCCATGCTGACTGACATTATCTCGGAGTACGAGTTCTCTGGCACGATGGATGCCGGTAATATCCGAGATCGCATAGAGAAGCCGATGCCGCTTTTGAAAAAGCGTTCACTGGTCAATCGTATTGTTGACTTCATCCGGCAGCACACAGAGAAATACCAATAAGGAGACAGAGAGATGGATAATTCGATTCAGGCTCATCAGAAAGAGCTATGCAACAAATTGTGGGCAATGGCAAATGCCCTGAGAGGAAATATGGAAGCATACGAGTTCAAGAACTATATCTTGGGCATGATCTTCTATTACTACCTCTCTGACAGAACTGAGAAATACATGGTCAATCTTTTGAAGGATGACGGTATCGGCTACGAAGAAGCATGGGCAGACGAGGAATACAAAGCCGCCGTTATCGAAGAAGCACTCCGCGATCTCGGCTATATCATCGAGCCTCAATATCTGTTCCGTAAGATGGTAAAGATGGTTGAAAACCGTTCCTTCGATATTGAGTTCCTGCAAAAAGCGATCAACGCTCTGATGGAGTCTACCATTGGCAACGACTCTCAGGAAGACTTTGATGGTTTGTTCTCTGATATGCAGCTTGACTCCACGAAGCTCGGACATACCGTTAAAGATCGCAGCGCAGTTATGGCAAAAATTATTGCCTCGCTGGATGAGATCAACTTTAGTGTTGAAGATACAAAGATTGATGTTCTCGGCAATGCCTATGAGTATTTGATCGGTCAATTTGCCGCAACTGCCGGTAAGAAAGCCGGTGAGTTCTACACGCCTTCAGGTCCTGCCGAACTGCTCTGCCGTCTGGCTTGCCTCGGATTAACGGATGTCAAGGACGCAGCAGATCCGACTTGTGGCTCTGGCTCCTTGCTACTTCGGCTCAAGAATTACGCGAATGTCCGCAACTACTACGGTCAGGAACTCACTTCCACCACATACAACCTTGCCCGAATGAACATGATTCTGCGTGGAATCCCTTATCGCAACTTCAACATCTACAACGGGGACACCTTGGAACATGATTACTTCGGAGATAAGAAGTTTCGCGTTCAGGTTGCTAATCCTCCGTACTCTGCAAATTGGTCTGCCGATATGCGCTTCATGGAAGATGAGCGTTTCAATGAGTACGGAAAACTTGCGCCGAAGAGCAAAGCCGACTTCGCATTCGTTCAGCACATGGTATATCACATGGATGAGGACGGACGCGCTGTTGTTCTGCTGCCGCACGGTGTTCTGTTCCGTGGTGCGGCTGAGGAAACGATTCGCAAACATCTCATTCAGAAATTGAATGTTCTGGATGCCGTCATCGGACTTCCTGCCAACCTTTTCTTTGGCACCGGCATTCCTGTTTGTGTTCTCGTCCTCAAGAGAGAACGCAACGGCAACTCTGGCAACATCCTCTTCATCGACGCTTCCAATGATTTTGAGGCTGGCAAAAATCAAAACATCCTCAGAGAATGCGACATTGATAAGATTGTCGAGACATACGAGCGGCGTGAGGATGTGGACAAGTATGCCCATGTTGCAACCATGCAGGAAATTGAGGAAAACGGATTTAACCTTAATATCCCCCGTTATGTGGACACCTTTGAGCCGGAAGAAGAAATTGACCTGAATGAAGTTGCCGCCGAGATCCGCAAGTTGCAAGCTGAGATCAAGGATATTGATGCTGAACTAAAACCTTTCTTTGATGAGCTGGGACTGGATTTCCCGTTTGATGTGGAGGGCAAATAATTATGGCAAATGTATCCTCAAGTAACGGTCTCGACAAGCGTCCGAAACTCCGGTTTCCGGGCTTTGATGAACCGTGGAAAGCCGAGAAGCTATCTGACTTTGCAGACCGCGTGACACGAAAGAACAGCAAAAATGAAACTAATCTCCCCTTAACGATTTCGTCAAAAGACGGTCTTGTTGATCAGGTGAGCTACTTCAATAAGACGGTTGCCAGCAAAGATATGAGCGGCTACTATCTGCTCAAAAACGGGGAGTTTGCCTACAACAAGAGTTATTCCGTAGGTTATGACTTCGGCTCTATCAAGCGTCTGGATCGCTATTCGATGGGAGCATTATCGACGCTTTATATCTGCTTTGCCCTCAAAAAACATGATAGCGACTTCATCAAGGCATATTTTGATTCCCTGAAATGGTATCGGAAAATATATATGATTTCTGCCGAAGGAGCAAGAAATCATGGTCTTTTGAATGTTCCTGCCGATGAGTTCTTTGAAACGAAACACTACCTGCCTGAAAACACTGATGAGCAAAGAAAGATTGCCGATTTTATCATCGCGTTGGATCGTCGTATCGAAGCGCAGCAGTCTCTCGTAGATAACATCAAGAAGTATAAAAGAGGTGTCATGCAGCGCATTTTTCGTCAGACTGCTACTCAGGAAGGAGAGGTCTGGACTTGTGTTCGGTTAGGGGATGTTTTCAAAAAGGTATCTCGCCGGAACACAAACGGCTTAGTGAAGAATGTAATAACGAACTCCGCAGAATATGGACTCATTCCTCAGCGTAACTTCTTCGACAAAGATATTGCAGTCGATGGAAATACCGCAAATTACTATATCATCGAAAAAGGCGATTTTGTTTACAATCCAAGAAAGTCAAATACTGCGCCTTTCGGACCGTTCAATAGGTACACCCTTAGCGAACGAGGCATTATTTCACCCCTTTATACTTGTCTTGTTCTTCAAGCGGATATTAACCCTTCATACCTTGCATGGTACTTTAGGAGCGATGCTTGGCACAGATACATTTACGATAACGGCTCACAAGGAGTTCGTCATGATCGAGTATCTATGACTGATGATTTGCTCATGGGCATTCCGGTGATGTTTCCGGATCATACAACGCAACAAATATATGCAGATATGCTTGATAAAGTAGAGTCTCGCTTACAAGCGGCTCAAAAGGAATATGAGCTTCTGGTCAAGGTGAAAGGCGGTTATGTGCAGCAGCTCTTTATATGAAGAGTTGCTGCATCAATCCCTTCTTTGTAGATACAAGGCTCTTTAGAATAAGCTCATGTGTGAGTAAAGATTTCTCTATTGCCGACAGAAAACTCACTATTTGTTCTTGTTCCATAATAGATGGCAAGAGAACATCCTGATTCAAAACAGTTTTGCGATCAATCCCCTCAATTAACCCTGTGGCAGATTGCTTCATTTTTTCTGAAAGATGAAGTGTGAGGTAAAAACAAAAACCTTTTGTCATCATTTTATGAGGGCGTAAAGCCATGAATTGTCTTGCTATATGCACCTTATCTTGTGAAAGCATCACTACCGCCCCAGATCCGGAACCTTTACATACAAGTAGCGTATCTCCATAATAAGCGAAACACCGAGGTAGTGTTGTCCACCTTGAGACAACAGTCTTGCCATCGACAATACAACTTGCTCCCGTCATATAAGGTATTCCTTCGCCATGATCGTTATAATCAGACGGGGCGAAATCTTGACCTGATTGCAGAGTGATCAGGTCACTCAACTTATGCCTTTCCCATTTTGTCGTATTTTCGGCAAGAGTTAATTCTTGAGTGAAAAGGCTCTTAATAGCACCTCTTTTATACTTCTTGAGGGATGTCATAAGCATCTCCTGTGCGGTGATGCGCTCGTCTAATTTTTTGAGAAAATCCGCTATTTTCTTCTGCTCTGCAAAAGATGGCAGATGCAAAGAAACGCTCATGTAATCATCGAACGAGATATTTAGCAAGCCGTCCATACGAACGCTTGAAGAAACGAGTCGTTTGAGCTGCTTGTCCATCTTCGGATTATTGAGTGTTGCAGCAACAAAGGGCGTGTATTCTGTATCACTGACCTTGAAGCAGTGGTATACATAGGGGATTCGAGCTTCTGGCTCTGTCAACTCATAGCAGCATCCAAATTGTTTTGCCTTGGACGCTCCATGATTATATGCTAATTCACCTTGGTTTAGCAGAATGTATTTTTTGAGACTCTGTCCGGCATTGTCTCTGGAATACTTTACAGACTGCATAATGAAGCCGTTTCCAGCACTTAACATCATTATGGGCGCATTTGACTTTGGATCGGTTCGATTAACCAATGTGGCGATTTCTCCCAAATGAGTTGTTCTATATGGTTCGTCAAAGCCCGGAAACCGGAGTTTCGGACGCTTGTCGAGACCGTTACTTGAGGATGATAAAGCCTATTTCATTCCTCCACCTGATAATGTTCGTGGAGGTGGTCAATATGACTAACAATACACAATTCAAGACGCTGTTGAATACTTGGCTAAATCACAAGAAGCCAATGATCACGCCGTCAACTCACGCCAGCTTTACGCTGATTGCCGAAAATCATCTTATTCCGTACTTCGGCAAGCGTAAGATCGGCAGCATCACCGAAGCGGACATTCAGAGCTACATATCGTATCTCTACAATGCCGGAAGGTTGGACAACTCAGGCGGTCTGACTGTAAAGACAATCAGAGATGTTATTCTCGTACTCAGGCTTGCGATGGAGTATGCGTACAAAGAACGGGCGATACCCTTGCTCAACTGGGATTTGATTGAGTACCCAAAAGAGCTAGGGGTCAAGAAAGTAGTCTCCTTGTCGAAGGATCAGGAGCAAGCCCTGATTCAGTGCATTTATATGGACTTGAACCGAAAGACTGCTGGCATCCTGATTGCGCTGTTTACCGGTGTACGAATCGGTGAACTCTGCGGCTTGCAGATGAAGGACATCTCTCTTGCTGATAAGACAATCAGCATCAACAAGACTGTCCAGCGCATCTATGACAAAAAGAAAGGCGAATCCTATCTCCATATAGGACCGCCTAAGACGAAGACATCTGCGAGGACAATACCCGTTCCGTCACTGCTCATGAACATCATCAAGAAGTTCTATACGGACAATCCGAATCACTACTTCTTGACCGGTAAAACAAAGCCAACAGAGCCGCGAACATACCGCCAGTTTTTCACCCGCTTTCTCAAGCGAAACGGGCTGCAAAAGGTCAAGTTCCATGAGATCCGGCATACATTCGCAGTGAGGGCAATCGAGATACCGGAGTTTGATATTAAATCACTCTCTGAGATTCTTGGGCATAAGAATGTTTCCTTCACTTTGAATGTCTACGGCAGCGCAAATCTCCAACAAAAGGTGAAGTGCATGAATCTTCTGAACGATCTCTTGTAAAAAAAGAGCCTCACCCAGCCCCGCCGCAACGGTGTTGGATGAGGCTTTTCCTGTGATTATAAGTTTTCAACTGAAAGTGTCTTGGGATTGATAGCGATGATGGGCTTCCCTTGCTTTTTGGCATATTTCACGGTATTACCGGTTCCGCTCGGTCTGCCATCCCATACTGCGATAATATATTCTGCCTGATCCACCATATAACGATTGCGCTTCTGCATACAATCTGCTGTGTAATGGTTTTGGATGAGCGTTTCCTTGTTGCACTTGCTGGCTATGTCAAAATAGCGTTCTCTCTGCTGCACTGTCCAATTCACTGCCTGAGTTTCACATGGGATAGCACTCTCAAGAGTAATGCCAGGATAAGTTGCCTTCAAATCGAGTACAATTTCCGCAGCATACATATCCACGCCGAGTGCCATGCCGGTGATAAAGTGTGACACGCCCTCTTTTTCAATGAGCTTGATAATCTCTTCTCTGAGCATTCCTTTCAGAGCAATGCACCGCTCATCAGCTTCATTGAAGCCAAAGGGAAGGCTTTGCGGTCTGTGACCGGTAAATGCGCATATCTTATTTTCCATTGAAAGTACCTCTGTATATGTATTAAAGAATTGAACTATGGTTCTAATACATAGTATAGCACATAAAAAAAGAAGAAATGTGTCGAAAGATGTGAAATAAAGAAAAACTGCGCAAAAAAAATTGCGCAGCCTTCGGAAGACAATCATTTATTGTTTTCTTTTTCCTGTTTGACCATCAGCTCAACCATTTGCAAAATACGCTTCTGGGCTTCCGGAGATAATGCAACAAGTTCTTTTGACAGAGCTGTTGCCTGATAGTTCGTTGTATGGGTAAGCACATCACAGAAAATAGCATCTGCCGAAACTTCAAGGGCATTCATTATCAGGATCAGTTTCTCACAACGAGGGAAGGACGCACCTCTTTCTACGGTAGAAATGTAGTTGGTTGTGAGTCCGGTTTTCTCTGCGAACTGCTCCTGTGTAAGTCCTAAACGCTCCCGGCATTGCTTTATGCGCTTTCCTATTCGGGGATCAATCATGTCTGATACCATGCCCTTCTATAATGTTCATTATGATTATATGGATTAGTGGCATACATATACAGAAGCGCTAATATCATATATGTGGATTAGCGATATAGTTTTGGTGATATTTTTTCCGAAAAGCAAAAAAGAGCCTCAGCCGACACCCACAACGGGCATCGACTGAGGCTCTTCATGCTTTACGGGGCTTCAACTTTGTGCCTGAAATCGACACTTATTCGCGCAGTAACGAGGAAAGACTGCCACATGGGAAAACATACAGGGCTACTTCTTCGCGCGGCTCTGAGAGCGGAAAATCCGTCATTTTCGACCTTTATCCTGACAGTAAACCGCGTCCTCAGACCGCTTTGAGAAATAACGGGGACAGGCTACGACTTCGGTGCGGAAGCTCTGCTTGCAATCATGGATGCAGCGGCGGCACTGGTCATTATATTTTCGCCTTCCGTCTGTGTCTAAGAAGAAAGCCCACTCATCCTTCCATTTCTGGCTGCGGCTCATAATTCCAGATCCCCCTTGCGCTCCTTGTGCGGCACGAGCTTTTCCTTTGGAGGCTCGGACTTCGCTGCTTTGAGCCTGTCCATGATGGAGGACTTTTCGCCGGTGTCGGGGGCTTTGGCATCAAGGGTCTTGTCTTCCTTCGGACCGTTGTTGATGATCCCATCAA
>OGRK01000572.1_pt1 | contig 33204 bp, 28 predicted proteins | sample 1553471 | NCBI WGS metagenome assembly OGRK01 (sample SAMEA2580080, study PRJEB22360) | human gut metagenome | biome: human gut; feature: human-associated habitat; material: faeces | place: Denmark | collected 2008/2010
GCTTCTGCAGACACGGCGGCAGCAGGGACAAGAACTGGGAGCTGAGGTGAACAGTCAGCTGGAAAGCCTGGAACGACGTTTTTATGAGAATGTACGCGATCTGCGCAGCGAACAAAACACTCTGGCCCGTGCGGCCAGAATGGAAAGTCAGGCAGCTTCTGACCGTTTGGGAGAGCAGCTGGATAAAAAACTGGAAAAGCTGACGGAAAGCACTGCGGCTAATTTGGAACAGATCCGCCTGACTGTTGATGAAAAACTGCAGTCGACTTTGGAAAGGCGGTTGGGAGAATCCTTTCAGCAGGTCAGCCTGCGGTTGGAGCAGGTTCATCGAGGGTTAGGTGAAATGCAGACCCTGGCCGGCGGTGTCGGCGATTTGAAACGCATCCTTTCTAATGTAAAGAACCGTGGTATCTGGGGCGAAATGCAGCTGGGAGTTTTGCTGCGTGATTTGCTGGCACCGGAGCAATTTGCCGAAAATGTTGCTGTGAAGCAGGGCAGTGCGGAAAGGGTTGAATTTGCGTTGAAGCTGCCGGGCAGCAAGGATGAAACGGTATGGCTGCCGATTGATGCTAAATTTCCGCAGGAGGATTTTCAGCGCCTGCTGGAGGCGCGCGAGCAGGCTGATACAGCTGCTGCCGATATTGCGCTCAAGCAGCTTGAACGGCGGCTGAAAAGTGAAGCCAGGGATATCCAGAATAAATATTTGTGTCCGCCGCAGACGACTGATTTTGCGATCATGTATTTGCCGATCGAGGGGCTGTTTGCCGAAGCGGTAAATTTGCCGGGACTGCTGGATGAGCTGCAGAGAACGTACCGCGTTTGCGTGGCAGGGCCGACTACCTTGGCAGCGCTGCTCAACAGTCTGCAAATGGGTTTTAAAACTTTGGCTATCGAAAAACGTACTGGTGAAGTCTGGCGAACGATCGCTGCCGTTAAGCAGGATTTTGTGACTTTCAGCTTATTGCTCGATAAAACAAAAAAGAAACTGCAGGAAGCCAGCGGGCATATCGACGCTGCAGCCAGACGCAGCCGTGTAATCAATAAACGTCTTGACGGCAGGAAAGACGAAGAAGATACTTTGGAGTGGCAGGAGGAGGTTTTGCATGAACGAGAATAATAACGAACAGGAACAGCCGCTTTATAAGGAGCAGCCCTGGTGGGTGCAGATTTTTGTGGCATTGTACGCTATGTTCTGGCTGACGATGATCTTTGCTGCAGGGCTGAACAGCCTGTACATTGGCAAAATAGATATTGACAGTGTCAGCATGGCTGTTGCTTTGACAGTTGGTATTTATCCTTTGATAAAAATGTTGGAAAAACTGTAAGATGTATTACACAAAAACATTTTTGTGCTGCTTGACAAGCCAAAAGTGTCGGACTATAATTGATACAAGCTTGAAAATTACATAGTTCATTTATCCGACGATGGAGAAAAGTAAGTTGGCAGGCGGCAAAGAGAAGCGGCGGTCAGTGCAAGCCGTAACGTCTAAAAACTGAATTCCGCTCCGGAGGAGACAGGGGTAGCAACCTGTCCGGGTCCGACCGATATATCGGCAATGAGGCCGCGCTGTGCGGCGAAAAAAGGTGGTACCACGTGAGTAGAACTCTCGTCCTTGATTGTAATTGATCAAGCCGGGAGTTTTTTATTTTACAGGTGAATGGAGCGATGGACAATGAAAATTATTGTAACTGAAAAAATTTCCGACAAGGGTGTGGCTTTGCTGCAGGCAGTGCCGGATTTTGATGTAGACGTGCGTTTTGATATCGAAAGGGAAGAACTGCTGAAGATCATTCCTGAATATGATGCGATCGTAGTTCGCAGCGTTACTAAGATCAATGAAGAATTTTATAAGCACGCCACTAATTTAAAGGTGGTTGGCCGCGCCGGCAACGGTGTTGATAATATTGAGATGGAAGGGGCGACTAAACGCGGTATTATCGTTGTCAATACCCCGGAATCTAATATCGTATCGGCTGCCGAGCATACTATCGGCCTTCTGCTGAGTTCTGCCCGTAATGTCGTCAAAGCTCATAAAATGATCGAATCCAGGGTCTGGGACCGTACCGGTTTAAAAGGCAGCGAGCTGCTTGGTAAAACTCTGGGCATCATCGGCCTTGGCCGTATCGGCGGTTTGGTGGCTACCAGACTGCAGGCTTTCGGGATGAAGATAGTAGCTTATGATCCGTATATTGCCGATGCACGTTTCCGTAAATACAGCGCCGAAAAATGTGAAACACTGGATGAATTGCTGGAACAAGCTGATTTTATCAGTATCCATACGCCTAAAACGGAAGAAACTTTTGATATGATCACAGCCAAAGAATTTGCAAAATGCAAACGTGGCGTGCGTGTAGTAAACTGCGCCCGCGGTGGCCTGATCAATGAAAATGACCTGGCGGCAGCTATCAAGGAAGGCATCGTTGCCAGCGCCGGTATCGACGTACTGGTAGACGAACCGAAACCGATCTCGCCGCTGATCGATCTGCCGGAATGTGTCTTAACGCCTCATCTTGGTGCTGATACAACAGAAGCGCAGGATAATGTGGGTATTGCCATTGCAGAAGAGGTCATTGCAGCTTTGCATGGAGAAATGGTGCCGAATGCAGTCAATCTGCCGACTTTGCAGCCGACAGAGCTGAAAGAAATGCAGGGCTACCTGACCTTGGGCGAATATCTGGGCAAGCTTTATTATCAGCTGGAAAAAGCAGCTGTCGAAAAGGTAGAGATCATCTATACCGGCGAGGTTGCAGAAATGGAAACCGGTATGCTGACGCGTGCTGTTTTAAAAGGCGTTTTTGAACCCATCCTCAAGGAACGCGTTAATTATGTCAATGCCGCGCTGACTGCAGAAAGCCGCGGAGTCGACGTTATAGAGAGCAAACATGCAGGCAAACATAATCTTTTAGAGGTCAAGATCCATTCTAAAGGTAATATCTTTACCGTAGCCGGTACTGTCTTTGGTGAAAAAGAGATCCGCGTCATCGAAATCGACGGTTACCAGTTCGACCTTACTCCGGCTCCGTTCATGCTGGTGGCACGCAACCAGGATAAACCCGGTATGATCGGGCAGATCGGCACGCTTTTAGGTGCGAGCAAGGTCAATATCGCGACCATGCAGGTCAGCCGTAATCTTAAAGACGGTAACGCTATGATGTTTATGACCGTGGACAGTGAAGTAGGTAAAGAAACACTGAAACTGCTGCAGGGGCTCGACGGTATCCTGCAGGTCAACCTTGTAAAACTGTGATTACGAGCTTCAACAGAGAAATTGGTATCGTCGTTTTGATGGGTTATGTCGCTTTTAAGGACTTGAACGAGGATATCAACCTTCTTGCATATATCGTGATGGGACTTGCTGTTTGCCATATGTTCATCAAATATAAACGTCGTAACGATTAAAAAAACACCCGTTACTCATTGAGTAACGGGTGTTTTAGTATCTATATCCGATAAATTATTCGGCAAAAATCACTTTGCCGTCTTTAAAGGCCTGGACACGGGCCAGTGATTCTACACGGAAGCCGGCGTCGATAAGGCGCTGACGCCCCGGCTGGAATGATTTTTCGATAACTATGCCGATACCTACTACTTCGCTGCCGGCCTGCTGGACGATGTTAGCCAGACCAAGGGCCGCTTCGCCGTTAGCCAGAAAATCATCGATGATGAGGATCTTTTCGCCGGCCGGTAAAAATTTTTTGAGCACGGTCACATCACTGGTGACTTTTTTGGTGAAGGAGTATACTTTGGTGCTGTAAGCCTCGCTGCTCATAAGCGCCGATTTCTGTTTGCGTGCGAATACTACCGGTACATGCATACACAGACCGGCAGGCAGGGCGCAGGCGATCCCTGAAGACTCGATCGTAAAGATTTTAGTAATGCCGCAGCCTGAAAAACGGCGGTGGAATTCTTTGCCGATCTCCATCATCAATTCAGGGTCGATCTGGTGATTTAAAAAAGAATCGACTTTTAAAATAGCGTCGTTTAAGACCAAGCCTTCGGACATGATTTTTTCTTTGAGCAGTTTCATGGACAAGCACCTCGAACTTTTTACTTTCTTATAATATTATAGAATATGATATTATTGACATTTAGTCCAGTGTTTTTGTAAAAGAAAAACAAAATTCAGAAAAATCACAAAAGAATGATACAAAAAAATCTTGACAAGCATAGAAAATGCTGGCATAATGTAAAACATAGCACGAACAAATTAGCTTTTGTTTGTACAACTTGATAATAAAGGCATTGAATGGGAACAAAGTTGCTGATGTTACCGATTTTAGAGAGACGGCGGTTGGTGAAAGCCGTAGCGGTACAGCGATAAGACTCACCCGGGAGCCGCGTTTCTGAACCAGCAGTAGGAAACGACGCCGGCGCAGCGTTAGGCGTTTAGAGCGAAGGCTCTGAGACAATGAGGTCAAATTAGGGTGGTACCGCGGTGAAAGTCGCCCCTATCTGCTAAGCAGGTGGGGGCGTTTTTTTATACCAATTTTCCATGGGAGGTGGCAAAATGGAGCAGATCCTATCTATCGTAGTGCGTAACCAGCCCGGTGTTCTGATGCGGGTCGCGGGCATGTTCTCGCGGCGCGGCTTTAATATCGACAGTCTGGCAGTCGGCATTACGCAGAATCCTGAATTTTCGCGGATGACTGTTACCATGCAGGCTGACGATGCAACTATCAAGCAGGTCTGCAAACAGTTGGCCAAGCTGGTCGAGGTAGAGGCTGTGAAAGTCCTGCCGCCTAAGGCAAGTGCCAAACGCAGTATGGTCATGGTCAAGGTGCACGCCGGTGACAAACGGCTCGAGCTGCTGCGGCTGGCAGATGTTTTCAGGGCCCACGCTGTCGATGTGACCGGGGAATCGCTTATCTTTCTGGCTACAGGCATCGATGATAAGCTGAATGCTTTTGTCGACGTGATGCGTCCCTACGGTATCCTGGAAATGGTACAGACCGGCCTTGTGGCGCTGGAACGGGGCGATGCGGCTATGGATGTCAGCAAATCGCGTTATTCCTGGCCTGAAAGCAGTTGTAAACCTTCAGCTATTTAGTAATATGTCAGTTCTCAAAATTAAATAAATCTGGTAAACAAAAAGGAGATGTAGACACAATGGTAAAAATGTATTATGACAAAGACGCAAACTGGGAAATGCTTAATGGTAAAACTATTGCCATTATCGGCTATGGTTCTCAAGGCCATGCACATGCCCTTAACTTAAAAGAAAGCGGCGCTAAAGTTATCGTAGGTCTTTATGAAGGCTCCAAATCCTGGGCCAAGGCAGAAGCGGCAGGTCTGACTGTTATGACTGCGGCTGATGCAGCTAAAGCAGCCGACGTAGTCATGATGCTGATTCCTGACGAAAAACAGGCTGCCACTTATAAAAAAGATATCGCGCCTAATCTGAAAGCCGGTGCTGCTCTTGCTTTTGCGCATGGTTTCAATATCCATTTTGGGCAAATCGTACCTCCTGCTGACATCGACGTGTTCATGGTCGCTCCTAAAGGACCAGGTCATCTCGTACGCCGCGTCTTTACTGAAGGCGCAGGCGTGCCCTGTCTCGTAGCTGTGCATCAGGATGCCAGCGGCAAAGCTTACGACATTGCGCTTGCCTATGCCAAAGGCATTGGCGGTACACGTGCCGGCGTGCTCGATACTACCTTCCGCGAAGAAACTGAAACAGATCTTTTCGGCGAACAGGCTGTGCTTTGCGGCGGTGTTACCGCTCTGATCACTGCAGGCTATGAAACTCTGGTAGAAGCAGGCTATAAACCTGAAAGCGCATATTTTGAATGTATGCATGAAATGAAACTTATCGTTGACCTGATGTATGAAGGCGGTATGGCTAAAATGCGCCACTCCATCTCTGATACTGCCGAATACGGCGACTATGTGACCGGCAAACGTATCATCACCGACGAAACTAAAGCTGCTATGAAACAGGTTCTGGCCGAGATCCAGGACGGTACATTTGCTAAGAACTGGATCCTTGAAAACCAGGCTAACCGTCCGGCGTTCAATGCTATGCGCCGCAAAGGCGCCGAGCATCCGATCGAAGAAGTCGGCAAAAATCTGCGCGGCATGATGAGCTGGATGAAAAAATAATCAGTACACACCTTAGGCAGAGCGGGGCTGAGGCCCCGCGATCTGCTTCGTATAAACTTAGGAGGGTTATAGTTATGGGTATGACAATGACGGAAAAAATCCTGGCCCAACATGCAGGCCGCGATGCGGTCCAGGCAGGCGATCTGCTGGTTGCTCAGGTGGATTTGGTTTTAGCTAACGACATCACCGGACCGCCGGCGATAGCTGAATTTGAAAAAATCGGACGTCCTGTTTTTGATAAGGATAAGATCGCGTTAGTTCCGGACCATTTTTCTCCGTGTAAGGATATTAAGTCGGCAACTATGTGTAAACGCATGCGCGATTTTGCACGTCAGCATGAAATCACCAATTATTTTGAAGTTGGCCGCATGGGTATCGAGCATGCGCTTTTACCTGACAGCGGTCTTGTTGCTCCCGGTGAGATCATTATTGGCGCCGATTCTCATACTTGTACTTATGGCGCTCTGAACGCGCTCAGCACCGGCATGGGTCAAACCGATATTGGTGCGGCTATGGCCAGCGGCACTACCTGGTTCAAGGTGCCTGCCACGATCAAAGTCGAGCTGACCGGTAAGCTGCCTAAATATGTCAAGGGCAAAGATATCATTCTTACGCTTATCGGTATGATCGGTGTCGATGGTGCCCGTTATCAATCGTTGGAATTCTGCGGCGACGGCGTTGCCGAACTGGCAATGTCCGACCGTTTTACTATCTGCAATATGGCGATCGAAGCCGGCGGCAAAAATGGTATTTTCCCGGTCGACGAAAAAACTATTGCCTATCTCAATGGTCGTGTCAGCCGTAAGTGGACAGCGGTTACTGCCGATGCTGACGCAGTATATGACCGTGTTATCACTATCAAATTAGATGATCTGGTGCCGGTCGTTTCGTATCCGCATCTGCCGGAAAATACACATCCGGCGTTTGAGTCCGGCCATATCAAGATCGATCAGGTCGTTGTCGGTTCCTGCACTAACGGTCGTCTGGAAGACCTGCAGCAGGCTGCTGAGGTGATGCAGGGGCGTAAGGTACATCCGCATGTCCGCGCTATTATTATTCCTGCTACTCAGGAAATTTATAAAGAAGCTATGCGTTTGGGCTATATTGATACCTTTATCGATGCCGGTGCGGCAGTTTCTACCCCTACCTGCGGACCGTGTCTGGGTGGTTATATGGGTATTCTGGCTGCTGGCGAACGTGCTGTTTCGACTACCAACCGTAATTTCCGCGGACGTATGGGTCATGTCGACAGCGAGGTCTATCTGGCCAGCCCCTATGTGGCGGCTGCCAGTGCGATCACAGGCTATATCGCAAGCCCAGAGGAGGTAATGAAATGAGTAAAGTATGGCGTTACGGCGACCACGTCGATACCGACGTTATCATACCCGCCCGTTATTTGAATATTGCTGATTTTGACGAATTGGCCGAGCACGCTATGGAAGATATCGATACTACTTTTGCTCCTAACGTGCAGCCGGGCGACTATGTTGTTGCCGGCAAAAACTTCGGCTGTGGTTCTTCGCGCGAGCATGCTCCTGTCGTTATCAAAGTCAAAGGCGTAAAATGCATTATTGCCGACAGCTTTGCCCGTATTTTTTACCGCAATGCAATCAACATCGGGCTGCCGGTGCTGGAAATTGGCAAGGATGTTGAAAAAATTGCAGCCGGTGATGAATTGGATGTAAATATGGCTGCTGGCGAGATCAAAATCGTTAACAAAGGCATTACTATCCAAACCAAACCATTGCCGGAATTTATTCAAAAGATCGCTGACTGCGGCGGCCTTATCAACTATGTCAAAGGAGAACACCAAGAATGAAGATCACTTTACTGCCGGGCGACGGCATTGGCGTCGAGATTGTTGACGCCGCTGTGGAAGTACTTGATGCTGCTGCCAAAAAATTCGGTATGACTATAGAATATGATAAACAGCTGATCGCCAGCAGGATCGGCGGCGCCGCTATCGACGCTACAGGAGTACCGCTGCCGGAAGCTACTATTGCATCTGCAAAAACTGCTGATGCCGTGCTTCTAGGTGCTGTGGGCGGACCTAAATGGGATAATGTTGCTCCCGAGATCCGTCCTGAAAAGGGGCTGCTTGGAATTCGTAAAGCGTTGGGTCTGTACTGTAACCTGCGTCCGATCAAGGTTTCCCGTTTTGTCGCACATTTATCACCGCTTAAAAATGAACGCGTCAGCGGCACTGATCTTTTGATCGTACGCGAACTGACCGGCGGCATTTATTTCGGCGCTAAAAATGAAGCTGCTCCTGATGCTGATGGCGTAGAGACGGCTTCTGACGTTGAAATCTATACCCGCCCGGAAGTAGAACGCATTGCCAGATTTGCTTTTGAAGCTGCTAAAAAGCGCCGCGGTAAAGTAACTTCCGTCGATAAAGCTAACGTATTGGCTTCATCCAGGATGTGGCGCCGTATAGTTGGCGAAATGCAGGCGCAGGATTACAGCGGGATCGAACTGAATAATTTCTATGTAGATAACTGTGCTATGCAGCTGGTGCTCAATCCGGGCCAGTTCGATGTAGTGCTTACCAATAACATTTTCGGCGATATCCTTTCGGATGAAGCGTCAGTGATTGCCGGGAGTATCGGAATGCTCCCTTCTGCAAGCCTTGGTGACAGCACCGGTATGTATGAGCCTATTCACGGCAGTGCTCCTGATATTGCAGGGCAGGGCATCGCTAACCCCTTGGGAACTATTTATTCCGTAGCTATGATGCTGCGTTATTCCTTGGATCAGGATGCTGCTGCCGATGCTATCGAAGCGGCAATTGACAGAGTTTTGGAAAAAGGTTATCGCACTCCTGATCTCTGCGGTGAAGGTCTGACTAAAGTTTCGACCTCGCAGATGGGGCAGCTGATCGCCGTAGAACTGGCCTGATGTATTTTTGAGTATTGGAAGGAAGTGAGTTTATGCAGATGACCGGCGCAGAAGTAATGGTCAAATGTTTGGCAGAGCAAGGAGTTACTACGGTTTTTGGTTACCCCGGCGGGGCGATCCTGCCTTTTTATGACGCTTTGCGTGAAGCGGCTGACATTCGGCATATCCTGACGGCACATGAACAGGGTGCTGCCCATGCTGCTGACGGTTACGCCCGTGCAGGCGGTCAGGTCGGCGTCTGTATAGCGACTTCCGGCCCCGGAGCGACCAATCTGGTTACGGGGCTCGCCAATGCTTTTTTAGATTCGATACCTGTCGTAGCGATTACCGGCCAGGTGCCGGTGGCAATGATCGGACGCGATGCATTTCAGGAAGTAGATATCACCGGTATCACCATGCCGATCACCAAACATAATTTCCTGGTCAAGCGTCCTGAACATTTAGCGCAGACGATCCGGCTGGCCTTCCAGCTGGCGAAAACAGGCCGTCCCGGCCCGGTGCTGGTAGATGTGCCGCGCGATGTGCAGACCGCTTTGCTTGATTATGAGCCGGGCGAGCTGGAACCGCTGGCGAAAGAGCTGCCGGAAGAAAAACAGATCGCTGCCGCAGTGGCGGCAATCAATGCTTCGCAGCGCCCGGTCATGCTTGTAGGCGGCGGTGTTATCAATGCCGATGCGGAATATGATGCCATGCATTTATGCGAAAAGCTGCGTATCCCGGTTGTCAGCACCCTGATGGGATTAGGCGCTATCAGTGCCTACCGCAGTCTGTTTTTAGGGATGACGGGACTGCACGGACACGAACGCGCCAACAACGCCGTTAAGGAAGCCGATCTGATTCTGGCTGTTGGCAGCCGGTTTAACGATCGTGTTACCGGTGAACGCAGCAGTTATAGCGCGAATAAAACTGTTATCCATTTAGATATCGACCCGGCGGAGCTGGATAAAAATATTTATTCCAGTATCGGTATTTCCGGTCATATGAACACAACTTTGCAAATGCTGGAGGCAGGCAGCGTCAAGCATGATCTTGATGCCTGGTGGCAGCTGATCGAAAGCTGGCCCAGTATGGACGAGGACTTCGGCGGCGAAGCTGCTCCGCAGTTTTTCAAGGCCCTGAACCCGGTTATCAAAGATAAGGATTATATTATCACTACGGACGTCGGGCAGCATCAGATGTGGGCTGCTCAGCATATCAAGATCCAGTTTGCCCGCCAGTGGATTTCTTCAGGCGGATTGGGAACGATGGGCTTTGGCTTGCCGGCGGCTATGGGCGCACAGCTGGCCCGCCCCAAAAGCAGGGTGATCAGTATCAGCGGTGACGGCGGATTCAAAATGACCGGCTCGGAGTTGTTTACGATCGCCAGCTATAAATTGCCGGTGACGGCGATAGTCTTTAATAACAGCGGCTTAGGCATGATTCGTCAGTTGCAGACCGTGCAGTTCAATAAACGGTTTACTTCCTGCGAAATGCCCGGCTATGTCGATTTTGTCAAATACGGCGAAGCCTTTGGCGTAGCCGGAGAGCATGTCGATACGCCTGAAGCCCTGGCAGCAGCAGTTGAAAAAGCTATGCAGCTGGACGCGCCTTATATCATCGAAGTTGCTCTTGACCCTAAAAATATGGTACAGCCGATGGTCACTCCCGGTTTGGGAATCGGTGACTTTGTAAAATTTAAAGAGCAATAAAAAACCAGCGTGTACTTTATAGTACACGCTGGTTTCTTTTTATTGTCGGTCATTTACGGTTGATAATATTACCGGCACAGTTTTCAGCGTCTGCGCTTGTCGTTGTCATGCAGAAATTTGCGAGCTTTTTTCATACCGCCAATATCTTTGAACATGGTACTGAATTTTTCCAGTTCGATCTGTTTGGAATCAAGGCCTTCATAGCGTACTTCCTTCTGCAGCTTTTGATAGCTGGCCAGTCTGTCCGCGGCAAGTATTCCGTCTGTGATAGCTTGCTGAACGGCACAGCCTGTTTCGTGGGTATGGGTACAATCACGAAAACGGCATTGCTGGGACAGTTCGTCGATATCAGCAAAGCTTTTGGATAAATCAGCCGTTTCTAAACCCAGTTCCCGCATTCCCGGAGTATCGATGACTAAAGCCTCGTTTGTAAGGGTGATGAGTTCGCGTCTGGTTGTTGTATGTCGACCCTTATCATCGTTTCGCAAACCATTGGTAGCAAATTCGGTGCCAGCCAAACGGTTGATAAGAGTTGATTTACCTACGCCTGAGGAACCGATGAAGGCAGCCGTACTGCCGCACTTCAAGTAGGGAAGTATTTGCTCGTGACCGGCATCGGCCAGTGAAGAAGTGACAAGTATTTCAGCGCCGATGGCAACGGACTCAGCCGCTGCTGTTTTAGCAGCTACGTCATCACATAAATCAGCTTTGGTTAAAGTAACTATCGGCAGTGCGCCGCTGCTCCAGGCAATGGCTAAATACCGTTCCAGACGCCGCAGATTAAAATCGCTGTTCAATGACATACAGATGAATACCGTATCGATATTGCTGGCGACTACCTGCTCAGAGTTACCTGTACCGGCAGCTTTGCGGATAAACGCGCTTTTGCGGCGCAGTACATGATGGATGATCGCTCTTCCTTCAACAGTATCTGTGCGGTCAAGCAGAACAAAATCACCGACGGCAGGGAAATCTGAAAGTGCGGCGGCATTAAAGCGCAGCTTGCCTGAAACCTCTGCCAGTACTTCCCCGGTTTCGGTTATGACACGGTAAAGATCCTTATACTGGGCTGAAACGCGTCCGACAGGGAAACAGCCAAAACTGGCTGCTTCTTCAGCGAATTTTGCGGAAAATCCTAATGTTTGTAAATTTATTTTAGACAATTTTTTTATCCTCCTAAAGGTTATATTAAAGCCTTTTGGGAGGTTCGGCAAAATATTAGATTATGCAAACCTCCCGGTCTGCGCAATATCCGATGTACCATATGTAAACATAAAAAATTCCTCTTTTCTTAATAGATTTATCTGCAGGACATACCTGTATTTTACAGGCTGAACTTTCAGTATGGTTTCATCGTATTCTATAAGTGAATATTTGTCAATAGCGGTATTATATAATTAAATATATTAGAAATATTTAATGTTAAACAGTACTTAAACTGGAGTTTGGATAAGAACTGGTTTTCAAAAAACAAGTTATTGAGTTCGCCATGAGGTTTGTTATACTGAAAGAAAGAGGCGAGAATAATGTTATTAACAGAAAATATATCAGCATTGCATGGATGTGCTGATTGCCCGGAAATTGGCATAATAAAAGCAGTACACGTTTGAAAATATGTACTGCTTTTTAGCTGTTGTTTATTTACGATGTTTCCAGCGGCAGATGAGCTGCGTTATCGTGCCCATAGGGCAATAAACGAACCAGGAACGCGGCTTGAACAGCAGCAGCGTGATGATACCGAGAATGCTGGAGGTCAGCATGATGCTGTAAAATCCAAAAGCAAATTGCGCGACCCATGGCTGCGCACCGCCGCTGTAAGCCCAGTGCCATGGTACGTCAAAAGTCCACAGCAGGCTGACTGTCTTATGAAAATAGATAGCATGGGTAAAGACCAGGTAGGTAGAAACCAGCATATTGACAAACATCGTTGTAAAAAACAGCAAGAAGCCATAACGGAAGGTATGTGAGCGCATCCAGGAGGGGATATCGCGTTTTGGTGAAAGCTTCCAACTGTTGCCGATCAGCTCGAATAGCTGCCCGCGGCCGCAGTATTTATTGCAATATGATTTAGTGCCGAATGTAGAAGCCATGATAAGCGGAATGAAAAAGCACAGCAGTCCCAGCCAGGCGAAAAGAATATTAAAAAAACCCAGAGCCAGATACAGCGCCGTCAGGACCCAAAGATAATCATACCAGTGATTGCGTTTAGACATCAGCAGTCACCACCTTGATCACAGATGCCGGACATTCACGGGCGCACAGACCGCAGCCGATGCAGCGAGCCAGTTCTACAACTGCGCTGATACCATCGGGCACGCTGATCGCCTGAAGCGGACAGGCCTTAGTGCAGGTGCCGCAGGATACACAATATTCCTTATCAACTTGCGCATAACGCTTGCTACTCATTTTATCGCCTCACCGACAAGATTTATTCTAACTTTATTGTAACCTATTTATGATCTTTTAGCCATATTTTATTAACTTCAGGTTAAGGCGCAGCGTTGTAAAATTTTCTGCAGGAACACATATTTTTGCGGTACAATAAAAGAAAGAGAATAATTGCGGATGGAGTGATGGGAATGAAAAAGCAAACCGCATTGATGAACCATTGGCAATTATGTCAATATCTGCGTAAACTGCATCTGCCGCAGGTCGTACCGCCGCCTGACCTGGCGACGCTGAAGCTGCTGCAGGACGCGCATTTGAAATATGTGCCCTATGAGAATCTGGATATTTTGAGCGGCAGGCTGACTTCGCTCGAGCATGATGATATGTTTGCCAAAATCATTATGAAAAACCGCGGCGGCATTTGCTTTGAGCTGAACGGCCTGTATAATTGGCTGCTGGAATCCCTGGGCTATAAAGTCACAAGTTATACTGCCCGTTTTATCGACCGGCTGGAGGAATACCAGATCCGCCGGCATCGGGTAATGTGCATCGAACTGGAAGATAAACGTTATCTGACTGATGTTGGCGTCAACAGTGAAAGTCCGCGCTGTCCGCTCGAAATGGCAGAGGGCAAAGTGCAGAATGACGGTATCAGCGAATATAAATTCAGCCGCGATCCGTTCTTTGGCTGGCTGCTGTGGCAGAAGGAACGGCGTAAACCATGGAAAAGGCTGTTTGGCTTTACAGAAGAACAGCAGCTGGATATGGATTTTATTCCCGCCTGCATTTATACAGACCTTCATCCGGATTCGCCGCTCAATAAATGCAAAGCGATCTCTGTTTTTCGCGAAGACTGCAATATCACGATCCGGGGAAATCTTTTAAAGTTTTATCTGGGTGGACGTGTCAAATACCGATATACCATAAATACTGAATACGACTTAAAGGGAGTGCTGTGGGAGTATTTTGGTATTGCCGTCGATTATCCGCTTCCTAATGGCGGTATTGACCAGAATGATTAAATTTTGCCTTGGAAAAAGTTGCTATGATTTGAAACTTTATGATAAAATAAATTAACTAAAAAAAGTGAGATTATGACTGCTGAAAACAGGCGATTTTTATTGCCGCCCATTATCAACAGAATATTGACGCTGCTTACAGAGCAGGGCTTTGCAGCCTATGTTGTAGGCGGTGCCGTACGCGATCTGCTGCTGGGAAAGGCACCCGGCGATTTTGACGTTGCAACATCGGCCCGCCCCGAGTCTGTTATCAGCATTTTAGAACCGGCCGGGTTTACTGTTGTTGGCGAACTGGGACAGAACTTCGGTGTCGTTGTTGTGCATCGGGACTCCCAAATGGTAGAAATTGCTACCTTCCGCGGCGAAGCCTACGGCGGTGATGCGCATAAACCGGAGCAGGTCTGGTATTGTGACGACCTGGAGGCTGATTTGTCGCGGCGCGATTTTACCGTCAATGCCATGGCTTTGGATCAGTCCGGTAATGTATACGATTATCACGGCGGCAGGCAGGACCTGCAGCAGAAAATACTGCGTACTGTCGGTGATGCGCCAGCCCGTTATCAGGAAGATGCTTTGCGTATGTACAGAGCCTGCCGCTTTGTAGGTCAGCTGGGCTTTGATTATGTACAGCGGCAGGGCGCCGGCCCGGCATTTGGACAGCCGCAGACGCCGTATTACCTGCCGCAGAGCTACAGCTTTCCTGTTAGCCGCAGTGCCGGGCTATCATTGGAACGTGTGCGGACAGAGCTGGATAAGCTGCTGCTCGGCAAATGGGCCGGCAAGGGACTGATGCTGATGATGGCGACAGGGCTGGCGGCCGGACGCTGCCGTGTGCGTGAACAGGGAACTTATCGGGAAATAGATGTTTTGCCGGAGCTGGAGCATTTGGCGGGATTGCCGCAGAACCAGCGTTTTCACTGCTATGATGTATGGGAGCATACTCTGGCTGCTGTTGATAACAGTCCGCGTCAGCTGGCAATACGCTGGGCCCTGCTTTTGCACGATGTAGCTAAAGGTCTTCCTGGTATCCGCAGGCTTAATAAAGAAGGTCAGCCCAGTGATCATGGTCACGAAGCTGAAAGCGCCGTTATGGCAGAAGTTATTTTAAGTCGGCTGCGTTATCCGGCTCCTTTTGTGCAAAGAGTAGTATGGCTGGTGTCAAGGCATATGCGCTTCGCACCGATGCTGGTAACGGGTGAACGTACATTGCTGCGTTGGCTGCGCAGCGAGGCGGCCGGCGGTAATTTTAAAGATAGTCATGAAATGACTGCTGCTTTTGAACAGCTGGTAGCAGTATTTTTAGCAGATATGGGTGCTACTCACGCCGGTAAGAATACCAAACTGATGGAGGAAGGACGCGCTTTGGGAACGGCGGTGCTGGAACTGGCCCGCAGTAAAATGCCTGTTCATACTAAGGATCTGGCGATCAGCGGCCATGATGTGCTTGTGCTGTTAGAAGATAAAAGCAAGATCAGGGACGCTATGCGATATTTATTACAGAGAGTGCAAAGCACCAATCTGCCTAACGAAAGGTCTGCTTTAGAGGAAGCAGTCAGAGGCTGGCAGAAACGTCACTAGAAAGAAGGGAAGCTAATGCCACAAAAGAAATTGTTTGCCGCACTGCTTGTTGCAGCATCAGCGTTGCTGATGCTGGGCATGAGTAATGAAAATCAGATACCATATCCGTCAAATTATGATACCAAAAGTGCCGGGGCGTCGTCCTACAATGGACTGGCCAATGTGCCTAAATCGCCTTATTTTCAGCAGCTCGATTTTTATAATATGCAGCCTACTGATTCGCTTGTGTTGCTGCCGAAGTTCCGTACCTACCAGCAAACTACCGAATATACCTGCGGCCCTGCCGCTGCATTGATGGTGGTCGAACATTTTCAGGGACGCAGCGAGGAAGATGAACTGGCGATCGGCAAGATTATGGGGACAAAGTCCTATACCGGGACTAATACTAAAGGTATGGTCAAATATTTTAAGAAAAAAGGCTGGCAGGTAACTTCGTCAGCTGATAAAGATAAAACACCGCAGAATACACAGGAATTCAAAGCATTTGTAGTCGAGCATCTTAAACGCAATGTACCTATTATGGTAGAAAATGTAGACTGGGGCGGGCATTGGCGTGTTATTATCGGCTATGACACAATGGGCACGGATGACATAACCAGCAGTGACGTACTGATTATGGCTGATCCTTATGATACGGCTGATCATTTACAGGATGGCTACGTTGTTGTGCCGGCTGAAAAATTCTTCTATATGTGGTTTGATTCGCATCTGTTTGCAGCCGGTGACCGTAAGCAGCAGTGGCTGGCAGCAGAGCCGCCGGTCGGTACAAAATAATAAAACGGCGAAAATATGTATAGTTGACGGTTTTATGAAAAATGTCTTCGCTGACACTAATGGAAATTTGGCCTTTGTTTAAAACAAAAAAACCTCCTCGAAAGAGGAGGTTTTTTTATGTCCATCTAAGACGTAAAAAAATATATCGGCTTTTTATCAGTACTAATTTGGCCGGTTGGCAAATGTCTGGCAAATAACACCGTCCGTAAAACGGGTAGTATTTTTATTGCCGGTCTGGAGCTCAGTTAGAGAAAGGTCCGCTGCCCGCTTTAAAGCGGGCATTATCTTTAAAGGTCGCCAGCGGCGCAGGTGGGAAGCAGGAGGACAATGACCACGTGCGGAGCATTGCCCGCTGATGGTTGTTGTATAAGTGCCGGGGAGGGGAAAAACGGAAGTCTCTGATAAATATCCGTTTGTATGTCTTGTGGGGGGGTACATACGTGCTATAATGATAACAATTATTGCTCTGGGAAATAAAAACACCGTTTTAAGAAAAGAAAATCAAAAGAAAAACAAAGAATCTATCTGAAAAGCAGTAAAATTTTACCTTAAAAATAATGAGAAAGGCGGAGGTAAACGATGTACGATGCAGATTGTCTGGAAAAAATCGGAGCCAATGTCAAGTTCCTGCGCACGATGCGCAAGCTGCGCCAGCAGGATGTAGCGCAAACGCTGGGCATCAGTCAGACCCATCTGAGCAATATGGAATGCGGCCGCGTCAAGTTCGGCCTGAAACAGCTGCTGCGCCTGGCCAACCTTTTTGACTGCCGGCTGGAATGTTTTTTTGACCCCCGGCAGGCGGCCAACGTAGCAGTCGGCGGGACTGAGCAGGATAAGCGGTATACCCAGAGCGATATGGAGCTGCTGCTGACGCTGGTGAAAAAAAGCGGCCAGCCGTAACGGCTCCGGCCTGCGGCAAATAAACGGCAATGTTTTATACAGGGGTGGAAAAGTTAAACTGATAAAAACAAAAAGAACAGGGAGATGTGACTATGACAGAAATAAAATCAGCAGGCGAAGCAGAGCTTGCGGCCATAATGGGCAAAGGGCAGGGCAAGGCCCCGGCCGCCGGCATCGAAAAGCCTGCATCTGCAGCGCCCAGACCCTATATGATGTTCGACGCCGGCGAAGTGCAGCAGGAAAGCGGCAGCGCAGGCATCAGGTTCGACTTCAACTACGGCGTGCGCGTCACCGTGCCCCAGGGCGAATACCGGGTAAAATTCATCGACCGCAAAGCCTGCCTCACCGTCTACGACGCCCCGGCCAGCGGCGTTTTGGTCACCAGCAGCAAAAAGTATTTTATCGATTTCCGCATCGAAGTATACGAAAAAGATCAACTGATCTTTGCCCACGACCTGGACCTGCGCGGCAAAAAAGTACTGCTCAAATTCCCCGTCGGGATACTGGGAGACATCCTGGCCTGGTTCCCCTACGCGGAAGCCTTCCGGCAAAAACACGGCTGCCAGCTTTACTGCGCCATGGCCGCAGAACTGGCCGAACTGTTCAAACCGTCCTACCCGGAAATAAACTTCGTCCAGCCGGAAGAACGGCCGGAAGGACTGTACGCCAGCTACTACATGGGCATCTTCTTCCCCTGCGACGACCGGGTACATCAGCCGTCAGACTTCCGCATCCGGGGCCTGCACCAAAACGCGGCCATGATCCTGGGACTGGACGAAGGCGGCGAACCGCCCCAGCTCAGCGTAAAGCTGCTGCTCCAGGACAAAAAGCGCAGGATCCAAGAACCCTACGTCTGCATCGCCGCCCAGTCCAGCAGCCAGGCCAAATACTGGAACAACGGCGGCGGCTGGCTCAGCGTCGTCAAACACCTGCAGGCCAAAGGCTACCGGGTACTGTGCATCGACCGCGAAAACGTCTACGGCATGAACAGCCGCTTCAACATCATCCCCTACGGGGCGGAAGACTTTACCGGCAAGCTGCCCCTGCAGGAACGTATCGACCTTTTGGCACAGGCCGACTTCTTTGTCGGCCTGTCCAGCGGCCTCAGCTGGCTGGCCAACGGCGTTGGCATACCTGTCGTACTCATCAGCGGCTTCACCCTGCCGCTGAACGAATTTGCCACACCCTACCGGGTCATCAACTACCACGTCTGCAACGGCTGCTGGAACGATACGCAGATAGTCTTCGACCATAAAGACTTTGAATGGTGCCCGCGCCTGAAAGGAACGGAACGGCAGTATGAATGCAGCCGTTACATCACGCCGGAAGCGGTGAACAAAGTCATCGACCGGCTGATGGCAGACCACAGGCTGGACCCGCTGGCAGCAGAAGCAGGCAAAGGTAAAGCTAAAGCAGCGGCAACAAAAAAGAAACAGGAGCTGATAAAAAAATGAGCCTTTACTACTACAAAGACATGTTCAAAGTACAGGACCTGGAACAGGCAAAAAACATCATCCTGACAGAAGAACAGCAGGGCGGTGACTACCGCCAGCGTTGGGAGCGGGAAACAGAATACATGAAAACTCTGTTTGCCGGTGGACTGGGCGATTTAAGCGGCAAAACAGTGTTGGACTTTGGCTGCGGCATAGGCAGGCTGTCCAAAGCCCTGCTTGAGCAGTACGACTGCCGGGTGCTGGGAGTCGATATCTCGCCCGACATGCGCCGTATGGCGGCAGAGTATGTAAACAGCGACCGCTTCAGCGTCATCTCCTACGAAATGTTCTGCGCCCTGGCAGAGCGTGGCGGACTAAAGGCAGACTGCGCCATAGCAGTCTATGTCCTGCAGCACGTCTTCGACCCGGCCCACGACATAAAGCTGCTGAGCCGGGCGGTAGCCGATAAACTGCTGGTGCTGAATTTAAAACACCGTGCAGTGCCGGTGATAGACAGCGAAAACGGCCGCAAAAAATTCTACATCGATAAGCAGCCGGAAGCATCGGCAGACGTGGCTGCACTTTTGGAGCAGCAGTTCACAGCTCTTAGCGAACTGGAACTGGCTGCGGAGAAAATATCGGTAGTAACTAAACACTGGTGCCGAGTATATGGAAAGAAGGAAAGCAAATGAAAAAGTATAAAAATTTAAGCAAACCTGAGTTGATGGAGAAGCAGAACACTTTGAGTGTACATTCGGGGGGGAGGTTTGTATCCTTAGATCTTGAAACAGAAGTACAGCATGCCGGCAGCTGCAAAAAGAAAGCGGAACAGATTCTGGCGACAGTAGTCATGGGCATGAACCTGGTGAACACAGTAGCCCCGCTGGCAGTGCTGGTGGCGGCAGAGCAGAAGCTGGGTGCTGCGCCGCAGCGGGCGCGCGGGGGGGCGGAGCCTTTGGACTACGCCGTGCTGCCGCAGCTGGCAGACATGGTGGACCGGGCCATGTTCGCCCGGGCCGAAGCAGCGACGGATTATGACGGCAATGCCAGCGTAGCTTCCATGGGCGACGGCGATACGCAGACGATAACTGCCGGGCAGAGCGGTACGGTAGATGTGATGAGTGGATACTCCAATAGTTGCGTGCAGATTATTTCTGCTGGCGGCACGGGCACAGTTAGCACCTTGGCCGATTCCGGTGAGCAGTTTATCTTCAGCGGCAGTGGCACGGTAAAGTGCATGTCTGGTGGTTCGCAGTTTATTAGCGGAGAAGGTCTTGGCACGGTAGATACCATAGATAGCGGTTATCAGTATATTGGGAATGGCATGGGTATTGTAAGCACACTAAACGGTGGAGGACAAAATGTCAATGGCGGTACAGGCATTACGACTGTAATGTTTGATGGTGAACAGACTGTCGATAACGAAGGAGTGGCAATATTAATTACTATGAACGGTGGTAGTCAGTCTATCGGCGGAAGAGATGGCTATGGCATGGGAATAGTAAGCACCATGAGCGGCGGTTTGCAGAGGATTTCTTACTTTGGCAGCGGCATAGTCGTGAATATGAGCGGCGGCGGGCAGAATATCGCCAGCCGCTGCAGTGGCACAGTCAGCAATATGAACGGTGGAGGGCAGAATATCGCCAGCGGCGGCAGCGGTACAGTCAGCACCATGAACGGCGGCGAGCAGGAGATTCGAGACGGCGGCGCGGGTACAGTCAGCGCCCTGAACGGCGGTAGGCAGATTATCTCCAGCGGCGGCACGTCACTGGATACGGTCTTGAACAGCAGCGGCACAGTGTACCAAAACAGCGGCGGCATAATATCCAATATCACCTACAGCGGCGGCGTACAGGTCATAGATAATATCACTGCCGGCTACGATAATATGACGCTTGGCAGCGGCGGTACTAACGTCACCATGGGCGTTATCAGCGGCGCGCAGATGAGCGGCACGATCTTAAACAATGGCGGAGCGCAGCTGGTACTGGCAGGCGGCACGGCTTTGGCAACCGAAGTTAGCGGCGGCATGATGCAGCTCGCCAGCGGCGGCATCGTCAGCGGTCTCACGATGACAGGCGGCAGTCTGGAACTGTCAGCAGTCAGCGGCGGCAGTTTTGCCATCAACGGCACCCTGTCAGCCACTAACGCCAGTATTGATATGACGGACCACAGCTTCGGCAGGAACAGAGCCTTTATCCCTCCTGACTACGAGACCCTGACCATCGACAAACTGAGCGGCAGCGGCAACACCTTTATCATACCGACCTAGCGGGCGAAACCAACAGTGATAAATTGATCATCAAAGACTCAGATGGGGGTACCCAGTACGTACAGATCAGGGACCTGAGCAAGCTGAACGGCATTCAGGTCACAGGAGCGCACCAGCCGCTGTTGATCACCGATAACAGCGGCAAACTGACCTTTGAAGGCAAAGGATTCAATGCCGGCGGCCTGTGGGACATCGACCCGACCCTGGCCAAAGGCGACACGCTGGGGCAGTCGGCCAACAACTGGTATCTGACAAAAGTAGCCAAAACTGCCAATAACGACACCCGGGTACTTTTGGAGGCAGCCGACAACAGCTACGCCCTGTGGCGCAACACCAACGACAGCCTGCGCAGCCGTCTGGGAGCCTTAGCAAGCGGCAGCCAGCAGGCGGACGGCATCTGGGCCCGTACGCAGGCGGGCAGGTTCAGCGGCGATAATTATGAAGGCCGCTACAACCTGTACCAGCTGGGTTACGACAAGTCAGTAAACGCCCAAAGCATCTACGGCCTGGCGGTAGACTACGGCGACGGCACAGGCAGCTACAGCCCGGGCAGCGGTAAAGACAAGCTGCAGACCTTCAGCCTGTACGGGGTCTGGACAGGTGACAACGGCGCCTATACCAATGTCACGGCCCGCTACGGCAGCGTATCGACTGATTTGGAATCCTACGGCGACTACCCTGACAAAGCCGAATACAAGCAGCACGCCTACAGCGTCAGCGTCGAATACGGCAAATGCTTTGAGCTGGAGAGAGGGCTGTTCATCGAGCCTAATGCCCAATTCACCCTTGGCAGGCTGGGCAGCATCGACTACACCACCGACAGAGGCGTCAATGGCCGTATCGAAGGCATGAACAGCGCCCTCGTGCGTATCGGCTTCGTCATGGGACAGAAGATAGAAAACGGCAGCGATATCTACCTGAAAGCCGACCTGCTGCACGAATTTGCAGGCGAGCGCGACCTGCAGCTGACCTCGGACGCAGGGGGCACGAACGATATATTAACGAAGCACAACGATTACGGCGATACCTGGTTCGAGCTGGGGCTGGGCGGTAACGTCAGGATCAGCAAAACGGGCAACTTCTACGGTGAAGTGACACGCGGCTTCGGCGGCGACATCAACAAAAAGTGGAGCGTCAACGCCGGGCTAAGGTTCACGTTCTAAGTGAGGACTTGAGGCACTGTTATATGGCAGTACTAATTTTAGTAATGTAAAAAATCAGCGATATGAATTGATTTTCATATCGCTGATTTGCTTTGTTATTTTCTGCTTATATTGTTAGCAGTAATTTATACGGTACAGAGTCTTTTAAAAGCATTTTGGTTTATGAGGGTACAAAACGATTACAATAATAATTATTAATTTCAAATAAATTTCTCTTGCGTTTTTAAATGACATATGTTATATTAAAAGTGCGTTAGCGAGTGCTAACTAAAACGACTGAATTTATGTTTATATAAGGAGGCAGTTATTATGTCATTGATCAACAAGGAAGTTAACGATTTTAAGGTTCAGGCCTATGCAGGCAACGATTTTAAAGAGGTTACTAAAAAAGATATTTTAGGGAAATGGTCGGTGTTCTTTTTCTATCCGGCTGATTTTACTTTTGTGTGCCCGACTGAGTTAGAGGATCTGGCGAATAAATACGAAGAATTCAAAAAAATCGGCTGCGAGATTTATTCCGTATCCTGCGATACTCATTTTGTCCATAAGGCATGGCATGATGCATCGGATACGATCAAAAAAATACAGTATCCGATGTTGGCTGACCCGACCGGGGCTTTGGCAAGAGATTTCGATGTGATGATCGAAGCTGACGGCCTGGCCGAAAGAGGCAGCTTTATCGTTAATCCGGAAGGCAGGATCGTAGCTTATGAAGTTATTGCCGGCAATGTCGGACGTAATGCTGATGAGCTGCTGCGCCGTGTGCAGGCTTCGCAGTTTGTTGCCGAACATGGCGATCAGGTCTGCCCTGCCAAATGGCAGCCTGGCGCAAGCACTTTGAAACCCAGCCTTGATCTGGTAGGGATCATCTGATCATGGACCGGATGTATGATGTCATCATCATCGGCGGCGGGCCTGCGGGCCTTGCCGCTGCCGTTTATATGGCTCGGGCCAAGTATAAGACGCTGGTTATCGAAAAAGAGAAGATCGGCGGTCTGATCACGATTACTTCCGAGGTGGTAAATTATCCGGGCGTTTTAAAAACTACGGGTAAAGAGCTTACTGAGCAGATGCGTCTGCAGGCAGAAAGCTTCGGGGCGGAGTTTTTACTGGCAGAGGCTTTGGAAAGTAAGCTGGACTGCGATATCAAAGAGGTGCATACCGATAAGGGAACCTTTAAGTCGCTGGGTGTGATCATGGCTATGGGAGCCGTGCCACGGCAGGTGGGTTTTACAGGCGAGTCAGAATACCGCGGGCGCGGCGTAGCATATTGTGCTACCTGTGATGGCGAATTTTTTACTGGTCTGGATGTATTTGTTGTGGGCGGTGGTTTTGCTGCTGCCGAAGAAGCGATTTTTCTGACCCGTTATGCGCGGCATGTGACAGTGCTGGTGCGCGGTGATGATTTTACCTGTGCCGGGTCGATCGCCGATGAAGCGAAACGGCACGAGCAGATAACAGTACTGTATAATACTGCCATGCTGGAAGTCGGCGGAGGAGACGTACTGCGTTATGCTGTTTATGAAAACTGCAAGACCGGTGAACGTACACGTTATGAGACCAGTGACGCGACCTTCGGCGTATTTGTTTTTGCCGGGTATGTTCCTGTAGGCGGCCCGCTGTTGAACGGTCTGGAAACTGACTGTGAAGGTTATCTGGTCACCGATATGGATCAAAAGACTAATCTGGACGGCGTTTATGGCGCCGGTGACTTGTGCATCAAAAATCTGCGGCAGGTGGTCACAGCGGTGTCTGACGGCGCCAAAGCGGCTACTTCGCTTGAGAAATATGCTGCACAGCTGCACGATAAGTTGAAGCTGCCGCGTTTTGCAGTAACTAAAAAGCAAATCGCGGAGCCGGCAGTTAAGCAGACGGAAGCAGCTGCTGCCGATGACGGCGCGTTTATTTCGGAAGCTATTAAAACGCAGCTGACGCCTGTTTTTGCAAAATTTACAGATGATTTATTACTGCGGGCCGCATTGGATAACAGCCGGGCGGCGGCAGAAATACGCGGCTTTTTAAACGAGCTGACGCCCTTAAGCGCTCATCTGCGCTGGGAAGAAGCCGGGGAGGCTGCAAACGGGCTGCCATATATCGAGGTCTGCCGTGCGGATGGAACGTCTTTAGGATTCCGTTTTCACGGTGTGCCGGGAGGTCATGAGTTTAATTCATTTATCGTGACACTGTATAATGCGGCCGGGCCGGGTCAGGCTATCAGTGAGGAACAGTTGGCTGCGGTCAAAGCACTGAGCGGAAGTAAAAAGCTGCAGGTAGTCATTTCATTGTCCTGTACGATGTGCCCCGAGCTGGTAATGGCAGCCGGCAGGCTGGCAGTTGAAAATGACGGGATCGAGATAGATGTATTTGATATCAATTTGTTCCCGGAGCTGCGCGAGCAATATAAAATTATGAGTGTGCCTTGTCTGATTTATAATGATAAGATCAGCTTTGGTAAAAAGAATATCGATGAACTGCTGCAGCTGATTGGCTGAGATGCAGGTTAATAAAACCAGGTTCACCGCTTTAGCGGTGAACCTGTTTTGTTATTATTGACCAGCTTTCAGCTCAGTCCAGTAACGGTCGTACATAGTGATACTGTCGCCGATATCGGTCAGCCATTCGCCTTTGGGGATGCTTTCTTTGCCAATTTTCAGCATGGGGTCATCAAGGTAGGCTTGGGAATGATATTTGAGTGCTTCGTCATTAGGATTGGCGCAGTTCATAAATTCCCAGTTTTTAGCGCTGACCTTGGGGTCGTACATATAGTTCATAAATTTCTCGGCCAGTTCTTTATTTTTACAGCCCTTGGGTATGGCGAAGTTATCTGACCAGATCAGTGAGCCCTGATCTGGGACAACAAAACCGACATTATTATTTTCTCTGTAGGTAAAGGCGGCGTCGCCTGACCACATAATGCCGATCCAGCCTTCTTCAGCAATAAACTTTTGTTTCAGGTTTTCGGTATCGTAGGCAATAACGCTGCTGTTGAGCTGCTTCAAGTCTTTGAAGGCTGCTTCTGCCTGAGCCGGGTCAGTGCTGTTATTAGACCAGCCATGTTTTTTCAGGGCTACACTGAAAACTTCGCGGCAGTCATTCAAAAGCAGTACATGTCCTTTATATTCCGTGTTCCACAGATCGTCCCATTTGGCAGGAGTTTCTTTGACATATTTTTTGTTATAGATGATACCGGTGATGCCGGTGGTATAAGGCAGGGTATATTCGCCGGTCGGGTCAAAGGGCAGCTTGCGCAGGTCAGCACTGATGTATTTTGCATTGGGGATCTTGGCAAGATCCAGTTTTTCCAGCATATCCAGCTTGCGCATGGTAGTTACCATATAGTCGGAAGGCATGATGATATCAAACTGGGCTCCGCCTGCCTGCATTTTAGCCAGCAGTTCTTCATTGTTAGAAAAAACGTCATAGGTGATTTTGCAGTTGTTTTGCTTTTCAAAATCAGATATAACATCGGGATCAAAATAATCTGCCCACCCGTAAAGGTTCAGGACCTGGGGCGCTCCGGCATCTTTAGCTGAGTTGTCTGATCCGCAGCCGCCCAGCAGAACGGCAAAGTAGAGAGCGGTCAGTAAATATGTAAGTTTTTTCATAAAGCTAAACACTTCCCCTTTAATGTGTTATAAAAAAGGCTGCCTCATGGGAGACAGCCTGATCTTAAAGCAGAGTTAAATAAACAGAGGTCGCTACGTGTTTATTTAGCGGTTTTGAGTTCAGTCCAATAACGGTCATACATAGGCAGGGCTTCGCCGATATCGATGAGCCATTCGCCTTTGTCGATGTTATCCATACCGACCTTGAGCATGGGATCGTTGCGGAATTCTTCACTGTGGAATTCCATTGCTTTTTCGTTAGGGTCGTTATAGCCGATATATTCGTAGTTTTTAGCGCTGATCTTGGGTTCGTAAATGAAGTTGATGAATTTTTCAGCTAAAGCTTTGTTTTTAGCGCCTTTGGGAATAGCAAAGGTGTCTGCCCAGATGGTAGCGCCTTCCTTGGGGATCACAAAGCCGATGTTTTTATTGTCTTTGTAGGTGTAGGAAGCATCACCTGACCACATAGTACCGATCCAGGCTTCTTCTGCGATAAATTTCTGCTTGATAGTATCGGTGTCGAAAGCCAGTACGTTTGGAGCCAGCGTTTTCAGGTCATTAAAAGCTTTTTCTACCTGAGCCTGGTCAGTGGAATTGTTGGAATAGCCGTTTTTCTTCAGCGCCATACCGATAACTTCGCGGTTGTCGTTAAGCAGAATCACGCGGCCTTTATAATCCGGGTTCCACAGGTCTTCCCATGAGGTGGGAGTTTCTTTGATAAAATTTTTGTTGTAGACGATGCCGGTAATGCCCCAGGTGTAAACAAGGGAATGCTTGCCGGTGGGATCGTAAACAGGAGCCTTCAAGCTGCTGACGATATTTTTGGCATTGGGTATTTTATCAAGATCCAGCTCTTCCAGAAGGTTCAGTTTCAGCATAGTTGCTACCATGTAATCGGAGGGCTGGATGAGGTCGTATTGCGCGCCGCCAGCCTGGATCTTGGCCAGCAGTTCTTCATTATTGGCAAAAACGTCGTAATTTACTTTACAGTTGTTTTGCTTTTCAAATTCGGCAATGACCTCCGGATCGAAATTGTCGGCCCAGCTGAACAGGTTCAGCACTTGCTTGTCGCCGCCGGCGGGAGCTGCTGCGTCCTTTTTGGGAGCGTCACCGCCGCAGCCCATGAGAGCCAACGTTAAAACAGCGATGAGGAAAACAAAAAGTTTTTTCATTGTCGGATCACCCTTTCATCATTTTATTTGTTGTTTATATTGTATCACAGTTAGTTGTGATATCAATCGGAGTTTTTATCAGATGTGTGCTGCGGCTGCAGGATCTGAGCGATCACGACCAGCGTGATCGTTGCGAACATCAGCAGTGTGGACAGGGCGTTGATCTCGGGTGAGATGCCGCGTTTGACCATAGCGTAGATGTAAAGCGGCAGCGTAGTAGAATTGGGACCTGCCACAAAGAAGCTGATAATAAAGTCGTCGATAGATAGCGTAAAGGCTATCAGAGCGCCGGCCACGATACCTGGCAGTGCCAGCGGTAATGTGACGTAGCGGAAGGTCTTCCACGGAGTCGCATACAGGTCCATTGCTGCCTGTTCCAGTTCATGCCGCATACCTTCCAGTCTGGCGTTGACAGTGATGACAACGAAGGAAACACAGAAGGTGATGTGTGCAAGGATAAGGGTAGTTTTACCAAGCGGTACCTGTGCCTGAGCAAATAGTACCAGCAGGGAAAGACCCATAACGATTTCCGGGATCAGGATCGGCAGGTATAAGAGGCCGTTGATGACCGGTTTGTACTTGTATTGGTAACGATTGAGCGCGATAGCGGCTATCGTGCCCAGCGTAGTCGAGGCTATTGTAGAGATCACAGCAATAAAAAGGCTGTTGGTGAGTGCCTCTAAAACGCGGCGGTTTTGGAAAAGAGCTTCATACCAGTTGAAGGTGAAGCCTGTCCAGACGGCGTTGATCCTTGATTCGTTGAAAGAATACATGGCCAGGATCAGCAGCGGCAGATAAAGGAATGCCAGAATAGCCAAAGAATAGGCTACCATCAGATGGCTACGCCACGTCTTTTGCATCGCCGTCACCTCCTTCCTGTGCCTGCAGAGCTTTGTAGTACAGGATGATCAGCACCAGACTCAGTACGGCCAGCACTATGGAGAGCGCCGAGCCAAAGGGCCAGTCACGGGCTGACAGGAACTGGTTTTGGATGAGATTGCCGATGAGCGCCGATTTAGCACCGCCCATAACGTCGGGAACAACGAACATCCCCAGCGAAGAAATGAAGACCAGAATTGTACCCGCAGCAATACCGGGCATGGTCAGGGGCAGAGTAACTTTACGAAAGGCTGTCAGCGGTTTGGCACCCAGATCGGATGCTGCTTCTAAAAGCCGGGTATCCAGCTGTTCGATAGATACATAGATCGGCAGCACCATAAAGGGCAGCAGTGCATATACCATACCAAGCATAACGGCCATATCATTGTAAAGCATCTGCAGCGGCTGGTCGATAAGGCCCAGATTCAACAGCAGCGTATTGACTACGCCCTGTGAACGCAGGATAATGACCCAGGCATAGGAACGGATCAGAAAATTGATCCAGAAAGGGATCATAACCAGTATCAGACCTGGCTGCTGCCATTTTTTAGGCAGCTGGGCTATGGTATAGGCCAGCGGGTACCCCATCAGGATCGTGGCAAGCGTAGTTACGATAGCTACGACCAGGGTATCTGCAAAAATTTTAAGGTATAAGGGTTCCAAAAACCGCAGGTAGTTATCAATGGTAAAAGAAAAGATGACCTGTCCATACGGTGTGCGTCCGGCAAAGGACACTGCAACGACGATCAGCAGCGGTATGACGAAAAAGATGCTGAGCCAGAGCAGGGCCGGCGCTACCAGCAGTTTACCGTTTTTCATCATCGCTGTACTTTCACCTCGTCTCTTTCGTACCACCAGATGCCGACGCGTTCGTCGGGCGTCCAGCGTTTGACGTCGTCAAAGTACTGATATGCGACTACGGTCTGGTTCGAGTTGTCAAGACGGACAAAGACTTTGTCGATAGTGCCGTAGAAGACAACATCGACGACGGTGCCGTAAAAAGCAGGCTCGGGGTGCGCTGCGGCTTTGTCTTCGCTTTCAGCTTCTTCGCAGAGGTTCAGTTTTTCCGGCCGCAGGGCCAAAGTTTCAGTTTCAGTATCGAAGAAATTACTTTCGCCGATGAATTTGGCAACAAATTTTGTGGAAGGATAATGATAAATATTATCAGGATTGTCGTCCTGTTCGATAACGCCTTTATTCATTACGACTATGCGGTCAGACATGGTCAATGCCTCTTCCTGATCGTGCGTTACATAGATGAAGGTCAGACCCAGACCGCGCTGAAGGTTTTTCAGTTCCAGCTGCAGATTTTTGCGCAGCTGGTAATCCAGCGCGCCCAAAGGCTCGTCCAGTAAGAGGACCTTGGGATTGTTGACCAAAGCGCGGGCAATTGCGACACGCTGCTGCTGTCCGCCGGACATTTGCTGGGGACGGCGGTTGCGGAACTCTTCGAGCTGGGTAAGATAAAGGACCTGAGCAACACGTTCCTTTTGTTCATCGGCAGGAACTTTTTTCATCATCAGGCCGAATTTTATGTTTTCCTCAACAGTCATGTGAGGGAATAACGCGTAATGTTGAAATACCATATTCACATCACGTTTATAGGGCGGCAAGGCAGTGACGTTTTCGTCGTCCAGATAGATACTGCCCTCGGTAGGAGTTTCCAGGCCGGCGATCATGCGCAGCAAAGTGGTTTTGCCGCAGCCGGAAGGACCGAGCAACGTAATAAATTCTCCATCGTAAATTGTCAGATCGAGAGAGGGGATAATGACGTTATTACCAAATTTTTTTGTGATTCCCTGTAAACGGACCATTTCTTTCATTTTTTGCTTGTCACAACCTTTCGTAATGCAGATTTTATCCTTATGCAGATAACGACTTATTATATACAGATTTGACCCAAAAATTCAATAATTTTTTGTAAAATTTAGAGGTATTTTGCTAAAAAACAGAGAATATTGATACTCATACGCAATAATGACAGTTTTTGATGATTTTTTGCGGAAAAATTCCAAAATTTGGAGGCTTTTTATTAATGAAACGATTGATACTGGCATTGATTTTGTTGGTAGTTGTTTTAATAACCGGCTGCGCTGATGCCGGCAGGCGTGATCAGGATAAAAAATCTGTGCATGGACCGACGGTAACGTTAGGGATCGAACGCATCGGCGAGTATGAGCAGCTGTTTGCAGGGAAGCGTGTGGGTCTGATTACAAATCAGACCGGTGTTGACAGTAAGCTGCGCAGCAGTGAGGATATTTTACTGGCGCATACTGATCTGACAGGGATTTTTGTGCCGGAGCATGGTTTGTTCGGCGCCGTGGCTGCCGGAGACGATGTGGACGGCGCTGAATACAAAGGTGTGAAGGTATACAGTCTGTATGGAGCGACAAGACGGCCAACGCCGGCAATGCTGGATTCGATCGATGTGATGACTGTTGATATTCAGGATGTGGGTGCCCGGCATTATACTTATGTTTCAACGATGGCCTATGCTATGGAAGAATGTGCTAAAGCCGGTAAAAAGTTTGTTGTTTTCGACCGTCCCAACCCGATTGGGGGATTGATGGAGGGGCCGCTGCTGCGTCAAGAACAGGCAAGCTTTATCGGCCTTTATCCGGTGCCTCTGCGTCATGGACTGACTATCGGGGAATATGCCATATATATCAACGATACGCAGAAGCTTGGCCTTGATTTGACGGTGATTCCGATGAAGGGCTGGCAGCGGAAAATGTACTGGCAGGATACGGGGCTGCCGTGGGTAGGCACTTCGCCGCAGATACCTACAGCTGCTACGGCTTTATATTACGTGACTACGGGTATTTTGGGGGATACTAACCTTTCGGTTGGTATCGGAACAACAAAACCATTTTATTATGTAGGTGCTCCCTTTGCTGAAAAAGATGCGGTTGCGGATAAATTGAACAGTTTGCAGCTGCCAGGCGTGTATTTCAGACCGGCGGCTTTTATTCCAGCTTACGGAGCGTTTGCAAAAGAGCTGTGCCAGGGTGTGGAAATTTATATTACTGATGTGGAGATATATCGTGCCGCGCTTACCGGGGCGAATATCCTGCGCTGCATTGAAGAATTGTATCCTGACAAGGTTGTTTACCCGGCCCGCTATGGCGGTAAAGGCTATAAAATAGATATTGCCCTGGGCGAAACGGCTTTGCGCGTGGGGGTGCCATTAGAGCGCCTGCTGCCGCGTTGGGACAGGGAAGCACAGGAGTTTGCTGAGCAGGTGCGGCCGTATCTGCTTTATAAATAATGAAAGGATTGGAAGTAAATGCTGAATAAGGTTTTTGTAGAATTTTTATATGAAGCGGCGCACATTCAGCGCTGGAACGATCACATCCGTCCTAACGGCTTCACGGAGCTGGATAAGCAAGCGCATAAAATGATGATTTTGTATGTGCTTGCAAAGTATGAGGAGCAGGATCATCAGGCAAAACTGAACTGGCGAGTACTGATCGAAGGCGGTATTTTTGAATTTCTGCATCGGATCGTGCTGACTGATATCAAGCCGCCGGTGTTCCATGAATTGATGCGTGTGCATGGTAAAAAACTCAATAGTTGGGTTTATGAGGAACTGCGGCAGCGGATACCTGATCTGGATCCTGTTTTTATGGCTAAAATGCAGAGACATTTTGATGAACCACAGGAAAATTATATGGAAAAGAAACTTCTGCGTGCTGCACATTATCTGGCTACTCAGTGGGAATTTGGTATTATTTATCATTTCAATCAGGGCATTTACGGTGTTGAGGAAACGAAAGCGGCTATAGAAAGTGAGATCGAGGATCACTATGATCTTGCAGGAGTGCAGAAATTGTCGCTGAAAGGTAAAACCAGCAAGTTTGTTGATCTGGTAGGTCAGCTGCGTTTTCAGAAACGCTGGGCGCAGTCTCCGCGTGTGCCGGAAACTTCAGTAATGGGCCATGTGCTGATCGTAGCTGCTCTGGCATATTTCTGTGCTGTAAAAATGCAGGCTTCAGATGAGCGTATCGTCAATGATTTTCTGTGTGGATTATTCCACGACCTGCCTGAGGTGCTGACCCGCGACATTATTTCGCCGATCAAACGCTCAATCCAGGGGCTGGACGATCTGATCAAGGATATTGAAAAACGTCAGGTTGCAGAAAAATTGCTGCCGCTGCTACCGCATAGCTGGCATGAGGATATCCTGTACTTTACTGAAGATGAATTCAGTAACCGGGCTGTTGTTGACGGTGAGAAGATTACCTGCAGGCCGGAAGAGATTGGGCTAAAATATAATGAGAACGGTAAGGGATATAGGGCCGTTGATGGTACTGTGTTAAAATGCTGCGACCATCTGGCAGCTTTTGTGGAAGCCTATCTTTCAATAGAATATGGTATCAGTTCGAAGCATTTGCGAAATGGCATGGAAGATTTACGGGAACAATACAAAAATAAGGTCGTTTGCGGTTTGGATTTTGGGAAGCTTTACGAGGAATTTCCTCGTTTGTGATGTGGAAAATATTAAAAATGCATAAATTTGCAGAAAGTGTATAAATTGCTAAAATTTTCAAAAAATTTTCTTTGTGCGTATAAAAATAGCTAGACTGCCGCTTGTGCTTAGAGTTATAATAAAGCTGAGGGGATACATTATACAAAATTCAACTATGTATTTTGGAATGTAGGGATAACTAGAAATGTAATAAAATTATGCTTAAATTAAAAAATATTTAAAGGAGGCATCATTATGAATCTGTTTGAAATGGCAAAAATTCCTCTGAACAAAGCAATTGAGGTCATGAAACTTGACCCGAGTGCTGCGGACATTATCGCAACTCCTGAACGTACTCTGGAGGTTTCCATTCCTGTTCGTATGGACGATGGAACTACAAAAGTATTTACCGGTTATCGCAGTCAGCACAGCACCATTATGGGGCCGGCTAAAGGCGGCGTTCGTTATCATCCCGGAGTCAACATGGACGAAGTAAAGACTCTGGCTTTCTGGATGACCTGCAAATGCGCAGTTGCAGGTTTACCTTACGGCGGCGGCAAAGGCGGCATAGTTGTTGATCCTTCTAAACTTTCTGAAAGAGAACTGGAAGGCTTGACTCGCGGCTTTATTGACAGGATCGCTCCGATCATCGGCGAGAAAATGGATATCCCGGCACCTGATATGAATACCAATGCTAAAATCATGGGCTGGATGATGGATGAATTCAGCAAGATTAAAGGCCAGTTTGAACCGGGTTTCGTTACCGGCAAACCGATCTGTCTGGGTGGTTCTTTAGGCAGAAACGCAGCTACCGGACGCGGCGTTATGGTAGCTGCCCGCGGGGGCATCAAAACCTTTGATGGGTTT
>OGRK01000611.1_pt1 | contig 31233 bp, 27 predicted proteins | sample 1553471 | NCBI WGS metagenome assembly OGRK01 (sample SAMEA2580080, study PRJEB22360) | human gut metagenome | biome: human gut; feature: human-associated habitat; material: faeces | place: Denmark | collected 2008/2010
CGATACACAGATGCCGTAGATGAGATGCTAGTCAAAGTCGCCAAGGCAAAGCCACGGAAGTTTGGGCTGTGGGGATGGAGGCTCTGATGATGGAAAAGTACATTACCGATGAACGCACAGGGCTGAAATATGAATTGGTCGGTGACTATTATCTGATTGCCGGGGACGATGAGCCGGAACAAGAGCCAATCGGGGTATGGGGACAACGGCATTTGCACCATTTGAAACGCCACCACAAGGTAATCTATGCAAATTTGCTGACAAGCGGCAAGCTACCCGAATATCTTGCGGATATTGACCGACGGGCAGAGGAACTTTTTCTTCGACTTGCAAAACAAATGGCAGATGCAGAGGGAATTACGGAAAAACTGAAAGCCAGCGACCAAATGGAATGGGTCAGACAAATGAACAGCATCCGGAACCGAGCTATGGAGATCGTAAATGCAGAACTGATTTTCGCATAAGGATATATGACCAAGGGCGGCAGGGAGTACCAACTCTCTGCCGCCTTTTCTTGTATTCGCAGCAATTATGTAAGAATATTCCAAGCACAGCGGAAGCACCGAAGCCCGATGGGGAACAGGAGAATCAGTACACAGCACACAATCCCGAAGCAGCAAACAATAATTGCACATGGGAGTTTAACGCAAAGCCATATTATTGCTGCAAGCAGCGCACCCGTGATGTGGTATCCGATCCATAGTAGTATGGTTAGGATTGTCAAACAAAGTATTATCATAAATGGTCCTTTCTCAGTAGCGCTATAAAAGCAAAATTCTCTTCGACTACAATTTTATTATACGCACTTGCCCCATCCGGAAAAATGACTGCATGTGCAAAATACCGGCTTCTATTTTATTCGTTTCAGAGCAACTGCCGTGCTGCATTCAAAAACCCAGTTTGAAATTCGCTGATGATAGACTATGGATTGTCCACCGAATACTGCAAGGAGGTTAATGCATCTCAGCTAAAAACTGCGCTCGCGGAATATGGTCTGCTGCCGGTGGAATTGCAGCAGAGCGAAAACTGTAAACTAAAATCAAAGAATGTGAGGGACTACAATGAAAAGAGCAATATCCTTGCTGCTGGCCATCGTAATGATGACCATAGCGCTTGCCGGATGCGGCAAAAAGACTGATAAATTTATAGGGACATGGAAAGTAGATAGCGTTGAGATTGACGGAGCTAAATTCACAGTTTCGGAACTAAAGGCAATGGGCGATGATAGCATGTGCGCCGCCCAAATCGTCATTAAAACCGGTGGCAAGGCCTATGTTGCTGAATGTGATGACGGCACTGGCGACGTCGTTGATTGGCAGGAAACGGATACCGGTATTCAAATCGGTGAACAAAACTGCACAATCGTGGATGGGATGATCTGTCTTAAACTTAAATACGATGATGAAATGATTTATTTCAAAAAGGTCTCTGACAGTCAGACAATCAGCGTGGATCAAGAGGGCGCTACAGTACAGCCCGACAATGATACGATAGAAGGCACCAGCAGTGGTACTGATGCAGACACAGAAGCAGAAGACTCCATAGCAGTCAAGAACTCGCCTGACAAATACACGTGGTACATTAAAAACTATGTCGGTAAGAATTGTGCTTCGATTGGGTACACCTCTATGGGCGGCGACCGCATGGACCACTACGGAGCAGGCTATATTGAGTTAGTTATGGTCACACCGGACGGAGCATATATTGACATCGAATCGGATGATGATCTGAAGCAATATGTCGTCACCGCTCAGAGCTATGCTCCCAATACGGAGCTGAAATATGTTTTTGACACGGATGAAGACGGAAACGAATATGAAAACCTTGTCCAGTCACAGAATATTGAAGAAATCGTGCTGTGCGTAAAGAAAGTCGGCAGCAGCGAGGAAACCTCCCTTGGCTTGACAGAAATCACACCATCCCCGGATAAATTCACTTGGTACATCCGGGATTATTCCGGCAGAAACCTTGCGAGCTGCGGCTACCTGTCAATGGGCGGCGACCGGATGGATCATTACGGGGCTGGATATATTAAATTTGTGATCGTGTCCGATGATGGCAGCTTTATCGATCCGGAAGATACGGAATTGCTGAAAAATTATGTCATCACTGGCCAAAGCGTTTCGCCGAATACCGAGCTGAAGTATGTCTTCAGCACCGACAGTGAAGGAAATGAGTATGATAACCTTGTCCAGTCTCAAAATATTGAGGAGATCAAGATCACGGTAAAGCCGGTAGGCGGTAATTAAATTCTGATTGACGATTTAAGGAGATGTTAAAAATGCAAATGTGCCCATTTTGTAATAAAGTTTATGATGAGTCCGAATACAGCCACTGCCCGTATTGCTCCGGCGAATTGCAGGAAGACACGAGCCCTCGACCTTTTAAGGTTTGTCCTAACTGCGATGGCGTTATGGAATGGGATGGTTGCTGGAAGTGCTTAAATTGTGGTGAGGAAGTTTATTCCGACGAGGATGATAATGACGGAACAATAGAGGGCTAAACAGATTATACACCAAAAGGAGACGGTGATGAACCGTCTCCCTTTTATCGCTTGTCGGAAATTAAAGATACTGATATAACCAGTCTGGCAAATCAGGACTGTCAGTTGCCCAAGATTCAACGATTTCTTCATCCTCTTGCCATTCATTTTCATCGCCGTCAAAATACTTTTGCCGGTGGCATTTGTACTTTACGACCGTGCTACCCTCAAGCCGATACTCGTTCCAGTAGTAATTCTGCTTGCTGCAGCTACTCCGATCATTAGTCTGATAAATAGTCATATGATAATCTTCTTTCGCATTCATCCATTTTCGGACTGTTAGTCTTATACTCCGCCACTTTTTGCATGTGGGGATTTGACTGTCGTCCAATCACATAAATACAACTTCGTATCCCACAAAGCATCCAAGAAAATTCGTAATCAGGTTCTTGGCATTTTGTTCAACTGTATCATAAAGGCCATTCTTCTCAGCCGCTCGCAGTCCCTCTGCTTTGATATCAGCAATCAGTGTTTGGTACTGCTCGAAATCAATAGGATTCAAAATGTTGTTTTTCTCATTACACTCCATACTGCTGTCCCACATAAGCTGATTGCTGTTGATTTTAGCCTCCGGTAGAGACACATAGATTTTTTGACTGTCATTGTCTACCTTAACCACAATATCCTCTAGGTCGTACCCTGCCTTGACGCTGCCAGCGCAGGTAAGCTCAATGTGATTTAATGTGATTTGTGGTTCCCGGAACCGGAATATCATCCAGCATATAGCGGGTAAAATCCTGTCCCTTCGTCACTATGTAACTGCCTTCGCAAGAGGTCAGTTCGCCAATTTCCTGTATTTTGGCTCGGACTTCATTTACAGTGACAATAGTCTTTTCAACTTCTCCGGGAAGCTTTAAGTCAATGCCAGCGTTCTCTGATGGCTCAATTATCTTGGCATCTGCCGTTGGCAACTTTCCGACATAGTATCCTGCGCCAAACACTGCTGCAGCAATTATGACTACGGCAACAGTATTTTTGAGTACTTTCCAGAAATTTTTCATCTTGCCCTCCTTACAGCCATGCTGTAACTAACACAAGCAGGTAGAAGACAGCAGCTGCGCCAATAATAGCCAATGCGATTTTTCCAAACTTTTTCATTTTTTCTCTCTCCTTTTCTCTCTTTTACGATTTTGCGTTATTTGCAGTTTTGTCCGTTTTTTCGGTATGAGGAGTCAAAAAAGCCTGCATGACGCCGCTTTCCAACTGCGTTTTCGTGGCCAACGAATACGAAAGGCCGATACGATCTGCATATGCAGTATTCTGCCTTGCTTTCTCAACTACTCTGGAGGCACGGACTCTTTCCATGACTGTCATAGGAGCACCTCCTTCAGAAAGTCCTTATCTCCTTTGCGTGATTATATTATAAGGCCTCACCAGTTCTGGAAAAATGACTGCAAGTGCAAAATACGATGCCGTATTTCCTCTATTACAGCAAAAACCACTTCGGCTAATTGACCGAAGTGGTTTTCAACAACTATGTTTACCTATTTGCTCTTAGCCGCATTGTAAGCCTCGATATCAATCGATCCATTGGCCAGCATCTGCTCTGACCAAAGCTGAAGCGTTTCCACGGTGATAGAGATTTTTTCAAGTTCCTCCTGGATATGTATGAAGTCCTGAATCTCATCGCCTGTAATCTGTCCGTCAGCTGTTATTTCGATCAGCCGCCCCTGCTTTTTGTGCATGGCATTCAAAGATACCAGCATTTCAAGGACTATCTGTGAAAGGTCTTTGATCTTTACCTCGGGGACATATTGCTGGCCTATCGGACATTCCTTGGCGCAGTAATGGTTACACAGATTGGGGTTCTTATAGCCGATGGACATCTCCAAAACCTCATCGGAGCGAGGGGTAGACTTTTCATTTTCGATTTTCTCAATTCGTTCCGGGGAAATCCATCCCAGCACTTCGCTGGCCTTTTCTCTGGAATAGCCAAGCGCCTCGCGGCTAATCTGATAGACGGTTTTATTTTCTTTTGTAGATATTCGTCCCATAAATACGATCCTCTTTTGAGTTACAATTCGATATATTCCGCCAATGACCCGCAGAATTTTCGAGGCTTTATATGAGGCGCTGTTTGGTAAACGGCCCCACTTCTGTCCTGCCATAGAACAATACCATCGATATTGGCCTGCTCCAGCACATACCAATCCGATGGAACGGCGGTGTTGTTGCGTTCCTCGAAGGTAACAGGCACAACATTCAACCGTTTGGACCCGCAAACGCCTGTTAGCTCATGCCCAGCAAAAGATGCCGCTCCAAAGGCAGCGACATATTCCCGATAGTCTTGTGCGAACTGAAGACCAAGCGTATTTTCAGCAGTTTTGATATCTTCATCTGAAACTGCACCTCTAGCGTGAAATGCTGGTTGTTCTTGTATCAATTTACTGATTTTCATTTTATTTATCCCCTTTCAGAGACATTTCAAGTAGGGCCTTCCAGAAATCCTGTCTTTGTTTTGCAAAAAGATTGCGGTCAATATTGGATGCGGTACTACCCGTATTGGCGTGAAGCACTGAATAATTACTTTTATGTTGTAAATTGGTAAGTATTGCAAGTGGTGAATCGCTCATTTGGCCAATATGATGTAATTCATAGGGCTTCCCCGATTGATCAAGGGGTGCTAAACCATCAATAACTCGCTGCGCATTTGTACGCCCATCTTCAATATCACCAATAAAATCCCAGTCAATATTTTGTGTCAATGCCATTCTGCCGTTTACTTTTGAAAGCGTGAGTCCAGCGTTCTTTAATACAGTGTATTCATCCATAGAATGAAAGTTTTTTATAAATTCCAGTGGCAATTTTGACTCTCGTTGAATCAGGGCAGCCTCATTCATTGTCAAGCCATTCAGTGTAGCACCCTTTAATGCAATCGCTTCGCCGGAACCTCCGGCAATCGTGCCTGAAATTGCGCCCCATTTGAAGCCTTCGCTGCCTGCCAATGCTGCAGCCTTCATAGATTCATTTAGATCACCGGTTTCAATTCCTTTGACAACACCTGCGGATACGCCACTGAACACACCGGATGAGAGTGCCATAATTGTACCCGTTTTGGCAGAAGCCGCAAAAATCATACTGACAGCCGGTGCACCTGCGCCATAGGTCACAATAGAAACCGTAACACAAACTAGAATAACGCCAGTTCCGATCGCAACATTCTTGAGTATCTGATCGTAGGTATCGTCGTATTTCTGGAATTCTGTGACAACGGTTTGCCCGTCGTCGCCAAGGGTAAACACATATCTTGTTCCCTGAAAGTAAGAATCCAGTTCTGATAGCGTATAGCCGAAGTAGATGTTTTCCTGCGAATTGTATGCCACCTCTTCCAAATACTCTTTTGAGATATATATGGCATTTACATTTTCTACGAAATAGTCTTCGCTATTGAGTGTCGTTACAAGCTCGGAATAGATGCTATCCTCCAAATATGGCAGAAGATTCACATCATTAAGGTCAGAAAATTCTGGCGGTTCTTCTTCAGTAAAAGAGTATGACGATTCCGGTTGACTCGTCGCTGGGGCAGTCGTCTCCTCTTGAATGCCATCGCTATTCGTTTGCGGTGTACACCCAGTTAATAAAGTACACACAAGAATCAAGGCAATTAATCGCTTCATCAAACATCACCCCCATTATCGGCTTTGTCTGCTGAATCTATTCGTGAGATGTTTTTCGCACGGTGCTTTTTCTTGCGTTGGGCTATTGCGATTGCCGACCCAATAAATGCCACTAAAAGTGTAGCACCTCCTGCATACAGCCACATGCCAGCTGGCATGTGGTTTTTTGATGCATCATCGGATAAAGAAACCTCACTGTTAGGTTGCTCGCTGTGATTATCTTCGTCTTTTGTCGTTGTATCAATTTCTTCATTCGGGCTCGCAGGCTCAGCCGGTGGTTGCGACTGCTCAGATGCCGGAATCAGCGTACCATCTGCCGCAACAGTTGCTCCCATTGACAGTTGATATTCTACATCCGAAATGGAAAGTCCTGTTACAACGTGAGCTTTGAGTACATCATCCGTTCCGACATAGATAACTTTCGTAGTTGTTTGATTTGTATATTGATTACTTACGGTAATTGTATAGATGCCCTCATCTGTATACTTCTCGCCATCTTTGGCAGGCTTATTGAAGCGGACATCTTCGGTTAGTCCCTCTGCGCCATCCTTGCGTACTTCTTTCTTAATATCAATGTTAAGGTATCTGGATTTTGCAAGATCAAGGTAGAAACCGTTTTCGGTAATCGAACTGTTTGTTAATTCGGCTCCTGTAACAACATCAAATGGATAAACCATACAATTACCATTGCGGACGGAAAAGCGGAAGAAAATCCGGTAGTCATTGTATGATGGAAACGGATTCCAACCGAACAAATCGAGATTGTTTTTACGCAACTCATAATCCAAAGCAACCTCATAATCCCCTTCCTCACAGAGCTTTACCTCCACGGCAGCATTCTGTGATGCAGTTGCCGCCAAATAATCAGTGTAGATTACAGGGTCGCTGGCATGATTTTGGTAATCTGTATGGCGAATAATCAATGTGCCACGCCCCATATCAGTCTTTTCAATACCGAAATACTCGTCGTGGCCGTTGGCATCATCGTTGATCGAAAGCGTCTCATCTCCATTGAGCTTTGTAATGTCCTGCTCCAGTTTAAACCACAGTGTGACTGTATCACCGACTGTTTTCAAAAATACTGGAGTGCCATTCTTATCTTCTGTGACACGTGTGTATCCATTTACGTAGAACTCGCCAAGTTTCCACCCGAAATGAGGATCGTTCTCAGAGATTGCATTGTTTTCGGAAAAACCGGTATCGTGGCCTGCATTCACAACAGTACCCAAGTAGTGTTTGGATTCATTCGATTCTTCGGCTGCATACGCAATAGGTTGCGAAATCGCCATCATTGCTATCACAACGGAAAACAGCAGCGCAAAGAACGGTTTAGAAGATTGTACGACTTTTCTCATAATCTTCACCCAGTCATCCGGGCAAGTGCCGGACCTCTTTCTTTAAGTAATAGGAGAAATGCTGTTTGAGGGTAGTGCAGAATCACATTGGAATGCTTTTTACAACGCAAGGATCTCTTTCTTTTTGGCATCAAACTCATCCTGAGACAGAATACCCTCATCGACAAGCTGCTTCAATTTACGCAGCGTTTCGATTTTCTCGTCATATGAGATCAATGCGTCGTCTGCCTCTTTTGCGGGCTTTTCGCTCTTGATCTTGTTCAGCAAGGATGCAGCACCGGAGGACGCCTTTTTCCAGCCCTTCTGAAGGCCACCTTTTGCCGTGCTTGCGAACCGAGAGAACTTGCTTGGCTGTGCGTTTTCAGATGCTTCTGCGTCAATGCTTTCGACCATCTCAATATCCGCAGCCATTTCCTCCTCAGAGTAGTTGAAACAAGCCTTATCCAACGCTGCATTGAGGCGGTTTGCCATCGGCATCATTGACACATAATTCAGACTCCCCGAAATCACGCCGCCCACAATGGGAACCGCCTTGGAAATTCCATGCGCTACCGTGGTTTTTGTTACCTTCACGCCAATGGCCTTGCCGATCTGCTTGATGATCGGATACCAGAAGGTTTTGGTCAGTGCCTTCTGCGGCAGCTTCTTCAGTGTTGTTTTTGCGATCTGTGTGGAAAGGACCCGCACGCCTGACACAGCACCGGACACGCCGAACATCACACCGCAATACAAGATCAACTGGTTCCTGACTCGCTCGTCATCAAGCTGGTCCTCTGTCCACAGATCCGACGCACCGTACAAGTAAGACAATTCCTGCGCAAGGCGCAGGGCCATGCCAAAAAACTGTGCCACATCCGCCGGGATTGTCGCCGCCATCGCAAATCCGCCGGGAATACCGGCAACAAAAGATGCCACAGAAGACTGGCTGGTACGAACGAAAATCAGTTTCGCGGCGGCTTTCTCAATACGCTCTTGGGGAATTCCGGCACTGACCGGCCCCATATCAATGATGGTCTGCACATCGATATCATCGCCTGCAAAAGTCTCTGCAAGGAATTTGCTGCGGTTGACCTTTACGCCGGGTATCTTGACTGCATTGGTAATAATCGTTTCCAGTGCTACGGAGGTCGTTTCGTTTTTAGCCTGTTCCATAATTCTTATTCCTTCCTCTCCATTAAGCTTGTGATCCTGCGTTGCTTTCCGATGCGATGAATTCCCGTATTTCCTCCGACACATAATCCTCAAAATGCAATGTGCCGATTTTACGAACCTTTTCGTTGATCTTATCCATCACCGCCCGGCATTTGCTGTAATCTCCGGCGCGGAAGTACACCTCCAGCAAATGCCCCAGCAGTTCGACTTGCCGTCTTGCATAGGCGGCGATCTCCAAGTGATCTCCGCAGGCCAGAATGGAGCGGAGCAGGTACAGCTCCGCTTGATCGTATTGCTGCCATTCCAGCATCAGATTGGCCATCGGGCAAAGCTGATCGTCGATTTTGGCAAGCTCCGAGGTGCTGATAATGTTTGTGATGTCGTAGGCCTTGAACAGATAGGCGCAGGTCTGCGGATAATTCTCCTCCAGATAGGTGTAGTACCATGCCATCGTCAGATCGTAGTCCCGCACCAGCTTGGAATTGGGCTGGGCGTATTTGTCAATCTGCTTCCGGACCTTTTCCAGGATTGCCCAGACCTGCTTTTTCTTCCCGGCGCCACTGCGGATCAGGACAAGGGCCTTCAGCCGATAGCACTCACCCAGAAGAATGCCGGAATCTCCGGCATTGGAAACGGACAGCCAGTGGATGGCCTTATTTACTGATTTAAGGAGAAGGCAAACAATCTGCGTTTCTTCTGCTGTCTGTGCATCGTAAGCGCCGCTCAACTTCGCATCATAAAATCCCGCAAGGATGTAATAGAACCGTCCCAAAAGCTCCGGACTGCGATTTCGGGAGATGGCGGTCCGCATTTGCCGGATTTTCCGCTCCGCTTCCGAGAAACGCCTGCGATCGTACAGAATCTCCAGCAGGATCTGATAAACCTTCAGGAGCATCCGCTGATTGCCCGGAGGAACCACGGCAATGAATTCCGTACTCTTTTCCAGAAGAAACTGTTCATTCTCATAGGGCATATTTTGAATCGCATAATAGAGCAGTTCTATATAAATATCCGAAGAATATATCTGAGGTTCCCGCTTGCCGCCTTTCAATACAGCCGCAGCCAGCCGAAGAATCTCCCGAATCTCATCGTGATCTGTTGCTGTGCTTTCTGCGTAGCTGCCGATTCTGTGAAGGTAGGATTCTCTTGCCCAGCCAGAACCATCTTTCGCCATCATTTTTTGCAGCCTCCGGTCAAGAAAGCCGCCGGGAGCATTCTCTTGAACCTTGTGAACTCGCCGGAGACTGCGGAGAAGATGCTTCGGATATTCCTCTTTCTGCGCTTCAACCTTCAGCCGGATATCCAGATACTGAAGGACCCTGTTTGCTGCATCCAGCGCCGCATCCGTGAACCCCCAGTTCGTTACGACCTCCTCGATAACCGGGTGCATTGTGAGGATCGTATCGTTTATAGCAATCCAGCCTTGCCGGTAAAGAGCTCCGATATCGTCTCTGTTTGGTAAGCGGAGCATATCGCACAGCCGTTCAATGGAAACGCCGGTTCGGCCAAACAGAGACAGGGCTTTCATCAGAGCGTTCTGCGTTTCCGACAAGGTCTCTGCCGCAAACAGGCCGGAGATTATTTGCTGAATCGATTCCTGATGAAGAACTGCATCCCGTTGGTATCCGACCTTTTCGGGTGCAAGGCTTGTAAAGCCGTGCTCTGCAACGATTTGAGCCGCCTGCGCAAGAGACAGTGTGCAGACGGGACTGCCGATCTGCTTGGCAATCAGCTCAATGACCAATGTGTGACCGGATGCATTTTGAATGATCGATGTGGCATAATACCGCTCCTCCGCACTGAGCCGGTGGCCGATGTGCCTCTCAAAAAGGAGCAGCGCAGTTTCTTCGGAAACGGATTCCACTTCAAGGGTGTCATACCCCTGCGCAAGCGCCTTGTCTCTGGTCAGAAACAGCAAACGCCAGCCCGTTTGCAGGAGCTTCGGGATACCGATACCGTTGTCGCCGGTGTAATTGTCCATAACCAGTACGCAATTTTTACCGTCGCCAAGTTCCCGGAGAATCCCCAATTTTCGCTCAAAGTAGGCTTCTTCTGTTTCTGATTTGTCCTTTTGAACGCCGTGAATCTGTACGGCGTAGTCGTCGCAGATAGTTTTCTTAATCGTGCCCTGATAATCGAGGTAAAGGACAGAATCAATTCTCGACATACACTGCCTAATGCAGTGGCGGGCGAGAGTGCTTTTTCCGATACCTCCCATTCCCACAAGAAAGCTGCAACCGCCGGGGGCATCCAGAAGCCGTTGCGTCAGCCATGCCGTCTCCTGTTCTCTCCCAAGAAAGAACTCGGGGCCATAGATTTTGGAGCTCACCACATATCGGGCGGACAGATCCGCCAGAGCTTGAAGCTCCGACAGCTTTTCGACCACAGTTTCCATATTGGAAAACCGATCCAGATAATAGTCCGCAAGGGTGTGATGGAAGAAATCCGTCAGGCGGAAGGTCAGCGCATCCCGATATGCGCCGCCTGAGAGCTTAGACCTTGAAAAATCATACCGGGCACCGGTATCACAGTCAAAGGCATCCGGTACACGGTCAAACAGCATATAGAACAGCAGCGCACCGATCCCATACACATCTGTGTGCGTTCCGATTCGTTTTCCGTCACCCCTTTGCAGTTCCAGCGCCGCAAAGCCTTTGGTAAAAGAGATTTTATTCCCCAATTCCGGAGCGTCGGAGATGGGAACGACCGTGTCGAAGTCAAATAGCTGGATCAGCTCCGTGGTGCCCTCCAGCGTCAGAATATTGCTCGGTTTAATGTCGAGATACAGAAAACCCTTATTGTGGATTTTAGAAATGGCAGTTGCCGCACTTTTTACTGCAGCAATGCTGTCCTTGACAGAGGAATAACGATCATAGGACAATTCCTGCCCCTGAGCATACACAGAAACCACATACAAGGTGTGGTTTGCCTCATAAATATTATAGGTATTGGCCGTCAGGTTCGTCAGCCCATCTGCTGCAAAGAATTCGTTGCCCAGTTGATAAGCCCGCCGCATTTTCTGCTTTGTCTGCGTGAACTGCTTCCGCTCTGCCTCCGGGATCAGCAGATTTCCATCCGACGATCTTCGCAAATTGCATCTGAAGGGGTAACATTCCTTGATTCTAACGGTTTTTCTTGCTCCTAGATTATCAATGTAATAAGCATTGTAAACGATGCTCGATCCGCCACGGGCCAACTCATCGGTGATTGTGTATTCCCATCCGTCATTGAATCCAAGCGTAGTGCCTGCTTTAAGTGCAGCTCTAGAGTCCATTTTCTCACATCCTAACCTTGCTCGCATATTGCGACGCTTAGATTCTAACACCGAAAATTTAGAAAGTGGTTTTTTCAGTGCAGGGCATTCTCAGGAGCCATTTTATTCAGATAGGCCTCCCGCATAAAGGAACGGAACGCATCCAGCGGGTAGGCATCCTGCGAGGCATAGAGGAAGATCCAGTCATAGGGATTCCCCTCATACAGTTCCGGATAGCTGGCATCCAACAGCAGTCGATTGATGGATGCAATGCATCTCGGGCCGTCATACGGCTTTGCCGCATATTCCGGCTCCGTTCCCTTGAGAAACAGTTCTGTCCAGAAGCGATAGAAGGCTAGCAGGATCATTGTTTTTCGGACGACCTCATCCGACTGCCAGTTCCCGCCGATGATGGCCTCCAAGCCCTGCCGATCCGGGAACGATTTGCTCACAAGGGGATGGATCATGGCGTTTGCTTTCAGCAGCGGCTGTAAGGTGCGGTCGCCGCTTATGGGATACAGCTTTTCGCCGTTGGATTCATCAAAATCCAGCAGCCCAAAAATCTGCCGGTAAATGTCCCATGCCGACCGGGATTTCTCGGCGAAAGTCTCTTTTGGATAGCGGTGCTTCAATTCCTGAACAGCCAGTCCATTTTCACCGGCAATTCTTCTCCAAAGTTCACAGATATACTTCTTCGCTGTTGCGTTGTTATAGCCAAACTGGCTGCTGTTCGCCGTTAAAAACGCAAGCAGTTCTTCCGGACTTTGAAACCGGTCCAATTCCTTGACAATCGTGCCGGTAAAGAGAACATCGGAATGAAGATCAACCGGCCCTTTTCCGCTCTCCTTCGGGGCTTTTTCAATCAGTGCCTGTGCCTCGGAATAGGATAGCCGGTGGCGAATGCAATAATAGTAAATCGCCTCACGAATCGTGTGACAGTCCAGATTCCGCTGCAAATACACACGGCGGAAGAAATCCTGTGTTTCCTCCAGCGTCATGTGAAATGCAAAACAAAATTGAATCGCGTAATCCCGTTTCTCGGCCTGTGTGTGCTTTTGAAACCAACCTTTCAGAATGCGTGCTTCTATCGGGATGCCCGCCTCATCAAATTTACACTTGATAAACCTGACTTTGGCATCCGTGTCTGCAAGGTTGCCGGTATAGCCCTTCTGCACAATAAACTCATCCAGTGCGGCGTCAAATGTCCGGAAGGAACTAGCTATCTCAAGCAGCTCCTGTATGTAGTTCTCATCCTCTGGAGAAATGCTATTGCCCTTTTGGGACAGAAATTGCGTATAATCTCCCATACCCATCCTCGTTTCCGCTGTATCTCAGCATATTTTGAATCACTCTCTCTTGTCCTCCGGCAGGACCTCCATAATATCTTCGATATGGCAGTCCAGCGCATGACAGATCCGAACCAGAACGTCCGTTGTTACATTGTCGCCACGGTTGAGCTTCCGGATGGTATAATCACTGATATTCGCTTTTTCCATCAGGTCCTTTTTCTTCATATCTTTATCAATGAGAAGATGCCATAACCGTTTGTAGCTTACCGACATAGTGGAACCCCCATAATTTGCAATTACCACACAATTTTACAAATACATTATACCGCATAATATGTCGAATTTCAACGGATAGCAGAGAGAACACACGGATATTCTTGAATTTTGTTTTACAACACATTTATATGGCAGTGAAGTGTGCATCCTGTTCTTTAAAAAATATTTTTGAAGCATTTCTCTAATGAGGGATTTTTATTGGACAGCAACTATGCTAAAATTATTTTTGAAAAGCAGGAACAATCGGCGTTTGCTTATGCCGTTTAAAATTAGAGGGCGCTGGCCCTCTGGAAAGGAGACGATAAAAATGCCAATTATGCTGACCAGAAAGGACGGCCCGCCTACGCCGTTCCGCAACGCAGAGTACATCCCGTTCTACTACTTCATCCCGAAAAGCATCCTGTCCCGCTGTGGGGCGGAGCTGAACGCCATTCCACGGAACCCGCAGGTGCTGCTCCGTAACCGGGCCGCCTGCGAATTTGTGGAAAGCGACCTGTTCCGACTGCTCATCATAGATGGCACCGCCTTTATGGTTTGGCCATATATGGGCTTCGGCGAGTATATGGAAATTTACTCCGGCTACGACCCGGCGTGGCGATTTGCCCACTGCCCGGACTACTGGATTCAAGAGCTGACGGACGAAGGCATCTTGGCCTCCGCCGGCGAATTATTCAAAGGTTGCCACTCGGAATTAGGGTATGTGCCGGAATGGCAGATCGACATCTATCTGCGCTACATCGTGCCCAATGTGATGAAAAAGCATCGGATGGACGAGATCATCCAAGTGGCGCGGGAATATCCTTGTTTCGAGGACTTCGACTTTCGGAAAAGCAACCAGAAAACGGACTTCATCCGCAAATGGTATCACACTCGCACCAGGCACCCGATGATCTCACTGGAGGAATTTCAGGAAGCCTATGCCGACGCCCACGGCGGACAGGAATACGAGGAGCCGGACCCGTCGCAGAATGTGGAGGAAACAGTGGTAGCGCAGGCGCTGGTGGATCAGTTCAAGGCCACGCTCAGCGAAAAGGATATGCAGATCCTTGAACTGCGTATGAGCGGCGACACGCTGGAGGAGATTGCCGAAAAGCTAGGCTACAAAAATCACAGCGGCGTGCTCAAGCGTATCCGCAAGATCGGTCAGGCCTATGAAGCCTATACCGGCGTGGACTACGGCTTTGAGAGCGGCAAAATCGTCGGATAACACCTACTAAAAATCGGTAGGTGTTATTTTTTTGCCCAAACGGAGGTGGAGATTATGAAATGGAGAATATACCCGTCCCAGCGAGGGCGGGTCAACAAACTGGTGCGCCGGCGATGTTGCTGCTATGACCACGTCAACTGCATCCTGCTGGATGACGGAGAGCCGCATCGCTGTGTGCAGATCATCAGCCGGAGCGGCATCTACTGCAACTATTTCCGCCGGGCGGTGTTGCCGTCCGATAGTGAGTTATACGCACAAATCAGAGATCAGAATAAATGAGGAGGATAAGGAAATGAAAACAATCCACAACACAAAAATCATCGGCATCGACCACGGGTACGGGAATATGAAAACGGCCAATTGCTGCTTTCCTACCGGCATCACCGCCTATGCCCGCGAGCCGCTGTTCACGGCGGATATGCTGGTCTACGGCGGCAGGTATTATCTCATCGGCGAGGGACACAAGGAATTTGCACCGGACAAGATCAAGGACGAGGATTATTATGTGCTGACCCTTGCGGCCATCGCCAAGGAGCTGAACGCCGAAAATCTCACCGAGGCGCACATTGTGGTTGCCGCCGGTCTGCCCCTGACCTGGACAAGCGGGCAAAAGGCAGATTTTAGGGCGTATCTGATGAAAAACGCCGAGGTAGAGTTCACCTACAAAAAGGCGGACTACCACCTCTATATTGACGATGTGCGTATCTATCCGCAGGGGTACGCCGCTATTGCCAGCTTTGCAACCACACTGAAAGGCGTGAACCTGATCGCCGACATCGGAAACGGCACGATGAACACTCTGTATATGATCAACGGCAAACCGCAGCAGGGCAAAATGTTCACCGAGAAATTCGGGACTTACCAGTGTACGCTTGCTGTCCGGGAGGCGTTTATGCAGAAAACGCAACGGGAAATCAACGATGCCATCATCGACGAGGTGCTGATCACCGGCACGGCAAATATTGCGCCTGCCGACCTGAAAATCATCAAGAGCGTCGCCGCCGAGTATGTGCGGGACATCTTCCGCAGACTTCGTGAGCACGGCTATGATGAGAACACGATGACCTTGTATGTGACCGGTGGCGGCGGGTGTCTCATTAAAAATTTCAGCAAGGTAAACGCAGACCGTGTAAAATTCGTTGAGGACATCTGCGCCGCCGCAAAGGGATATGAGTATCTGGCCGAGGCGCAGATGAAGGCTGAGGCGAAGAAATGAGCAAGTATCGGATCAATGTGCGGTTTGATTTGGACAAGCCAAAAGAGGCGAACGCCGCACAATATTTACAGGCGCTGAATAAATCCCGCAACGCTTTTATTGTAACGGCGGTTCTGAATGAAATGCAGCGGCAGACATCCGCAAGCAGCTTTTTATTGGAGGATATTCGGCAGGTCATACGGGAGGAATTGCAGGAGGTGTCATTTGCTGCGGCACCTCCTGTCTTTGAGCAGGTACAACCGGAGTTGACCGAGGAGCAGCAAGCCGAAAACGAAAAGAGTGTGCTGGATGACCTTGAAATGTTCGGCTGAGCCAAAACGCCGATATGTGGCTCAAATCGCAGTATTTGAAGCAGAGCCAGTGCCACTTTGGCTCAGAAACAAGATGTATCCCAAGGGGCAAGAAAGCGGTTTTCGGTATCGTGCAGCGCAGAGATACGCTGAAATCCCGGTATCTGACAGCCGCTTTTCTTTATGCCCTGCGGGGTGCGTCTCACGGTATAGCAAGCAGGGACTTTGTGTGCCACAGAAGTCCCAATCACAGCCGAAATCGGCTGACTCTTTGGGGGCGCATCCCCCAATCCCCCAGTGAAAGGAGAGATGTGTATGGAAAAAGATATGCGCATCGCCGTCCGCGTGACGGCAAAGGAGAAGGAAAAAATTCAAGCAAAAGCTCGCAAATGCGGGCTGAGTACAACCGAATATGTGAAGCAAAGAGCGTTGGGGTACGAGCCGAGAGAGGTTCCGCCTGGCGCTCTTTTTGCTTGCCTTGAAAGACTGGGTGAGCTTGCGGATAAAGCGAGTTCACCGGAGTTGGACGAGGAAATCTATTTAGCATTGAAACAAATAACGGCGAAATTTTTGTTGCCGGGAAAGGGATGATGCGATATGGCTGTTACAGGCTTTTGGCCAGTGTTCAAAAATCTCAAAGCCACGCTGGACTACGCCGACAATCCCGATAAGACCACCGCCCCGGAATATCTCGACGAGGATTTGTACGCCGCCCTGCGTTACGCAGAGAACGACGATAAGACCGACCGCAAGATGTTTGTGGGCGGCATCAACTGCTCGACACAGAACGCCTACGCCGAGATGATCGCCGTGCAGCGGCGATTCGGTCTGCGTGGAAAGGTCGTCGGCTACCACGGCATTCAGAGTTTTCGTGAGGGTGAGGTCACGCCGGAGCAGGCGTTTGTAATCGGCAAGAAAACCGCGCGGCAAATGTGGGGCGACCGGTATCAGGTGCTGGTCACCGTCCACCTGAACACCGACAATGTGCATTGCCATTTTGTTGTGAATCCCGTGTCCTTCAAGGACGGTGCAAAGTTCAAAAACAAAATCGGCGACCACAAGGAGCTGCGTAAAATCTCCGACGAAATCTGCCGGGAGCACAAGCTGTCTGTGCTGGAAAACAGCGATTTCTACTCCAAGGGCAAGAAGAAAGAGTACTGGGTCCACAAGGCAGGTAAGCAGACTCACCGGGATATGCTGCGCCGGGATGTGGAGGAGGCGCTGGCCAAGTGCGGTTCATTCCGTGAAATTGAATATTACCTGAAATGTTTGGGCTATCGCTTCCAGCGGGACTTCCATTATGCCCACCCCTCCGTCATCATCGACGGCTGGCAGCGCCCTATTCGCATTGACAGCCTTGGGCCACAGTTTAGCAGAGAAGCCATCCGGGAGCGGTGCCTTGAAAACCAGCGGAAGCCGGAGCTGTACGGATACGCCTATCCGCAGCGAAAACGAGCACCGCTGCTAGCTATTGAGTATCATCTGCGGCAGGCGCAGAGGCAAGATACCGTTACGCTGCTGTTCGAGATTTTCATTGAACTGCTGAAAATCTGCACCGGCAGCAACATTGAAAACACCAACCGCCGCCCTTTATCACCGGCCATGCGGGCGGAGGTACGGAAGCTGGATCAATATCTGGAAGAATACAAGTTCCTTTGCGACCACCGCATTGAGTCGCCAAAGGAGCTTTTGTCATTTCAGGAGGGGTTGACCGCCCGGATTTCGGCGCTGGAGGAACAGCGCTACGCCCTGCGCCTGAAGCTGCGCCGAGTGAAATCTCCGGAGGAAGAAGCTGGCCTGAAGGAACACTGCAAAAAGATTACAAAAGAGTTCACGCCTTTGCGACGGGAGAGGAAAACCGTTCTGCGTATCGCAGAGCACATTCCCAAAATACAGGAGCTTCTGGATGCCGAGCGTAAAACCGAAATGGAACACAACAACCTGACACGAAAGAAAGAGAGGAAGATTGAACGATGAAACAAACCAAAATTGCAGTTTCCAAGCTGCGCCCCTTTGAAAATAACCCCTATCAGGTCCGGGACGATGCGGAGATGAACACGCTGATTGAAAGCATACAGATGCAAGGCGTTCTTTCGCCGCTGATCGTCCGACCGATAGAAAATACAGATGAATATGAGGTCATAAGTGGTCATCGCCGTTTACACGCCGCACAAAAGGCAGGGATTACCGAGGTCCCTGCCTTAATTTATGCCCTTGACCGGGATGCTGCCGCCATTGCGGTAGTAGACAGTAATCTGCACCGGGAGCATATTTTGCCCAGCGAAAAGGCGTTTGCGTACAGAATGAAGCTGGAAGCAATGAGCAGACAAGGACACCGCTCTGACCTAACTTCCGACCAACTTGGTCGGAAGTTGGAAACCGCTGAGATTATTGCACAGCAGTCCGATGACAGCAAATCTCAAGTACGGCGCTATATCCGCCTGACCTATCTCATCCCTGAGTTCCTTGAAAAGATGGACGAGGGCGAAATTGCCTTGTCCGTCGGTGTGGAGCTTTCGTTTCTTGACGAATCCAGCCAGCGGGAGGTGCTGGAGCAGTGCGCCATCAACGACTGCACCCCGTCCTATTCGCAGGCGTGGCGGATGCACAAGGCTGAGCGGGAGGGGACGCTCACCTCGGCGGTCATTCAAGCCATTATGTCGGAGGAAAAAGCCAACCAGAAGGCCCGCCTTAAAATTCCAATGGAACGCATCCGCAAGTATTTCCCCCAGAGCTATACCGCTGCCCAGATCGAGGACGCTGTGGTGAAGCTCTGCGAGCGGGACTACCGCCGACGAACCGACCGGGAGCGATAAGGAGGTGCAGCCTATGGGAAAATATCGCAAGATCGACTACACGCAGGTCGCACTGCCGGAGGAACTGCTTACCTCCTTTGCCAAGGCCATGCTCCCGGAGCTGCGTAAGTTTTACGCCAGCGACGAGGGCAGGATCTATTTTGCAAAGTGGCTTCTGAAGCACCCGGAATATGCGGCACATTCGACACCGGAGAGCGGATGACTATAATAAAAATCGGAGAGGAGGATTCTGTATGAATGTAGTCATTTACGCCCGCTTTTCCAGCCACAGTCAGACGGAGCAGTCCATTGAGGGACAGCTCAAGGTGTGCTATGAATATGCGGAGGCGAATCATTATATCGTTGTCGGAGAGTATATCGACCGGGCCATCAGCGGCACCACGGACAACCGTGCCGAATTTCAGCGGATGATCTCCGACAGCGACAAGCACACCTTTGAGGGCGTTTTGGTATATCAGCTGGACCGCTTTGCCCGCAACCGCTATGACAGCGCCATCAACAAGGCGAAGCTGAAAAAGAACGGTGTCCGGGTGCTGTCTGCCAAGGAGAATATTGCGGACGACGCTTCCGGCATCTTGGTGGAGGGCGTTCTGGAAAGTATGGCGGAATACTACTCCGTGGAGCTTTCTCAGAAGATCCATCGAGGTATGGCCATCAATGCCGAAAAGTGCCTGTCTAACGGCAGCAACCCCGGCCTGGGCTTCAAGGTCGATGCCGAGCGGCGGTTCTATGTGGATGAGGAGGAAGCCGCCATTGTCCGTGAGATTTATGAGCGCTACGCCAGCGGCGAGACGAAAGCGGAGATCATCCGAGATCTGAAACGGCGCAGGGTCAAAACCTCCCTCGGCAAAGAATTCAGCCCCAATAGCCTAAGCCGCCTGCTCAGCAACAAGCGTTATATCGGTGTCTATCTTTACAAAGGAAAGGAAACACCCGGCGGGATGCCTCGCATTCTGGATGATGACCTATTTTACCGGGTGCAATCAATGATGAACAAGAACAAAAATGCGCCGGCTCGAACTCACGGCGAGGGCGAATACCTGCTGACCACAAAGCTGTTCTGCGGACACTGCAAGGAAATGATGGTGGGCTACGGCGGCACCAGCAAGACCGGCAGGCAATATCACTACTATATGTGCAAAAACGCCCGCAGGAAAAAGTGCGGCAAGAAGATCGTCAGCAAGTCTTATATCGAGGACCGTGTGGTCAACGAGTGTTTGAAAATGCTGACCGAGGAGAAAATCCGCTTCATTGCCAAGAAGGTGGCTGAGGAGTGCGCCAAAAGCCCGGACAACCTGACCGCCAAGGCACTGAAAAAAGCGATCCGAGAGGCGGATACGGCCATTGAAAATCTCTGGAAAGCCATTGAGCAGGGGCAGGCCGTGGAGATGCTGACGGAGCGGCTCAACAAGCGCATAGCAGAAAAGGCGGAACTGGAGGCAGAACTCGCCATCGAGGAAAACAAGAAGATCACGCTGACGGAGGCACAGATTTTGGCCTTTCTGGACTATGTCTGCGAGATGCCCGCCGATGATGTGAACAAGCGCCGAGCCATCATCAATATCTTTGTTCATTCCATCTATCTGTATGACGACCACTTTACCCTCATCATCAACGCCAGCAAGAAGCCGTTGAGCATTGACAATATCCCACTGGATGATATAGAAACGGCATTTGAAGGCGAAACCGGAGCTTTGGAGGGGTGTTCATCCTTGAGCGCCCCTGCTCCACCATAAGTCCACCGTAATTCTGATAGAACTACGGTGGATTTTTTCTATGCCCAAAAACCGCTTGAAATTAGGCTTTTCGGTTGTTTTAGCACATGATTAAACCCCGCGGCAGGCAATTCTGCGGCGGGGTTTTGTGCGTTTTATGTGGATTGTGGCTTCCTGTACCGTCATAATCGTTAAACGGCTGAGGTAATCGTTAAATCACAGAGGCATTCGTTAAATTACAGGGATAATCGTTGAATTAGAAGGGAATTAAAAAATCAAAACACGCACAATCTCTGGTCGCATAGTTTCATTTTTTGGGGAAAAACAGCATAACAGGTTGTGTTCGTATGGATTTTTAACTCGTGATTGTCATGCTGCACCGCCGTTATACGCGGAAAATCACCGATTCATACGGGCGCAGATTGGGGCCGATGTAGCCGCCCTCGCGGTCGTAGGAGGAGAGCAGCACTTCGCCGTTCTGCGGAACGAGCGCGGCGGGGATTTTCGACGGTTCGGCGGAGAAATTGTGGAAAGAAAGCAGAGTTTCGCCGTTATAGCTGCGCTTTAGGGCGAACAGCGTATCGGAGCCGGTTTCCGGAATTTCGAGGTCGCCGCGTGAGAGTGCGGGACTGCTTTTGCGCAGTGCGATGAGCGCTTTGTAGCAGCTGAAAATGGAGTGCGGGTCGTTTTTCTGGTTTTCCGCGTTGATCTTTGTGTAGTTCGGGTTGATGCCGAGCCACGGCTTGCCTGTTGTGAAGCCGGCGTTTTCGGTTGCGTTCCACTGCATCGGCGTGCGGGCGTTGTCGCGGGAGATCATCTGCGCCTCTTTTAAAGCCACGTCCGGCGTGTCGCCCGCCAAAATGTGCTGGTGGTAGGTGTTTTTTGCATCGGGGTCGTTGTAATCTTCAATGTACGGGAAGCGCATGTTCGTCATGCCAATCTCTTCACCCTGATACACGAACGGCGTGCCGGGCAGGGAGTGCAGCAGCATCGCGAGCATTTTGGCGGAAACCTCCCAGTATTCCTTGTCGTTGCCATAGAGTGAGACCTGGCGGGGCTTATCGTGGTTGCTGAAGAACCGCGCCCACCAGCCGTTTTCCTTTAAGGCGTTGTAGTCGTTTTGAATATCCTGCTTCATTTTTTTCGGCGACCACGTGTTGATCTCGACGATCGGCGCGACGAACGGAATGGCCATATCGAACTCCTCGCGGTCGGTGTTGACGTAGCGGGCGAGCTCCTCGGCGTCTTTCGACGCCACTTCGCCCACGGTCATGACGTTATATGGCGAGAACACGCGGCGGTTCATGTCGCGGATATAGGCGTGTGTGCCGGGGCGACCGTTGATGAGACTCGAACTGAACGAATAGCCGTCCGGCTGCGGCGGCTCTGCGGAATCCGGGAAATCCTGCGGTTTATCAAGGTAGCTGATGGCGTCCACTCTAAAGCCGTCCACGCCTTTTTTCACCCACCATTCCATCATGGAGAAGATTTCTTCACGCAGCGCGGGGTTTGCCCAGTTAAGGTCGGGCTGCTTTTTGGAGAACAGATGGTAGTAATACTGCCCGCGCTCCGGTACAAATTCCCACGCGCTGCCGCCGAAAACGGAGGCCCAGTTGTTCGGCTCCTTGCCGTTTTTCGGGTCGCGCCAAATGTAGTAGTCGCTTTTTGGGTTATCGCGCGAGGTTTTGGATTCGAGGAACCACGGATGCTCGTCGGAGGAATGGTTCACGACGAGGTCCATAATGACCTTGATGCCGCGCTTGTGGCACTCTGCACACAGCGCGTCCCAATCTTCCATGGTGCCGAACTCGTCCATAATCTCCCGGTACCCGGAGATGTCGTAGCCGTTGTCATCATTCGGCGAGCGGAACACGGGCGAGAGCCACAGCGCGTTGATGCCGAGCGCCGAAAGGTGGTCAAGGCGGCTTAAAATGCCGGGAATATCGCCGATACCGTCTCCGTTAGAATCCTGAAAGCTGCGCGGGTAGACCTGATACACGATAAGATCCTTCACCCAATCTTTTTTCTGTTCCATACAACTTTACCTCCTGTGCAATATCCATGTATATTGCGCAAAGCGGCCTTTCGGCCAAGTGTTTTTACCATTATAACACAGTTTACAAGAATTTGAAAAGTATTTGAGAAAAATAGTGGAAATTATGATTTAAAGTATAAAAGGGAAAGCTGGGCGCTTAGCTTCCAAATATGCGTTAAGTTTTCTATACTGCGGTGCTCGTTTGCCGGGGTGAATTCAGAGAAGCCGGTGGTAAAAATGCCGAATCGGTTTCAGTCGCCGAAATGTACATTTATAAGAATATAGGTGTATAGAATGGAGACCTATAAAACAGAATATAAGCCACAGGACAAAGGATATAGGGTGAAAAGAACGGTGTGCCGGGTGCGGCAGCCGTTTTTTTACCCTTTTTTCGGGTGCTGTAGGACAGTATAGACAACATCGGTTTAAAATAAATAGAAATAGTAAACATAATATTGATGAAATTAGAATGAGTAGCGGATGAAAACGAAATGCTTGTAATTGAAACTATTGAAAATGCCTATAAATCGCAGATTTATGCGCCTTAAAATATCAAAGTATACAAAAGCATATAAGTATATTAAAATTACATAATTTTAAAATGGGAAACCGATTTCACATTGCTCCCCAAAATGCACTTTTTTGTTGTATATGGCATTATAAAAGTAACATTATTAAAAATATTTTGAGAAAATACTGAAAAGTTTTTGAAAACTTATTGACAAATCGTGAACACAGTGTTATTCTATGTACATAAAAAACGAGAACGGAATTAAAATTTGGTTATTTTTCACTTGGCTCTACAGTTTAAAGCTATTTATTAGCGTTGGTCTTCGGCTATGGAGCAATAGACCGATGCTATCGCAGCGTTTGAATGTTCTAAATACCGCCGCTTTCAGCGGAATGCACACATCGCCGTACCGGATGCTAAAAAGGCGAGCGTGTGGGGAAAGGTACATCGGTGAACGGACAAGCGCTGTAAGATAAATAGGGGGTCATGAATTTTGCGAAGCAAAGTTCATGGCGGGATTCCTATAAATTTTGCGATTTGCAGGAATTCAAAACACCGGGGATCACAAAGTGGGGTATGCTTTGTGATCTCAACACATTATGAACCGCAGGTTCACAAAACAAGAGAGGTATTGTATTATGAAGAAAAAGACCTTAGCTGTTCTTCTGTCGGCGGCCATGCTCGTCACCGGCATCCTGAGCGGCTGGGGTGGCGGCGGCAGCACAAGCAGTGCAGCATCCTCCGGCTCCACCGACAGCACCAGCAGCGCCGCGGGTGAGTCTTCTGCTTCCGAATCTACCGGCTCCGGCACGAATGCCGCCGCAGGTCAGGTTACGGCGGTTGGCACGAACCGTGACGAAACTCTGATCGTTGAGACTGCGTCTCCGACCGACACTCCGGGCCAGTTCAACAGCTACATGTCCGGTACGAACATGGGCTTCGGTATTCATCAGCTGATGAGCGCACACCTTTGGGAAATGGACACCGTTTCCGGTGAGCAGTTCCCTGAAATTGCAGCCGATATGGGCACCCCGAACGAAGACTTTACCGAATGGACCGTTAAGATCCGCGAAGGCATCAAGTGGTCCGACGGTGAAGACCTGAACGCTGACGACGTTGTCTTCACGTTCAACATGATCAAAGAAAACGACAAGATCGGTGCTTCCGCAGCGACCAACCTCTACATCGATAAGGTTGAGAAGGTTGACGATTACACCGTTAAGTTCACGATGAAGGAATCCTTCCCGCGCTTTACACAGCGTTACGGCATCACCGTATGGGGCACCGATTACCGCATCGTTCCTGAGCACATTTACTCCCAGCAGGCTGATGTTACGACCTTTAAGGACGAGCAGTCGGTTGTAGCAGGCCCGTACACCGTAGAAGACTATGACTCCAACGGCGACTGGATCCTCTACAAGCTCCGTGACGACTGGAAAGAAAGTACGCTTGGCGTTGTAGGCACAGAGCACTACAACTACAGCGAAGATCAGGTTCCGGCAGAATATGTTTGGTTCCGTTATCTTGGCGACTCCTCCTCCAGACAGATGCAGATGGTCAGCAACGAAGTTGATATCCTCTGCGAAGTTACGATGGAAGAGCTGCAGGCAATGCAGAGCTCTAACGACAAGATCAACGCATGGTACAACGAGTTCCCGTATGCAACCATGGACGACCCGGGCGCAAAGGGCCTGGTGTTCTCTCAGGGTCAGGGCGCTCCGTACGACAACCCTGACTTCCGCTGGGCTATCGTTCTGGCACTGGATATCGACCAGATCTCCATGAACATCTTCTCCGGCGCAGGCCGTGCGGCTCCGATTCCGCTGCTCAACAACACCCAGTATCTCCAGGATACATACACCATCCCGATGCAGGAATGGCTTGAGAACTTTGAGCTTGACCTTGGCGATGGCACCACCATTAAGCCGTACGACACCGGCTATGCAAAGCGCATGGCTGAGAAGACCGGCGTAACCGGCACCGACGAAGAGCTCATCGATATGTTCGGCGCAGGCTGGTGGAAGCACGATCCGGAAGCAGCTGAAAAGCTCCTCATCAAAGCCGGCTTTGAGAAGAAGGACGACGGCTGGTACTTCAATGGTTCCAAGTTCACAACTGAAATCAGCTACCTTGCTGATACAGAAGCTCAGTCCGCTCGCGGCGCTCAGGCTGCTTACAACCAGCTGCAGGCGTTCGGCCTCGATTGCACCATTACTTCCAAGAGTACTGCTACTTGGGACGTTGACGGTGGTCAGGGCAACTACCAGATCGGCACTTACTGGCCGTCCGCTGGTATTCTGAAGGACTTCTACTCCGCTATCAGCGGTTGGGACAGCCGTCTGATGAAGCCGCTCGGCGAGACCGGTTCCGGTCAGGGCGCACGTTGGAAGAATGAGAAGGTTGACGAGATCCTTACCGAACTCGCAGGCGTTGATCCGACCAGCGACAAATCCTATGAGCTGCATCAGGAATTCCTGAAGGAAGCTGTTAAGGAAATGCCGGCAATCAACTTCCTCAGCGGTACAAAGTTCGTTCCGACCAACAGCACATATTGGGAAGGCTACCCGAACGCCGAGAACGCATATGACGGTCCGTGGTGGTGGTGGAGCCGCTTCAAGTATGACCTGCCGTTCATTCAGCCGGTTCAGGGCTAATTTGATAGCTTGAATACTTGGAGAGAATCCAATAGCACTAATCTGAAATGATCTGAAGAGGATGAGGGCGTGTGCTGAATACCCATGACCACGTCCGTCATCCTCTTTCTCATTTCCCAGAATATCCTGTTGTAATTTGTCTATAAGATAAGGAAGTGTGGCTGTGAAATTCAAAACATTCTTTTTACAGCGTATCCTTGCGTGGGCGTTGACGATCTTGATCGGCGTTACGTTCATCTTCTTCATCCCGCGTATGTTCCCTTCCGATCCTGTTGAGAACATGATCGCCCAGATGCAATCCCGTTCCGGCAACATGGATCCGGCAGAAATGGAAGCGCTACGTCAACAACTTAGAATTCAATTCGGTCTCGATGGCACTCTTCTTGAGCAGTATGGCTACTTCCTGCTGCATGGCCTTTTACAGTTTGACTTTGGCCCGTCTTTGATGAGCTATCCGGAGCCGGTTACCTCTATTATCGGTCGTAACCTGCCGTACACCCTCGGTTTGTCCCTGACCACCACGCTGCTTGCATGGATCATCGGCAACTTCATCGGTTTGCTTGCAGGTTTCCGTAAGAACAAGACATCCTCTAAAATCCTCGAAGGCATCGCGATCTGCATTTACCCGATCCCGTACTTCCTGGTCGCTCTTGTTCTGCAGATTGTCTTCGCGTTCGTCCTCGGCTGGTTCCCAATCCAGACAACGCTGCTTACCCGCGGCACGTTCGCACAGTGGCTCGGTTCGCTTCTGAAAGCGTCTGTTCTGCCGGGCATCTCCATGCTTCTGCTCGGCACAGGCTGGTGGATTATCTCTATGAAGTCCCTTGCCGGCACGACTGCAGAAGAAGACTTCGTTTTATATGCACGTTACCGCGGCATTTCCGAAGCGAAGATCGGTGCGAGCTACGTTTTCCGTAACTCCATCCTGACCCAGATTACGGCTTTGGCCATGAGCCTTGGCGGCGTCTTCGGCGGTTCCATCATGACAGAAATCATCTTCGGTTACCCGGGTGTCGGTACGCTGATCCAAAATGCGATTTTGCAGTCCGATTACAACATGATCCTCGGATGTATCACGATTTCCATCGTGGCGATTTCCACGGCGACGTTGGTTGTTGACCTTATATATCCGTTCATCGACCCGAGAATTCGTTACGGTTGATAAGGAGGGAAGTTGTAATGAAAAAATTTGCAAAATTTTGGAAAGCAGCCAACTTCCGCCTGAAGTTCGGTCTTATCGTGACCCTGATATTCTTTATCATCGGTTTCGTTGTTTACTATGTACCGCACGTGAACCCGTTCACGTTCAATACCTACCCGAATAAGCTGGGTGCTTCCGCAGAACACTGGCTGGGCACTACCAGTATGGGTCAGGATGTTGTGTGGCTGCTGATTGAAGCTATCCACAACTCGCTCGTCATCGGTCTCATCGTGGCATTCCTCGGCACGGTTGTCGGTGTTTTTGTCGGTCTGCTTTCCGGTTTTGCCGGTGGCCTTTTAGACCGCGTGCTGATGATTGTTACGGATACGTTCGTTGTTATTCCGTCTCTGCCGATCCTCATCATGATGACCTCCCTGATGAAGGGCAGCTCCACCACGATCGTGATGGCTCTTGTGCTTGCCATGTTCGCATGGGCTTGGCCGAGCCGCCAGATTCGTTCCATGGCGCTGAGCATTAAAGAGCGCGACTTTATCCACACGGCGAAGTTCTCCGGTGAAAGCACGGTGCAGATCGTCGTGACCGAGATTCTGCCGTATGCGCTGACCTGGTCGCTCTCCAACTTTATGAACGCTACGCTTTCCGCTATCGGTTCCGAGTCGAGCCTTGCTGTTCTGGGTCTTTCCCCCGGCAACCTTGTCTCCCTCGGCAACATGATTCAGTGGGCAAGAAGCTACAACGCAATTTTCAACAAGCAGTATCTCTGGATCGGCGCACCGATCGTTGCAACGGTTATTCTGTTTGTCGGCCTGTTCTTACTCATTACGGGCTATAACGATTACTTATCCATGAAGAGAGGCAGGTAACGAATATGTTAAAAGTCGAAAATCTGTCCACTTCTTACAAGCTCATCGACGGTGACGTTCACGTCCTTAACGACCTGAACTTTGAGATCCACGATAACGAGATATTCGGCATCGCCGGTGAATCCGGCTGCGGCAAGACCACACTGCTGAAGACCCTCTACGATATTATCGAGTTCCCGCTGGAGATCGACAAAGGTAAGGTTATCCTCAGCGGCGAAAAGAATGGACAATCCTTTTCTTATGAATCCGGAAACATTCAGAAGACCTGGTGGAACAACATTTCTTACGTTCCGCAGGCCGCGCAGAGCGTTCTGAACCCGATCGTTCGCCTGAAAAAGCAGTTTTTGGATTCTATTCCGCAGGAAGACCGCAAGAATGAAACGAAAGAGCAGACCCTCGCACGTGTTGCAAAATACCTCGAGGAGCTGAATCTTTCCCCGGATATTTTGGAATCTTATCCGTTCCAGCTTTCCGGCGGTATGCGCCAGCGTGTTATCATCGCGCTTGCGACCTTTATGTCCCCAAATGTCGTGCTTGCCGACGAACCGACCACCGCTCTGGACGTTGTTGTGCAGAAGGGTATTTTGAAGATGCTGATGCGCTTGCAGAAGCAACTCAAGAACACCATGGTCATCGTCAGCCACGATATGGGCGTACATTATCAGATTACGGACCGCATGGCGATCATGTATTCCGGCAGCATCATCGAGCTTGGCCCGACCGATGCGATCTTTAATGACCCGATCCATCCGTACACGAAGATGCTGGTTGACTCCCTGCCGCGCGTTGGCGATAAGAGCCAGAAGGTCGGTATTCCGGGTCGTCCGTCGGCACTGAAGAACCCGCCTCCGGGATGCCGTTTCGCAGCACGCTGCCCGCATGCTACGGATCGTTGCCGTCAGGAGATTCCGGAGTTCATTGAAGTTAAGCCGGGCCGCTTTGCAGCCTGCCATTTGCTGAAGAAGGAGGGAGAGAAGAATGGCTGATAAATTGCTTGAAATCAAGGGCGTCAGCAAAATCTTCCGCGTAGGCGGTATGATTCGTGGCAAAAAGCTTGTTGCGGTTGACGACGTTACGCTTTCCATCGACAACGATAAGCCGGTCATCCTCTCCGTCGTTGGCGAATCCGGTTGCGGCAAGTCCACACTGTGTAAGATGGTTCTGCGTCTGCACAACTCGGATATGGGCGACATCGTGTTGGACGGCAAATCTTACCGCGATAAGAAAAGCTACGACGCAAAGCAGTTCAAGCTGGAAGTGCAGCCGATTTTCCAGAACCCGTATGAGTCTTTCTCCGCACGTAAGCCGGTAGACTCTTACCTGTTCAACACGGCGCTGCGCCTTGGCATTGCGAAAAACAAAGCAGAAGCTACAAACCTTGTAGATGACGCCCTGAAGAGCGTCGGCCTCTCTCTGGCGGTCGTAAAGGGCAAATACCCCACCCAGTTCTCCGGCGGCGAGCTGCAGCGTGTTTCCATTGCACGTGCGCTTATCACCCGTCCGAAGCTGATCATTGCCGACGAACCGGTTGCGGCTATCGATGCTTCCATGAAAATGAACATCGTCAACCTGTTCAAGGAGCTGAAGGATAAGTACAAGGTCTCCTTTATCTACATCACCCATGACCTTTCCACGGCGTACTATGTATCCGATTACATTGCAACGCTGTACCGCGGCTGTCTCATTGAGTACGGCCCCGCCAAGGAGATCATGGACGAGCCTGCACACCCGTACACGGAGCTTTTGATGAGCGCTGTGCCGCGTATCGGCGACAAGTGGGCGGATGACGACATGGCGTTGCCGGATATGGAGTCTAAGGAATATTCCATCACCTACTGCAAGTTCGCACCGCGCTGCCCCTATGCGACGGACGAATGCAGAAAATCGCGCCCGGGCGAAACCTATCTGAACGATGTCAGAAAGGTCATGTGCTTCCACCCGCTGATTCAGCCGAAGAAGTAAAGCCTCTGCGCACAACAAAATAAACAAGCTACACTTGCCGACCCTCTGAAGGCCCATGAAGCCGACATTTCCTCCGTCATTGCTTTATGGGTATCAGGGGGTCAATTTTTGCTTTGTGGGCGTGCTTTAAAACGGTTGAAAACATGTCGGGATTGTTATAAAAAGCAGGGGAATTCGGCGGAATAAGGATTGAAGTTTGTCGCGAAATACGGTATACTGATTCACAAGCGGCACTGCGGGGTTTGCGGGCCGAATTTTAGAGTTTTGGGGAGAAAATACAATGAAAACGAAGGCACGCTTTGCGTGGAAACAATTTCTGAAAAATCTTGCGATCATCGCGATCCCGGTGGCTTTGCAGAACATGCTGACGACAACCGGCAGCATGATCGACACCATGATGATCGCGCCGCTGGGCGAAACGACCGTGGGCGCGGTGGGCCTTTGCGCACAGTTTTCCTCGCTGATGTTTGCGGGCTACTGGGGCTTTTTCGGCGGCGGCATGCTGTTTTTCTCGCAGTATTGGGGCGCGCAGGATGACGACGGCATCGACCATTCCTACGGTTTGACGCTGACCTGCATGATGATCGTGGGGCTTACATTCGGCGCCTTTGCGATTTTTGCGCCGGAAACTGTGATGAAGCTCTATACGGATAAGGAGAGCATTCAGGTGATTGGCGCGGAATATCTGCGCATCATCGGCTTCGGTTACCCCGTGCAGGTGTTTTCCATGGCGATGAGCGCTCTGCTGCGTTCTACGGAGCGCGTGCGCATCCCGCTGTTTGCGTCAATCGCCTCGGTGGCATCGAATATTTTTCTTAACTGGGTGTTCATTTACGGAAAGTTCGGCTTACCGGAGATGGGCGTGCGCGGCGCGGCGCTGGCAACATCCTTGGCGGCGGTTATCAACGTTTTGGTCATTTTGATTTTGGCGCGTGCGCAGAAGTACCCGTATCTGTTCCACTTTAAAAAGCATTTCCGCTGGAATAAGAAGCAGGTGAAAATCTACTTCGTCAAGTGCTTCCCCATCATCTGCAACGAAGTGCTCATCGGCGTGGGCAACATGGTTATCAACGTTGTTTTGGGCAGACAGTCCGAACAGGCCATTGCGGCCATCGCGGTGTTCCGCACGCTGGAGGGCATGGTCATCAGCTTCTTTGCCGGTTTCTCAAATGCGGCTTCCGTTTTGGTCGGCACATGCGTGGGCTCCGGCGAGTTGGACGCAGCCTACGAGCGCGCAAAACGCCTTGTGTTCCTGTGCGGCAGCACGATTTTGTGCGTATGTCTGGTGCTGCTCGGTATCCACAAGCCGCTGCTTTCC
>OGRK01000633.1_pt1 | contig 30531 bp, 24 predicted proteins | sample 1553471 | NCBI WGS metagenome assembly OGRK01 (sample SAMEA2580080, study PRJEB22360) | human gut metagenome | biome: human gut; feature: human-associated habitat; material: faeces | place: Denmark | collected 2008/2010
TTGACGGAGCTGTTCATAAACACTGTGCATCGCGTACCGAGATCAACTGGCTTTTTTGCCAAAAGCCCGAGCTTGGCAAATTCCTCCATGGAATAGCCCATTACCTCCGCAAAGGTCTGCAAAAACGAGCCGCAGCCGGAGGAACAGGCCTCGTTTAAGAATAAATTGTCGATGGTACCGTTGTGGATCTTAAAACACTTGATATCCTGGCCGCCGACGTCGATGATAAAATCCACATTTGGCTGAAACTTTTTGGCAGCCAGGTAATGCGCGATGGTTTCTACAATGCCGTAATCCAAACCAAACGCATGCTTGATGATGTCTTCTCCATATCCCGTCACCGCGGCCGCCGCGATGTGGATCTTGGGATAATCGGCGTAAAGCTGCTGCAAATATTCCTTGACGATGGGCACGGGGTTGCCGCTGTTGGTACGGTAAAAGGGGCGGAACAGGTGGCCGTTCCTATCGCACAGCACGGCCTTGATGGTCGTAGAGCCGGCGTCAATGCCCAAAAACATATCCTCTGCTGGTGATTCCAGCGTGCAAATATGGTCGGAATCATGCGCATGCCGCGCCTGAAAGGCTTGGTACTCCTCTTGGGAGGCAAACAGAGGCTCGCTGCTGGCATAGCTTGTAGAGGACGCATATTGGGAAACCTTGTCCGCCAGGGCGGAAAGCTCATAACACTGACCTGCATCGGAGAAAGCCGCGCCCAGCGCAACAAAAAGTAGAGAATTGTCCGGCAAAACGCCGGAAGTGCCCAGCACATGGTCAAAACTATCGCGAAGTTCAGAAAAAAAGGTAAGCGGGCCGCCCAGATACAAGATATGGCCGGCAATTTCGCGTCCTTGTGCCAATCCGCCGATGGTCTGGTTGACCACGGCATAAAATATGCTGGCCGCCACATCTTCCAGCCGCGCTCCCTGATTGATGAGCGGTTGGATGTCGGATTTTGCAAATACCCCGCAGCGCGAAGCGATGGTATACACTTTTTCGTGACCCTTGGATAGTTCGTTAAGCCGGTCCGTCGATACGTTCATCAGCGTGGCCATTTGGTCGATAAAAGCGCCTGTGCCGCCTGCGCAGCTGCCATTCATGCGTACTTCCAGCCCATCTGTCAAAAACAGGATCTTGGCGTCCTCCCCTCCAAGCTCGATGACCACGTCCGTTTCAGGCGCATATTGGCTAACGGCGATTTTGGTGGCGTAGACCTCCTGTACAAAAGGGATGCCCAAATCTTGCGCCATCCCCATGCCCGCAGAGCCGGAGATAGAAACGAGATAGGTGCCCTCCCCTTCCTTGGCCGCGATCTCGCGCAATAGCTCGGCTGTCTTTTGGGAAATTTGCGACAGATGGCGCCGGTAGGTAGAAAATAAGAGGGTATTGTCCTCGCCCAAAACCACGCACTTGATGGTGGTAGATCCGATGTCCAATCCTATTCTTTTCATAAGACTTTTAGATTCACTTCCATTTCAAAAGGCCGTCAGAGGGACTCCCTCGCAACGGCCAGCATCAGCTTGATGCGGTTTTCTTGGTTTACCTTGGTAGCGCCGGCATCATAGTCAATGGGTGCGATGTTGGCGTTTGGATAGCGGTTTTTTATGTTACGGATCACGCCCTTGCCGACGATGTGGTTGGGCAGGCAGCCGAACGGCTGTGCACAGATGATATTCGGGTAGCCGCTTTCAATAAGCTCCATCATTTCCGCGGTTAAGAGCCAGCCCTCGCCCATCTTGCAGCCGTAGCCGATGACGCCTGTGATGAGCTTTTTGAGGTGCGCATACGAGGACGGCACAGTGAAGCGGTTAGAAACGGTGTTTGCGTGCTCTACGGCGCGGATAACGTGGCTTTCGATGCCGACGAGGTAGTCAAAGAGGATCTTCACAACCTCAAACTTCGCCTTGCTGCCGCCGAAAAGCTTAATATCTTCCATGCGGTTATCGACTTTAAACAGCATGAAGCCAAGCAGACCCGGCACCATCGTTTCGCAGTTCTGGCTGAACAGGAACTCTTCCAGATCGTTGTTGCCAATGGGCGAATACTTGACGTAAATTTCGCCGACAACGCCAACGCGCACTTTCTTTTCGCCGGTCACGGGCACGTTCGCAAAATCCTCCGCGATCTGCGGCAGGATCGTCTCCATCTCCTTTGCGGAGTAGCCCTTTTCCTTTGCGAACATATCGGTCAGCTTTTTCGTCCAATCGTCCACAAGCTTCCGGCTCGCGCCCGCCTCTTTCTCATACGGTCTCGTCTGGTTGTGCAGCAGCATCAAAAGGTCGCCGTACGCAAGCACGCCCAGTGCCTTGCGGATCATCGGCAGCGTCAGCTTGAAGCCGCTGTTTTTCTCGAGTCCGGACATGTTGAGCGAAATGACCGGAATATACGAAAGGCCGTCTTTTTCCAGCGCCTTTCTCAAAAGGTGAATGTAGTTCGAAGCACGGCAGCCGCCGCCCGTCTGGGTGATGATGAGCGCCGTTTTATGCAGATCATATTTGCCGCTGTGCAGCGCGTCCATCATCTGGCCGATGGTGAGCAGCGCCGGGTAGCAGGTATCGTTGTGGACATATTTCAGACCCTCGTCCGGACTCGGACGGCGGGGCGTGTGGAAAATCTCCACGTTGTAGCCGTAAGAAGCGAACAGGTTTTCAAATAAACGGAAATGGATGGGCGCCATGTTCGGCGCAAGGATCGTATAACCCTCTTTTTTCATTTCCTTTGTAAATTCAACGCGATCGGTAAAAGCCATATTCGTGCGCCTCCCTTACTGTAAATCCAGCGCCGCAAACAGGCTGCGGAGACGAATACGCACCGCGCCGAGGTTTGTGATCTCGTCGATCTTGAGCTGGGTGTAGATTTTGCCGCCGTCGTGCAGAATGCCGCGCACCTCGTCGGTCGTGATGGCGTCCACGCCGCAGCCGAACGAGACAAGCTGAATGAGGTTCACGCGCTTATCCGCACGGTCTACAACGTACTTTGCAGCCGCGTACAGACGGGAGTGATACGTCCACTGGTTGAGGACCTTCGTCGGGAATTTCTTCTCCTTGCACGCAACGGCGTCTTCCGTCACAACGACCGCGCCGCAGTCGCAGATGAGGCCGTCAATGCCGTGGTTGATCTCCGGGTCCACATGATACGGACGACCGGCCAGCACGATAACGGGCTTATGCTGTTCTTCGGCGAGCGCGAGGAATTTGTCGCCGATGGCACGCACGGCGCGCATGTAGAGGTCATACTCCGCATACGCCGCGTCGGATGCTTTCTTCACGTCTTTTTTCGTGAACGTACCGTTCGGGAAGTGGCGGCGTAAAATCTCGTACATCTTGCCGGGGAAGTCGTGTCTGCGGTGCAGGCCAACGTAATCGCCGATGAAGACGGTGTCCTTTAATTTCTGGATATTAGAGGAGATGACCTCCGGGTAATAGGCGACGACCGGGCAATTATAGTGGTTGTCACCGAGGTTTTCGTCAAAGTTATACGTCATGCAGGGGTAGAACACCGCGTCCACGCCCTCGTCAAGCAGCGCTTCCACGTGGCCGTGCATCAGCTTTGCCGGGAAGCACGCCGTATCGGACGGAATGGTGTGCTGACCCTTTAAATAAAGCTGGCGGTTCGACGCCGGTGACGTTTTCACATCGTAGCCGAGCGTTGTGAAGAACTTATACCAGAACGGCAAAAGCTCGTACATGTTGAGGCCCATCGGAATGCCGATGACCGGCTTGCCCGTGTCTTTGTATGTATAGCGCGCGAGCAACTTGCGCTTTTCTTCAAACATGTTATACTGCGCTTCGGTGGATTTCACGCCCGTCACCGGCTTTTCACAGCGGTTGCCGCTGATGAACTTGCGTCCGCCGGAAAAGGTGTTCACCGTCAACTTGCAGCTGTTGGAGCAGCCGCGGCAGGTGATAGCCTTTACGCTGTGGGTGAATTCTTCGAGCGCTTCCTTGCTCAAAAGCGTCGAAAGCTCCGTCGCCTTACCCGCAGCCTGTGCTTTTTCGCGTGCATACAGTGCAGCACCGTATGCGCCCATCAGGCCCGCAATGGTCGGACGGATGACATCGTGGCCGATCTCCTGCTCAAACGCGCGCAGCACGGCGTCGTTCAGGAACGTACCGCCCTGCACGACGATCTCCCGGCCGATTGCTTTGGAATCGACCGCACGGATAACTTTATACAGCGCGTTCTTGACAACGCTGATGGAAAGACCCGCGGAGATGTTCTCCACCGTTGCGCCGTCCTTCTGCGCCTGCTTCACGGAGGAGTTCATGAACACCGTGCAGCGGGAGCCGAGGTCGACCGGGCGATCCGCAAACAGGCCGAGTTTTGCAAAATCTTCAATGGAGTAACCCAGCGCACCCGCAAACGTCTGGAGAAACGAGCCGCAGCCGGAGGAACAAGCCTCGTTGAGGAAAATATCGTCGATGACGCCGTTTTCGACCTTGAAGCACTTGATGTCCTGACCGCCGATGTCGATGATGAAATCGACCTTCGGGTTAAACGCGCGCGCCGCGTAGAAATGCGCCATCGTCTCTACGATGCCGTAATCGACGGAAAACGCGTTTTTGATGATGTCTTCACCGTAGCCGGTCGCCGCGCAGGCGCAGATCTTCGCCTGCGGGAAACGCGTGTAAACTTCAAGCAGGAATTCACGCATCAGCGGGACAGGGTTGCCGCTGTTCGACATATAGCGCGAACAAACAATATTGCCGTCCTTATCCGTCACAACGGCTTTAACAGTCGTGGAGCCCGCATCGATGCCGATATAAACCGGCTCGCCGTCCTCCAGTGTGTCGCGCACCTTAACGCCGGCGTTAAGGTGGCGCTTTGTGAATGCTTCGTAATCCGCCTTGTCCTTAAAAAGCGGCGGGCAGGCGCGGTATTCTTCCTTTGCCGTGTAATGCGCAATGCGGTTGATGATCTCCGCAAGCGTCGTCTCATTGCCGTCCGCCGCAAACGCTGCACCCAACGCGACGAAATACAGCGAATTTTCCGGGCAGATGCCCGTAATGCCGAGCGTCTTATCAAACGCCACACGCAGCTCGCTTAAAAACGTCATCGGGCCGCCGAGGTATACGACCTTGCCCGCGATTTCTCTGCCCTGCGCAAGACCCGCAACGGTCTGGTTCACAACGGCGTAGAGAATGCTTGCCGCCACGTCTTTTTTCTGCGCGCCCTGATTTAAAAGCGGCTGAATATCGCTCTTTGCGAACACGCCGCAGCGGGAAGCAATGGTGTAGATCTTCTCATGCTCTTTCGAAAGTGTGTTGAGTTCATCCGGGGTGATGTTCAAAAGCGTCGCCATCTGGTCGATGAACGCGCCGGTGCCGCCCGCGCAGGATCCGTTCATACGCACCTCAAGGCCGGAGGCGTTATTGCCGTCCGTAAGGAACAAAATCTTCGCGTCCTCGCCGCCAAGCTCGATGACCGCATCCGTACCCGGCACAAGGCGGTTCACCGCAATGCGCGTCGCGTATACCTCCTGCACGAACTGAATGTCACTGCGCTCTGCAAGACCCATACCGGCCGAGCCGGAAATGCTCAAAAGCACCTTTTCTTTCGGAAACTGCTCTGCCACTTCACGCAGCATCTCAACGGATTTCTCCACGATGCGCGAAAGATGACGCTCATATTTTTTGAAAAGCACCTCGTTCTGCTCGTTCAGAACAACGCACTTTAAGGTCGTGGAACCAACGTCCAAACCGATTCTCATCATGTTGATTCATCCTTTCTGCGGTACCCTTTCCGCATCGTATACCGGTACCGCATAAATGCCGCCTGTTTCGGCAGCTCTTACATATCCGCAAAATTACCCAAATATACTTTTAATGATACCACAGGCGCGCGCGCAATTCAATACGCATCACCGCGGCGAGATTGTAAAAAATTCGTGACATAGCGCGGTTTTTCTTGTGTGGGAAAGCCATTTTCCGCACGGGTTTTCCACTTTTTGTCTTGTCCGCGGCGACTATTTTAACGGCTTTTCGCATATAACTCACCGATGAGAAATGAGGAGGGTTTCCTATGTCAAACGGCAAAAGAAGGTATTTTCCGGGCGCCAACACCGGGTGCGGATTCATCGGGCATTTTGAGGGCATCGTGCCGCCGTGGAGCGAACCGCACTACACCTACGTTTTAAAGGGCGGCCCCGGGGTAGGAAAAAGCACATTGATGAAAAAATGCGCCGCCATCGCACGGGCAAACGGGTTTACCGTCGAAGAATTTCGCTGCGCAAGCGACCCCGAAAGCTTTGACGCCGTGCGTATCCCGCAGCGGCGGCTCGTCTTACTGGACGGCACCGCGCCGCACACCATAGACCCCGCCATGCCGGGGATCGACGGCGAAACGCTGGATCTCGGACGGTTTTTGCACAAAGAGGTCTTCAAACGCCGCCGCGAAGAGCTTTTTGTCCTTGCAGAAGAAAACCGCGCGCACTACAAAAACGCGTTCGCGTGCCTTTCCGCCGCAGGCAGCCTGCGCCGTGCCGCCGTAAGCGAAGCCGCAAGGTCTGCCGACCTTACCATGATCCGCACATTTTTAAAAGAGGGTTTCACACTGCCGAAGGAAGGCACACCGCGCACACTATTTTTAACGAGCCCCACGCCCGCCGGCGTTGCGGATTTCCGGGAAGCACAGGATGCCGAAAACACCGTGTACCTGCCCGGCGTTTTGGGCGCGGTGTTCTTAAATGAAGCCATGAAGCTCGTGCAGAATACGCAGACTGAAATTTTCCTGCATCCGCTCACGCCGGAAGCACCGCAGTGCGTGCGCATCGGCGACACCATGCTGTGTGCCGCGGACGATACCCGCAGCACATTAAACGAGTTCCTTTTGAGCCCGCTTTCGGACTTCATCCCGTTCGCCATGCAGGAGGCCGAGACCTTGACTGCGCAGGCCGTGGAGGAGCTCAGGCTCTGCAAGCGCACACATGACGCGATTGAAACCATCTACCGCCCGTTCGTCGACTACGACCATGTAGAGCGAGAAACGAACCGTCTGCTGGAAACCCTAAAGCTGTGATAGACAAAAACGAAAGCGAAAATCTGTGAATTCGGCACATTGCAGTCGATACATAAACGTGTTAAACTGAACACAGCGAAGCGACGCAAAAACCAGAAAAACCAGTTGCATGGGCTTTCTGAAAAGCTTGCTTCTGTAAATCTTTAGACAAAAATAGAACAGTATTGAAAAGTCAAAAAGAAAGGAATTTAAATTCTATGCAAATCACATTTCTCGGTGCAAGCCACGGCGTGCCGGAGGCGAATCGCCGCTGCTCCTGCACCTTGATCGAAACGAACGGCCGATATTATTTCATCGATATGGGCGTCAACGCCATCGATGCCCTGCGCACACGCGGCATCGAGTTGGAGGACGTCAAGGGCATCTTCATCACGCATATGCACGGCGACCATACAAACGGGCTCATCTCGTTCGTCGACCTTATCAGCTGGTATTTTAAAACCGCCGACCCCGAAATCTGCCTGCCGAACTTAGAGGGCGTTGAGGCCATCCGTGCATGGCTCAAAGCGAATCACTGCGAAATGCGCGACCTGCGCTTTAAAAAGATCACGGACGGCACGATCTTCGACGACGGATATTTAAAAGTCACCGCCATTCCCACGCAGCATTGCCCGGATTCCCATGCTTTTTTCGTGGAAGCCGAGGGCAAAGCCGTGCTGTTCACGGGCGACTTAAAGCATCCCAACGTCGATTTTCCGAAAATCGCCAAGGAAAAGCCGACCGAATTTGTCATCTGCGAGGCCGCACACTTCCCGGCGACCGATTACGCGCCCGTTTTGGCCGCCTGTCCCACAAAGCAAGTGCTCGTCAACCACTACGCGCCGTGGAATATCCCGAACGTCATGCAGCTTGCGGAAACGCTCGCTCCGCTGCCCGTCAAATTCGTGAACGACGGCATGCAAATCACGCTTTAAATTCATACGCAAAAAGGTCTGCTCCGTTTTGGTGAGCAGACCTTTTCCTTTTACTTTTTGTTGACGGGATAAATACCCGACCAGCCGCAGTTGCCGTCTTTGTCTTTCAGCTCCACGCGCACGAACGTGTCCGTAGGCTTCACTTTATACGTCGCTTCGGTCACATTTTCGCCTACCGTCGCGCGGTCGCCCGCCCAAACGGTATCGGTGAAGAACACGACCTCCTGCACCGGCGAGGTATGCACCGTGACCGTGCCATTTTCAATTTCAACGCGGAAATTCGGCCCCTGCGTCGCGTAGAAACGGTTCGCACGGATAGCCGCCAAAACACCCTCGCGCGTCAATTCATCCGCCTGCACCATGATGTACGAACGCGTCTCGTCACCCGTGTAGTGGTGCGCATCGTCCGCCGCCATGCACGGCAAATAGTGCCCCAAAAGCGCCATTTCGTCGAAAAACACACCGGAATACGGACGGCAGTTCCACGGCAGGCCCGAAGTAGTGTTGTAAATCTCGCACCCGTCAATGCCGTACAGCTTTGCGACCTCCGAAGCGCGATCCAGCGACCATGCGGGGTGTGCCAAAATTGCAATGCCGTTCACGTTATGGATTTCATCGATGATCTTCTGCGCGGAAAGCCCCGGCGCGCGTTTTGTAAGCGCAGGCGCTTTCTCCATGCCGATGCCGACGATGTGGTAAATGCCCTCCTGCACGGTACTGCCCACGTCGAACTCCGTGCCGTTTAAGAGGAGAAAATTTTCCTCCTGCCGCCCCTCACCGTGGAACCAGTGGTCGGTCAGCGCAAGGAAATCATAGCCTTTTGATTTGTATAATGCAATCGTTTCTTCCGGCGTATACGCGCCGTCCGAGTTCGTTGTATGGGTGTGCAGATTGCCCTTATACCAAATTTTGCCAAACACATCCGTAAACATAGTCTTTCCCCCATCCTGCTTTTCGTCTCTTTGGGATTATCATAGCACGACGGCGAGGTGAGTGCAAGCTTTGTGCATGAAAAAAAGGCGGCATTGCCGCCCTTTCAGGGAACCCATAGTGCTTACGCTTTTTCCGCGCTCGGTGCTTCGATCAGCTTTGCTTTCTGCAAGGCGACGACGACAGCCGGGACCAGAATAAGCTGCACCACGATGCCCGGAATTGCGTTTAAAAGTGCGCCGGAGATGAATGCCGCAAATGTGAACGCGCCTGCGTCCGCCGCGATGCCGCTGAGAATCACCTTCACGATACCCCAGACAATTCTGCCCGCGACCATAGCGGTCAAAAGGCTGCCATACAGCGTGCCGACGGTCTGCTTTTTGAACACCTTGCGGTACATGATGCCGCTTACAAGTCCGTATGTCAGCAGCTCAAACGCCATAGCGATGGCGACGTAGAACGGCGGCATGCCGAACATCACCATACGCAGCAGCGGGGCGATAAAGCCCACAACCGCGCCCACCGGGCCGCCGCATATGAAGCCTGCAAGCAAAATCGGCAGGTGCATCGGACACAGCATTGCGCCGATCTGCGGGATCTGCCCAGTGAAGAACGGCAGTACTAACGCAAGCGCCAGAAAAAGTGCACCGAGCACAAGGTTTTTAACGGAAAATTTGCTGTTTGTACGGTTCATTGAAATACCCTCCCTGATACAAAAAGACCACGAAGCATTCCGCCCATACCGAGCGAAAAGACCTTCGTGGTCTATTTTTTAAAGTGGCTTTAAAATACTTTCAAACGGCGTTTCGCCGCGCGGTCTTTTGACCGTTACCGCTTCCTGCGGCTTTGCTGTCTACATCATAGCATAATTTAACCTTAAAGTCAACTACCGAATTTCAATTTTGCCGAAACGAAATTACTTTTCCGCGCTAAGGATAACCGTAACGTCCGGGTGCAGCTGCAAAACGGAAGCCGGCACCTCCGGCGTAACCTTGCCGAAGCAAGCCTTTTCGACGATCTCCGCCTTATCCGGGCCTGCGATGAGAAGAATCTTCTTCGCCTTCATAATGGTGCCGATGCCCATGGTGATGGCCTGCGTCGGCACATCCTCGCGGCGTTCGAACAAACGGGAGTTCGCGTTGATGGTGCTCTCCGTCAGCTGTACGGTGTGCACTGTCGCCGGGAAGTTGTCCGTCGGCTCGTTAAAGCCGATATGCCCATTGTGGCCGATGCCGAGCAGCTGCAGATCGATGCCGCCGAGAGACTGAATAAAGCTCTCATAGCGCACAGCCTCCTCTTCAAGGTCATCTGCGTGGCCGTTCGGCACATGTGTGTTCGCCTTGTCGATATTCACGTGGTCAAAGAGGTTGTCGTTCATGAAATAGCGGTAGCTGTTCGGGTTCGTATCGTCCAGACCGCAGTATTCGTCGAGGTTTACGGTGCGCACTTCGGAAAAGTCCAGTATGCCGTCCTCATAGCTCTTTACAAGATCTTTGTAGGCGCCAATCGGCGAAGAGCCTGTTGCAAGACCCAACACGCAGTTCGGCTTCAAAAGCACCTGGCCGCCGATGATGCCGGCTGCAATGGCGCTCATTTCTTCATAGGTTTTCGTTTTGATAATGCGCATTTGAATATTCATCCTTTCAATACAATAAAGCGCCGGCCTTATGCCGTGCGCGTTTTTACCCAAAGAGTTTCTACCTACAACTATACCATAAAATTTACAAAAGTAAAGGCATTCCCACAGAAAACCGCGAAACGGTTCCCGGAAATGCCCCAATTTACTTTATGCCGTCTTATTCACCGCATTTTCCTTTTTCAGCGCCTCAAGCGGAATCTGCGCCAAAATGACCGCCGCAAACACCAAAACGCAGCCCAAAAGCTCGCGTCCGTTCATGCTTTGGCCGAGGACCAGCCAGCCGGAAAGCGCCGCAAACACAGATTCAAGGCTCATGATAAGGGACGCCACCGCAGGCGGGGTATCCTTCTGCCCCAAGATTTGCAGCGTGTACCCCACGCCGCTCGACATCAGGCCCGTGAAAAGCAGCGGCCCCGCGCTTTTTAAAATGTCCGCAAGCGTGAATGTCTCCGTAAACAGCGCCGCTGCCGTGCAAAGAATACCGCAGACAAGAAACTGCACGCACGAAAGCGCCACGCCGTTCACCATCGGTGAGAAGTGGTCGATGATGAGGATATGTACGGAAAAGCCCAGCGCACACAAAATGACGAGCAGGTCGCCCGGCGCGATGGTGAAGCCCTCCTGCACGCTCAACAAATACGTGCCCGCCGCCGCAATAACAACGCTCACCCACACCGTTGCGGGCACGCGTTTTTTGAGGAACAAACCGAGTATCGGCACAATCACGATGTAAAGCGCCGTCAGAAACCCGGCCTTGCCCACTGTCGTAAAGCTGATGCCGAACTGCTGCAAATTAGAGGCCACGGCAAGCGCCGAGCCGCACAGCACGCCGCCCACCCACAGGGTCTTGCGGCTCTGCTTTCTCTCTTCGTCCGTCTGCGTTTTTTTCGGCGCTTTGCGCTGCATAAACAGCAGCACGGGCAAAAGCGCCAGCGCGGCAATGAAATTGCGTACGCCGTTAAACGCAAACGGGCCCAAATGGTCCATGCCGAGGCTCTGCGCTACAAACGCCGTGCCCCAAATCAGGGCGGTGATCGTCAGGAGCAAGGCTCCGCGAAATTGCTTCATGAAAATTCCCTTCAAGTCGTAGTTTTACACTTCGTTCGTCTCGCGCGTCAGGTTCTTCATCCAGTTATACCGGTTGATCTTCACCACGGCAACGAAGCATTTTAAGATCTGGTCGCATTTGAGGCACGCAAAAACCACCCAAGGCGGCGCACCGAGGTAAGACGCGATAATGGCAGACGGCAGCACCACAAGGAACACGAAGATCGTGTCGTTGCGGAAGACAAACGAAATGTCGCCGCCGGATTTAACAAGGCCGAACAGGCACGCCGCCTGATAGCACGTGCCGATAATCGTAACGGAAATGACATTGATGAACTCACGCGCATACGCCACGGCCGCATCGCTCGCGCCGTACAGCCCGATGAACGGGTCGCGCAGGAAGTGCACCGCAATGCCGGAAAGAATGCCGAGGCCAAGGAAAATGACCTGCGTCGTGCGGGCATACTCGCGAATTTTTTCCATACGTCCGGAGCCGACCGTCTTGCCGGTGATAATGCCCACCGCGCTCGAAAGGCCATTCATTGCAATGTACATCATGTTGTGCAACATATTCGCGATGCTCACCGCCGCAATGACACCCGCGTCATAACGGCCGAGAATCATCGTCTGCCCCAGCATATTCACTGACCATACGACCTGCCCTCCCATGATAGGCAGACCGTAGCGCAGGAAATCGCGCGTCAATTCGCCGCCGCGCTTTAAGAGGTCGGCAAAGCGAAGCTTCAGTTTTTTATCGACGCAGCGCACGTAAACGACCATCACAGCCGCTTCAATGATGCGCGAAAACAGCGTAGCCACCGCCGCACCGGTCACACCGAGTGCCGGGAAGCCAAGCTTACCGAAAATCAAAATATAGTTGCAGATGACGTTCACAATGAGCGTCACAAATGACACGTAAAGACCGATCTTCGCCGTCTCCACCGCGCGCATCGTCGCCACCATCACCTGCGAAATGCAGAAGAAAATGTACGAAAGGCTCACCACGCGCACGTAAACCGTGCCCGATTCAATGACCGAAGCATCACTCGTGAACAGGGATACGATCTGCGACGGCAATAAAAACGCCGTCACCGTAATGACCAAACCGATGAGCAAAGCAAACCGCACACCGATGGCCGCAATGCGGCGGATGCTTTTTGTATCGCGTTTACCCCAATACTGCGCAGCCAAAATGAGGATAGCACCCTCAATGCCGCCGATGAACATTTGCAGCAGCGTCTGCAGCTGGCTGCCCACATACACACCGGAAATCGCACTGTCGCCGAGCGTGCCGATCATCACGTTATCTGCAAGGCCGACCGCAAAGGTTACGGCGTTCTGCAGCGCAATCGGTATCGCGAGCGTGACGAGCGTTTTGTAAAAGCTCTTGTCTCTTGTGAAAAACATGTTTCCTCCCCCGGAGCCTGCGCTCCAAACTCAATACAATAGCGCGCAAAAGCGCATCTTGCTTCTGATTATAAAAAAAAACGGAGAAAAAGTCAATACAAAAAAGGGCGGCAAAGCCGCCCTTTCAAGCTCTCAAATTTTACGCATCTTCGTGTGTTGTCACGGCGCCCTCCGCCGTGCTCGTTTCCGATTCCGGCTCCGGCGTCGCCGTGGCTTCCGCACCGTCTGCGGCTTTTGCCTCCGCGGAATAGAGCACCGTCAGCGTCTCGGCATCTGCTTCGCCGGTCGCCGTAAGCCCGTTCGCTTTCTGGAACGCCTTTACGGCCTCCATCGTCACTTCGCCATACATGCCGGTGTATTCCACCGTCAGATAGCCAAGCTCCGCTAAGCGCTGCTGCATCGCGAACACATCGTCGCCCTCCGTGCCGGATTTGATCGCCGTGTATTCCGGCGCGGGCGAGGGGCTCGCCGTCGCTTCCGTTTCCGAAAGCTCGGAATCCAGCTCCAGCGCAGCGGAGTTTTCCTCCGTCAATTCGGGGTATGCAAGGCCCATCATGTCGATGCACGCGTTGTACACCGTCTTGCCCTGCCAATTCATATAATTCGGGTCGACGGCGTAAACACGGCCGTTTTTTACCGCCGAAAGATTCGCGTACTGCGCGTCCTGCATGATCTGCCCGCGCACATCTTCTGAACAGAAAATCATCGTCGGGTCACTCAATCGCAAATCGTCAAACGTGAACGTGCCGCCCGTAAGGCCCTTAAAAATGTTCGTCAGACCGATATATGACATCATCACGCTGCCAAGCTCATCACCCGTCACCGCAGAGCCGTTTACATCCGAAATATAGCACGCCGTCACCACGGTGTTGCTTTCCGGTGCCAAGCGCGAAAGGTCGTCGAGCGAGGAGAAAATCTTCTGCGCTGCCTTCACGCCCACATTATAGCCCGTAGAGCCGCCGTTCAAAGCCGTACCCACCTGCGCGTACAGGCGTTCAAAATCCTCGCGGTTTTTCGCACGCGTCAAAAGGAGCACCGTAATGCCCGCGTTTTCAAGCGTCTGCTTTTCGCTGTCGTCCATCGTCTCCGCCAAAACGAGATCCACACCTGCAGAGATCACACTCTGCGCATCCGTTGCGGAAACCTTCGGCAGCACTTGTAAATCGGGCTGCGTGCAGTCGTCGCTTGCAAGCGATAAGCTCGTCTCGTACCCCATCGCCAGCACCACATCCGCTAAACTGCCGGAGAGTACCGCCACCTTCTGGGGTTTTGCGTTTAACGTCACTTCGTTCACGGTCACCGGGTATTCCTGCGAAACGGCGCCTGATTCAATATTCGCCGGCTGCGAGCACGCCGTCGCGCTGAACGCCACCAAAACGCTCAAAACGACCGCCGCAGCGCAGCGCATCCATTTTTTCATATCCATAAGCATTCGCCGCAAAAGCGGCATCCTCACTTTCCGGGTCATATCCGCACAGCTTTAGCCGTGCGAAAACAAAAGGTCTAAACATCATAATACACAGTTATTGTAACCGCATTGCCCTGTATATGTCAACCTTTTTGCCAAAAAACGCTTGACTTTTTCTCTCAAAACCGATAAAATAGTATGCGCAAAGCGTGTTTTTCCATGTTTTAGCCGAATATGGAAACGTATCGAAGCGGTCATAACGGGACTGACTCGAAATTTTTTGTAGAGTTGGCTGTTTGCTCCGCTTAAAAAGCCCATAAATACAGGGTTTTCTCCGGTTCGAAAATTGAATATTTTGTTGTTCTTTCCGTCAGTTCTTTCCAAAAGTTTTTGGAAGAAATGCGGAATTACATACACGGAGAGTTGTCCGAGTGGTCGAAGGTGCAGCACTCGAAATGCTGTGTTCCCAAAAGGAACCTAGGGTTCGAATCCCTAACTCTCCGCCAAAAAGTCCAGTAAACAAGCGGGTTTGCCGGACTTTTCTTTTTTGCTCGTTTGCTCAAAATCGGCTCAAAACTATGGAAAGAACAGTCCGTTTTTTGGAAAGAACAAGGCGATTTTCGGCATTTTGGCGTATTCGAACCGAAAAAAATCAGTTCTTTCCGTCATCAGCTGAAATTTCAGCCCACTTGCTGCCGAAATTCACCGATTCGGGAAGTGCCATTCCGCTGACCATTGCCTTTGCCGAGGACAGTTTTGAAGTGTAGTCAAGGTGGGCGTAAATGTTAGCGGTGGTGGAAAAATCACTGTGCCCCAACCACTCTTGAATTTGTTTCAGCGGTACGCCGTTTGCAAGAAGCAGGCTTGCACAACTGTGCCTTAAATCGTGAAAACGCATTCTTTTACAACCGTGCTTTTGAATATACTGCGGAAAATAGCTTGTCAAATATTCCGGTCGCATTAAATCACCAAGCTCGTCTACAAAGACATAACCGTCATATTCGTAGTTGTAGCAGTTTCCGCAGACCTTTTTGTTGACTTCCTGTGCCGCTTTTGCTTCTTTGAAATACTCAGCAAAGCTGCCGACAAGCGGAAGTGTACGCATACTGGATTTTGTTTTTGCAGAGTCCTGTGCGTACATTTTTGTTTTTCCGTCCACTTGCAGCGATGTGACTGTGTGCCTTATAGTGATTGTGCCACGCTCAAAGTCAATGGCGTCCCATTTCAGTCCGCAGACTTCGCCACGACGCAAGCCGTAAAATGCGGCGACCAAAACAGGTAGTTCCAGCTTTGTCCCTTTGACTACTTCAAATAAATGCTGCAGTTCTTCCGCATCAAGGAATACAGGCTGATAATCGTTCTTTTTCGGGCGGTCTACTTTCATTGCCACATTCTGCGTAACGAGGTCGGTTTTCATTGCGTATTTCAGCGCCTGATGAATAACAGCGTGATAGTGAATAACCGAGTTTGGCTTGACCGTTTTCAGCTTTTCGGAATAGAATTGCTGAATGTGTCTTGCCTCCAAGCCCTGAAGCGTTACCGCCTTCTTACGAAAATACGGCTCAATCACCGATTTCACCATTTGCTCGTAAGAGCTGAATGTGGTTGCTTTAACACGCACCTTGACGATTTCCAACCATTCAAGCAGGTAGTCTGCAAACGGCATATCGGAAGCAAGCTCGCCGACTTCCTGCGGCGGTACAAATTCACTTCTAATTCGTGCAAGTTCGGCTTCAGCTTTTCGTTTGTTTCCCTTTTCGGGCAGTCCCGTGGAAAAGTATTTCACACGGCGTTTTCCGTTGTTGTTATAGTAGCTTAGCACTACATAATAAAAACCTTTTTTAACTTGTAGGTGTCCTGATACCATTGTTTTTAACTCCTTTCATTGTACATCACAGGAAAGACCTACACCGACAAGCCTATTATAGCTTGCCAGCATAGTTCTTTCCATTCTGCAAAAGTCACTCGCTGTACACTTTGGTTCGAATTAACGGGCGTCTCTGTTGCGTTCTCGCTGGCGTTTCAAAAGCTCCAATCCTTTAAGAATATCTCGTTTGATTTGCTTATCGCTGTAATTTTGCGGAAAGTATTTGCGAAGCTCATCACGCGGCAGTTTGATTTGTTCTTTTTGATTTGGTTTTTCTTCCGACAAAATAGCGTAAATAGCGTCGGCGGTAAGCAAGCCGTCCTGTGACATTTTCTTCAGCCTGATACTCTGTGCGTGTGACGGTGTGCAGTCGTTCATATTGATTGCGTCAAGCAAAGTGAGCTGTTCGTCACGGTCAAGGTAGGAGATTTCAACCGCAGGGTTAAAAGCGATTTTTTTGTCATCTACCATTGAAAGCAGTTCGGGAATTAAGCAAGTTAAGCGGATATAGCGTTGGATTTGTCGCTCACTATCGTCGCTGTCTTTGCTCACTTGTGTTATACTCAATAACTTCTCGCCAAGTTGGCGAGAAGTAACACCTTGATGTTTTATGGCGTCTAACTTCATCTTGTAGGCAAACGCTTTTTCGCTGGGCAAAATCGTTTCCCTTTGCAAATTGGCGTCCACCATTGCAATCACTGCTTCGTCGTCGGACATCTCACGGACGATTACAGGCATAGTTTCAATTCCGAGCACCTGACACGCCGCAAGCCTTCTGTGCCCCGAAATAAGCTCGTATCCGCCGTCAGGCAGAGGTCTGGCAAGCGCCGGGGTTATTGTGCCGACTTTGCGTATGCTTTCAATCATTCGTTCCATCTCCTCGTTGTTCTGCACCTTAAATGGATGATTCTTAAAAGGGTGAAGTTCGTCAAGAGGTATGTTCTTTACACGCTCAAGCTTTGCGTCGTCACGCTCCGCCTGCGTTGTAAATAGGTCATCCAGAGTCGGTAAAGTAAAATCTGATTTTCGTTTTGTCATCGTTCGTATCCTCTCTTTCTTGATTTATTAAGTCCGAAATATCGGCTTCGCATATTCTCCTCAATGAGAATATTTTCTTTGATTTTAGGGTTATCCTCTATAATCCTTGCCGCTGTTTTCCTGTCCTTTCGGAGCTGAGCCAGAGCCTTTGTGCAGTCATCTCGCTTGACAACAAGCTTTGTTTTTTCGTCGGGATCATGGCAAGAATCAATATCTCGGTAGAGCATTTTGCGGTAATCCGATATGAGCTTTATTTCTGAGTCTGTGTGTTTTATAAATACTTCCACAGAAGAAATATCGGTTAAGTGATTGTCGCAAATGAGCTGTACCTGTGCGGTGTGGCGGTCAAGCCAACGGCAAGCCTCACGCATTTCGGGCGATAACGGATTGTGTTTTTTGTTTTTCGGCAGCACGCCGAGCAGATATAAATATCTGAAATACAATGCTTTAAGACCCGTAATCTTTTTGGCGGTTTTTAAGTTGCCTTTAACAAAATGCGCCTTTTGAATTGTTACACCGAAGCTCTTTTTTTCGGTAAACTCATAGTATAAGCGGTAAGCTTCCTGCGGGTTGTTTCGCAGAGTATCTCTCATTTGGTCATAGATTGCGTCACGGTCATAGGCTTCTCCCAAACGGTACAAACGAGTTTCTTTCTTGCTGTTGACAGAGCGAATAGTAGCGTATTTATGGTATGGGTTTAGATCGATTACATATCCGAGCTGTTTCATAACATAGGTAAAAGCTTTGGGATTTGTACTCATCGAAAGTGCTTTATCTATCGCCTCACGCATTAAATTGTATCGAGTCGGCTCGCCGTTCTTTTCCGCAAAGTACAGCTTGCGGGGTGTCTTTCCTTTAGGATTTTTAATGACCGACAAACCATTTTCTTTGCAAAGCTCATCGGAAATACTACGCAGTTTCCAGTATGCTCCCTCGTTGCAGTTAAACTTCTTACCATTCCACATATTCACCGAATTGATGACCAAATGGTTGTGATATGTGCCGGTGTTAAAGTGCGTAGCGACCAGCACTTGATAATGGTCGCCCCACATTCTTTTGGCAAGCTCAACGCCGAGTTTGTGTGCAAGCTGGGGTGTGACTTCGCCTGTTTTGAAACTCTGATATGCGTGATAAGCCACATTGCCGACCGTCTTATCGAAGCGTTCTTGTACCGCTTTCATCTCGGCAAAAGCTGTTTCTGCGGTGCAGTTTACGCCTGTCACATACATTGCTTTTTCTTCACCGATTACGGTTTTTCTCTCGTCGCTTGCGTAGTGAAGTGCCTTGCAAATATCGCTGTAAATCGTCTTATCAGGGTTCGCCGCATAGCTCAAAACACGGCTGACACTATCGGTTATAGCCCATATTTTTGTTACTGCCACGGCGAATCACTTGCGCTTTCCGGCTCACCGATTGAGTGATAAGACTTCAATAATTTGCTCACAACATCGTTGAAGTTTGCATTTACATTGGCTTCGGAAAGCGACTTCCAATTGTCACGAAGTGAGGTCAAACCTCGGTAAGCTTCGTAAAATTCCTGCGGCAAGGTTGCCTGAACTTCCTTGCCCAACCCGAGTTTTCTAAGGTAAGCCGAGAGCGAAAGTCCACATTTTTTAGCGGCAGTTTCCATTTTTCTTTTTTCTCCCTCAGTCACTCGGATATTGATTGCAGTTGTTCTTTGTCTCATATATTTTCATTCCTTTCTCCTAAAAATCGGGGTTACAGGGGCGGCAAGTCCCTTTCGGCAATTTGCCGCCGGTTTTGTGGGTTTCAAAGGCAACACAAAACCTATGCTCGCTGTCCTTACGGATTGGCAATACCTGTATAGCCTTATATCCACTTTCTCAAAAAGTGACGATAGTGACGGCTGTGACGGCTTTTTCCTATATAGCGGATTTATTGTCATCGCCGTCATTGCCGTCATTCTTTTTTAAGTAAATCAGTCGGCTCGTGCCGGTGCGTTTTGTTTTGTATTCGATGCCTTGCGGCTGAAAAACTTCCGAAGAAAATCGGGCAAGTATTTTGGTCACGACATTCGGTGTAACCTCGGTTTCGTTCACCTGCGTTATAAGTTGCGTTGCAGTGCCTCGCCATTCTTTTATTTCCGAAATATAATCAACCAGCCGGAAAATAAACTTCGGTATTTCTTCACGGTGAATATCCTCCATATCCTTTCGCTCGACCAACTCCCACAAGTGACTGCGGTTGTCAAACTTCAAGGTCAGCTCCTGATATGCAATATCTCGACCGGTGGCAAGCAGCGTTCCGGTTTCGTTGGCACGGCTGCGTTTCAAAACAAAATTCGTATCTGCCGCACCCGTGATACCGGTGGAACCTGACACCTCGTTGAATGGGTCGCTGACATCTTTCAGCTTCCTGACATGGTGAACAACTACAACAGCAATGCCGTACTTGTCCGAAATATTTTTCAGTGCCGTTACATCGTCGTAGTCGCCTGCATACATTCCGCTTTTTCCGCCGGTGCTTTTTGAATCTCGAACCTTTTGAAAGGTGTCGATAATGACAAGTTTTGTTTTCGGAAAGTCGGAAAGATACTGTTCGATTTGCTGTTCCAAGCCGTTGGCGATTTGAAAACTCGTTGTTGCAATGCGAAGTTCGGGCGGTGCTTCGTCTGTGATTTGATACAGGCGGCTTTGTATTCGTGCGTAGGTATCCTCCAAGCAGAGATAAAGTACATCGCTCTTGTGGGTTTCAAATTCCCACACGGGTTGTCCTCTCGCCACTTGAATACCGAGCCAAAGCATAAGCCAGCTCTTGCCGATTTTACTTGAACCCGAAAGCACACTTAGTCCTTGCGGTATCAAGCCGTCAACCACAAATAGGGTTTTTCTCATCGGCGTTGACAGCAGCGTGTCCGCATCAATCGTTTTCAGCTTCTCAACTTGCATTCTTCACACCTTCTTCCATAACATAATTGATGACATTGACCTTCGGAATCTTAAAAGCGTTTCCGATTTTAACGCCGGAGATATATCCGTTGTTAATCAGGTCGTATGCCAAGTGTCGGCTTACGCCGAGCATTTGTTGAAGCTGAGCTACTGTAACGATGTCCGGATATTCCGGGAACATCATCTTGTAAAGCTCTTTCAATTCTGTTTTTCTCATCTTCTTAACCTCCTTTGTGAGAAAAAAGCTGCACGGTATGTACAGCTATGTACAAGGCAACAGTCGAAAGGAGGACTCTTGCTGTTGCCTTTTCGCCGTTCTGCCCGAATGTCGTTTTTCTATCCCTGCCCCCATCTCGGCGGCGTTGCCCTGCTCACGTCGTCACAAACTACAGACCGTTTGCTTCCGTGTAAACACGAAAGCTCGCTCATTTCGCTGTTCCTCCTCTTCCCCAAAAAGTCTTTTGACTTTTCGGGGACCCCGGTTATCGCAAAGTCATATCCCATTCGGACGGTCATTCAGTTTTAGAAAATCAATTCTATTGCAATTTTGATTTGCAAATTCATTATAGCTGTGTATTGACACGAAGGCAACACTTTTGTATAATGTTATTTGTAGTGATATGGATTTGATAATTATTCGAAAATTCTCATTTTCTAAAACGGAGGTCTTAGCAATGAGCGAAAACCTACTCCAAACAGAAGATAAATACAGTGCCGTGTACTTTGAATTTGCTCCAAATAGATGGCACGTAACGGACGACGAAAAATCTTGCGTTCTTTCCGTGAACGGCGAGTACAATTACTCAAAACTGCTTGAGTTGTATAACGCTATCGAGGTCGATAGACGAGAAACGATTGCTTTGGCTGTTACCGGCAAAAAAGAATTTATTTTATCGGACGGTGAACTTCCTCAAATTAAGCAGGATACTGCCGATACGCTTGCTCGTTTGCGAGCTGTTACGCAAAAAATAAATTCTGTATTTGACTTTCTTCCTATGGGCGACAGCAGAGCTTATATCTCACCGATGAACACCGCTTCTGTCTTTTTTTCACCGGGCGAAGGAATTTTGAATTTTCTCTATGCTGATTTTGATTCGGCGTATAATGAATGCCTGAATCGCACAAAAAAAGACTTGCCTGATGAGACAAGTCTTGATATTTCTTTACTGACCGAAAAAGAAAAGAAATTGTATTATTATTTGGCTTTAACCGAAACGCAAAAACGCTTTAAGCCATTGATAGAAGCTTCGCTGTTTACAGCGGAATTTCCGCCGATTCTGCTTCATTGCTCAAAGCAGGAGTTGACGGACTATTACCAGTACCTTAAAAAAATGCAAAATAATCTATTGCATTTAATTGAAGCGACATTTGACGAGAATTTTTGCGACGGATTTTTCAATCGCCTAACCCACAAAACGAGATTTGCAGGCTACTGCCGTAAGCAAGGATTGCCGACAGAGCAAAAGCGAACGATTGTGCATAGCATCAGCATTGTTGATGCAGAACATCAGGTGGAAAATGTACTTGAGGGCTGTGTCGAGAGTGATTTTGATTTGCATATAAAAATGGCGGCCGCTTCGGAAGTTTCTCCGAGCGTTCAAAAGAATTTGGATGAGCTCGGTTTTACTATGCCGGAAATGATTGCCTTGTCTGCAATGCAAGCCGACGAGTACGAAACTTGTATTTGTGAAAGTATTGAACAGCAAATTGAGTTTGAACTGATACAGTTGTTGAAGTCCGACATCGGAATGCGTAAATGCAAACGCTGCGGTAAGTATTTCATTATGAAGGGCAATTACAATACTAATTACTGCGACCGCATTGCCGAGGGTGAAACCCGCAACTGCCAAGACTTAGCCGCACAAGAGAACTATAAAAGGAAAATGGCGGACAATGCCGCCATTCCCTTGTATCAAAAGTATTATAAGAGATATGCCGCCCGTGTTCGTGTAAGGCAGATTAAAGAGCCTGATTTCAAAAAGTGGAAGTATCAGGCGATGACAAAGCGCGACGAATGCTCCGACGGCAAAATCACCCTTGCGGAGTTTGAAGAGTGGCTTGAGGGCAGCTTTCCGAATAGGAAGAAGAAACAATAAAGTGAAAACTTGTGAAAGCACGGCTGATTTTTCGGCCGTGCTTTATTTAATAATATGCGTTTTATTCGAAAAAACGAATATACTTAACAACGGTATAATTTACATTATGAGCAGTTTGCCGATGGAACGGTAAAATGTATTGAAGATGAGATACCATTTGAGTTGCCTGACGGCTGGGCGTGGAGCAGGTTGGAACCGATTGCATCTTTGATCACAGATTATGTTGCCAATGGGAGTTTTGCAAGTCTTAAAGCAAATGTAAGAACCTACAAAGAGAAAAATTACGCTTTGTTCGTAAGAACTGTTGACTTTGCAAACAATTTCAAAGGTGATTTATCGTATATTGATAAGGAAAGTTATGATTTTCTTGAAAAATCAAAATTGTATGGTGGCGAATTGATGTTAAGTAATATTGGAGCATCAATTGGTAAAGTATTTAAGGTTCCTCATCTTGATACTCCAATGTCACTTGCACCAAATGCAATTATACTTAGATTTTTTAACGATATTACGTGTGATTATTTTGAATATGTATTCAAATCTTTTGTCGGTCAAAACTATTTGCAGTTTTTAAGCGGCGGTGCCGCTATGCCCAAGTTCAATAAAACAGATTTACGTGCAATGATTGTTCCGGTTCCGCCAATAAAAGAACAAGAAAGAATTGTAGAATCCGTAAAGAATACTTTTATCGGTATAGATGATCTTGATATTTCCTACAGTGGTTTGGCAAATACCATACAAAGTGTCAAATCCAAAATTCTTGACCTTGCAATTAGAGGAAAACTCGTTCCACAAGACCCGAATGATGAACCGGCTTCTGTTCTTCTTGAACGCATACGAGCCGAAAAAGAGGAATTGATTAAGCAAGGCAAAATCAAGCGTGATAAGAAGGAATCTGTCATCTTCAAAGGTGATGATAACTCTTATTATGAGAAGTATGGTGAGAAACTGCCAAGTGGTTGGGTTGTGACAAACTTTGAAACTATACTGGAATATGAACAGCCGACTAAATACATCGTTCATGATACCAATTACAAGCCGACATATAAAACACCTGTCTTAACAGCCGGTAAATCATTTATACTTGGATACACAAACGAAACGGACAATATATTTGATGATTTGCCTGTAATAATTTTTGATGACTTCACAACAGAAAGCAAGTTTGTCGATTTTTCTTTTAAGGTCAAATCGTCAGCAATGAAAATATTACACATAAATCAAGATTTAGTGCTTCCAAAATATGCTTTTTATCTTATGCAAGCCACAGAAATAGACCACGACAATCATCAAAGATATTGGATTTCTACTTACAGTCAGGAGATAGTTGCTTTGCCACCTATAAATGAACAGGAAAGAATATTGACGGCATTAGAGCATTATTTTAATTTGTTGGATACACTACAATAAACATTAAAGCGAGCTTACGATAAGCTCGCTTTAATGCTTTCTATAAGAACAAATAGATTATTGATTGCTTGGGCTATTTTACACTGTTCTTCAATTGACGGAACAGGAACTAAAATTCTATTCATGTTTTCTTGAGTAAGCTTTAATCTTGTTGTTCCGTATACATAATCAAAATAATCAATTGAATTTAGACAGTTCGTTAGATATTCCGGGAAAACGAGCGATTGTAGAATATGGGCGTGATTATTAACCCAAGATTTCCCCTTTATCATATATGCCTTTTGCGCTTTTTTATCTAAAAATGGTGCCGCATCTTCTCCTAAAAGAATATACTCCCCATTAAATAAAAAGTCGTCAATGAAGCCAATTTGACCAGTAGCACCGTAATATGGATATAATTCATCTTTACTTTTCCCTAAAACCCTATTTTTTCTATCGTATGAATTTATAGGCTTTCGATAGCTGTCATAGTTAATTGAGATACAATTTAGCCTTGCCCAACACCAATTATCAGGTATTTCAAACGGCAATTCAGCATCAATACAGGCAACAGAATCTCCTATCTTCTCATAATAAGAGTTATCATCACCTTTGAAGATGACAGATTCCATCTTGTCACGTTTGATTTTGCCTTGCTTAATCAGTTCTTCTTTCTCCTCACGGATACGCTCAAGAAGAACAGAAGCAGGCTCATCATTCGGGTCTTGCGGTACAAGTTTGCCTCGGATAGCGAGGTCGAGAATCTTGGATTTTATAGCTGTAACTTCATTATTTAAGTTATTCAAATTATTCTGGATTTTATCAAATAACGGAGCAACAATATCAAATTTATCTCGAATCCGTTTTTGTTCATTAATTGGTGGTATTGCTATTATTGCATTCTTGCCATCATTCGTCCCAAGACGAGGCATTTTAACTCCATAAGAAATCATATTTACATATGTTAAAAATGTCGGCGACATTATAAATAATTGCATATATGGTGAATAAATATTTCCGTAGAAAGTTAAAGGTAAAATTTCAGTAGTGCAATAGCCATCCTTTGTGGCTATTACTACTTTGTTGAGATAAGGACGTAATTTACTATAAAGTAGCTGTCCCTTGCAAAAAGAGTATTTGTTACTTACAGAATTTCGTTCTGATTTTGTCGTATATTTTTTTATTACTCCTGTTTCTTTTTCTATATCTTCTAAATCCAAAATCCAAGCCGTTTCGTCTATTAAATCAGCAGAAACAGCTTTGTTCTCGCCGTAGGGGCAGATTACTCCTAATCTCGCCCACGCCCAGCCATCAGGCAACTCAAACGGTATCTCATCTTCGATACATTTCACTGTTCCGTCTTGGAACTGCTCATAATGTAAATTATCATCACCTTTGAAGATGACGGTATCATTCTTTATGTCTTTGGCTTTTAGTTTTCCGTCTTTAACCATTTGTTGCTTTTCGGCACGAATACGCTCCAACAAAACAGAAGCCGGTTCGTCATTCGGGTCTTGAGGTACAAGCTTGCCACGGATAGCCAAATCCAAGATTTTTTGTCTTAATGCTTTGGTATCCATTATTCCTCCACCTCACCGATAAGTTTTTCAAGCTCGGCAACAGCACTGGCTATACTTGTCGCTTCTTCTTTGATTTGTGCAATCATTTCAGCTAATGTACGGTCATCGTCTTCTTCGCTGACAATCCATTTGAAATCAAGTTTTAGCTGGTCACGGGCATAAACTTCTTCTTTGCTGAACTTTCTCCAGCGTCCGTTTGGATTATCAACAGAATAAGTCGGAACTCTATCTTGCATATGACCTGAGCAATAGCAATCAACAAAATCATCAAGATTTTCTCTTGTGAGCGGTTTTTGTACCAAAGTGTGTTTTATGCCGGTACGGTAATCATACACCCATATATCTTCGGTAGGTTTTCCTTTTTCAAAGAAAAGGACATTTGTTTTAACGCCCTGTGCATAGAAAATGCCTGTCGGCAAACGGAGAATGGTATGCAAATTGAACTCTTTGAGAAGCTTTTCTCTTACTTTTGCCGTTGCGTTTCCATCGGTCAAGACATTATCCGGCAAAACAACTGCGACTCTGCCGCCTGTTTTAACAATGGACATAATATGCTGTAAGAAGTTCACCTGATTATCGGATGTCTTTACAAATTCAGGTCTGTTCGCATACACTTCAACACTGCCCTGTGGTCTTGTACCAAAAGGCGGATTCGCCAATATAACATCAAACATTCTGTCTGAGGTGTCAAGTAATGAGTCCTGACATACTATAGGGCTTTTGTTTGTTCCTATATCGTGCAAGTATAGGTTCATAGACGCAAGTGTAACAACCAACGGAGTATTATCTGCACCAAAGAAAGCATTATTCTTTAAGAAATTCTGCTTTGAGATTTCCTTACTTTGACCTTTCATATGGTCATAGGCTGCAAGCAGAAAACCGCCAGTGCCGCAAGCCGGATCTGCAACCGTTTCAGTAATTTTAGGGTCAGTTACATCAACCATGGCTTTAATGAGCGAACGAGGGGTGAAATATTGTCCGGCACCGCTCTTTTTGTCCTGTCCGTTCTTTTCAAGTATTGATTCATAGATGGCGCCTTTTAAGTCGCCTTCCATCATATACCAGTTTTCACCTTTAACCATATCAATGATTTTTGCGAGTTTTACCGGGCTGTCAATTTTATTTGAAGCCTTGGTAAAAATAGTACCTATCAACCCATCTTCTTTTGCAAGTTCCTTCAGGATTTCTTCATACTTGTCAATCAAATCGGTACCGTTTAAATCAACAAGGTCTTTCCATTTATATCCGTCCGGAATTGAACTCGATAAGCCCATTTCTTCTTTTTCTTCGTCCATTTTCAAGAAAAGAATATAGGTTAACTGTGTAATATAGTCTGTGAATCCGACACCTGCTGCCGCCATTACATTTGCAATGTCGCCAACCTTTTTAATAAGCGTGGATTCGCTTTTTGTTTGATTTCCTGCCATAATTTAAGCCGCCTTTAATATAAATTTTGATAAGTCGATCATTTCGGCAGTTAATGCCGGAATACCGAAACTTTTTACAGCCTTTCTCCAAAGGTCTGTATCTATGCTGTTAAGTTCTGTAACACTAATCGAGCCTTCATTGATTATGTAATCAGCTATTGCTTTCATAATTTCTTGTTGGTCGGGAGAAAGAGGACGCTGTGCCTGACCGCAATAGAGTGTAAATCTTTGTGAATAACCTTTCAGTAAACTCTTTAAATTATCTGTTTTCTTATATGCATATCTGACAAGCTGGATTAAGTGCGTTAAGGCTTTTATGTTCTGCTTTACATCCAAATCCTCAACATCACCGTTCATATCAAGCATTTTATAATTGCTCCAAATATTATATGGTGTAAATAATCGGTTTTCTGAAAGCAGTTTGTCCCGTAAATCCGACAACATAGAGTATGTAATAACCGTGTCTTCGGAATTATAAATGATACGCAACGCTTCAATTTTATCGGCATTATCATTCAGATACTTTTCAAAGGAATCAATAAAGCTTTTTGCGGCTTCTTTTGTAAAGCCTTTGTCAATAATTTCATCTTCGCCCGGTGCGATTGCATAATAACCCCTGTGAAGTTCCAACAGTTTCTTTCTTGCATCAAGATTTAACATCAAACAAGAAATCAGACTGTTTCTTGCAGAGTTATCATTAGATGCACTTGTAAAAGGTGGTAAGGTTCCCTGTGACAAAGCTGTGTTGATTTGATACGCAAGGGTCTTTGGCGCAAAACCGTAATCGGAAATGAAAATATTCAGATGCCTGCCGAACAAAACATTATTTTCATAACGCATATTTATGCTTGCGCAGTAATCACGCAATAAAGCAAGATTATCATCAGACACTTCGCCGTGTGATAAGTATTCTAATAACCGCTCAAGCGTTGGCACTTTAGGTTTTTGTTCTCCGCCCGGTTCCTTTGGTTTGGGAATAGTTTTATCGTGTTCTGTAACACCAACAGCGTCCACAATGTAGAAGCATTCTTTTGTGTTCGCATTCGGTGTAATTTCTCGTAGTTTATCTTCATTGATGACACGGCAGCCTCTGCCTTTCATCTGAGTATAGAGAACATCGGATTTTACATCATTCATAAACAGTACGACTTCAAGCGGTTTTACATCTGTTCCGGTAGCGACAAGCGTTACCGTGACCGCAATTCTAAACTCTTTATCCGTGCGCAAATCACGAATCAGAGCGTTTGAGTCTCCGGCTGAGTATGTAATCTTTTGTACGAATTTATCCGGAGCCACACCGTTTTTGAACTTATCGGCAAAGACTTCTTTTACAACATTTACAATCTCTGTTGCGTGATTATCGTCCTTGGCAAAAATCAAAGTTTTAGGAATGTACTCCCATATTTCATCTCTATCCGGAAATAAATCAGTGTATATAGAATCTTTGTAAGCAGTTAAAACTTTACGCATTTGATCAGGAACTATAACCGAGCGGTCTAACTGAGTCGGGGCAAAATCAATTCTTCCGGTAGCTGTATAAGAGTCTATTTCTTTTCCGCTGCGGGTAATTTCTACTACTTCGTCACCTGTATTGATTGTTCCGCCGTGTTCGGTAATATTGCTTTTGATTCTATAAACACGAGCAGGAACATTTACGCCGTCAACAACCGAATCGTCATAAGTATATTTTTCAATAATGTTATCATTGAAAAAAGCATAAGCTTCCGGTGTAGGTGTTGCCGTCAAACCAAGAATTGTTGCACCCTTAAAATAGTTCAAAACAGATTGCCATTTGCCATAAATCGAGCGGTGGCACTCATCAATGATGATAAACTGAAAATAATCAGGCGGCAATTTCAAATCATTGCCCAAAGAGACAACAGTTTGATTACTGTCGGTGTCTTTGAAAGAAAAGAATTTTTCATCTTCCTTATCTTCGTCATCATCAGTAATTGTTTGACCGGTCAAAACAGCAAACAGTTTTTGTATTGTAGAAATTACTATGTCACCGCCAATATCGTCTTTGTTTTTCAATCGGTTGATTTGATACAAAGAACTCATAGGCTGTTGATTTTCTGTACGGTCAAACAGGCTGAATTCTGTTTCTGTTTGTCGTGCAAGATTATTTCTGTCAACAAGGAACAAGACCCTTTTAGTAGATGTGTAATTGAGTAAACGATATGAAGCAAGGCAAGCAAGATATGTTTTACCGGAGCCTGTTGCGAGAACTGCAAGGGCTTTCTTTTTGCCTTGCTTGAGAGATTTTTCTAAATTAACTTCTGCATCATACTGGCAGTCACGCAGTCCCCTTTTCTCAATTCGCGGCAAAGCACCGTATTCCGATTTTTTGCCGATAAGCTGCAACATCTTTTTTGGAGAATGCATTTCACCAAGTTCAACATAATCTCCGTCAGAGTCAGTAAGCATATTTTTGAAATATATCTTATTGCCGTTTGCAAGATATACAAGCGGTATTAGTCCCTGAAACCAAAGACCATACCAATTCTGCGGAGTTTTTGCATAGTGTTCAGCCTGTGAGGCAACTTTCGGGCCGAGACTATCCGATTCCTTCTTTGCCTCAACAACCCCAATGGCTTTATTATCAACAAAAAGCAAGTAATCGCTTTCTTTTCCGCCCTGCATTAATGCTTCCTTTACCGCCATAGCATAGTTTGGCAGATAATCCTTTCTGTCAACAATATCCCATCCGGCATTATTTAGTTGTTTATCTATTTTAACTCTTGCTTTTTCTTCAGGTAACATAGTGTTATCCTCCTATAAGCGCTTTGTCGTTTGCAACTTCCTGATAATAAAAATTATCGGAAGTTAAGGGGTTGTATTATTAGACTAAGACCTTATACTATTTTCGTGTATAGTGATTATCTAACTTTGAAAGCATAGCCTCACTATAAAATACTTTTTTACCGCTTTTCTTTTTGTCGGGATCAAGATATCTTATGTAGGCACACTTATCATCACTTTCATATAAACGTCTATTTGCATGATAATCACCGTTTAGTATGAAATTACTATAACGTTCTTTACATTTGGCGGTAAGTTCACCATAATCCATAGGATACTTGGCTTTTAACTGTTCTTCTGTTAATGTAACCTTTATAGCATCTGTGTCTTTGGAGAGGGCAACTTTAATTGCATCCTTTGATGTGGATTTCGAAAACTTAACATCAATATTTAGTGCTATGCTGTATTCACTATCCGATGAAGAGCTTTCTTCAAGTTCATCCACATACTTGAAAAAGTTCTTTTCCTCTGCATTCAAGAGCAAAACATCCGATTCTTTTCGTGCTTGTACAAAGGATAACGGCATTAAATAGAAATTAAATTCTGATAAATCTTTGTTAAACCATTTTTTGTATAAAGACACATAATTTTTCAAAGATGCGGTTCCTATTTCCTGAATTCGAACATTGAATTTAAGCGAGTAATTATAAAAGTGTATAGCAGAATCACGAAGCTCAATTAGTGCCATTATATTATTAAAAACGATTTGATCCATTTCGCCTTTTTCAATAAGTTTCTTAGCTATAAAATCGATTGAATGCGTAAATGGGTTACCGCTTCTAGTTAGTTTGACCTTCTTTTTCTTGGACTTGCTACCATCTTTATTTATTACAGGCTCCATAACATAAAGCGAACGCATTTTATTGTGATTATCTTTAAGGTGCTTAGCCTTAAGAAGTAATTCCCAGCTATTAATTGCTAATATCGAAAAAGTTTCACCACGGTACAAGAAATCGGGTTTGTTATATACTTCGATTGCAGCAATCATTGCGGAAATGCTTTTATCTAGGGCAGCACCGCACAATTGCTGAGGCAAGCGCTGTCGAATCACCCATCAGGCAGGA